>ENA-OPVK01000213-OPVK01000213.1-human-gut-metagenome-genome-assembly--contig:-NODE-213-length-47272-cov-4.201601_pt1 | contig 47272 bp, 48 predicted proteins | sample MGYA00241495_ERZ501982 | MGnify/ENA primary metagenome ERZ501982 (study PRJEB25962, sample SAMEA2042002) | human gut metagenome | biome: human gut; feature: human-associated habitat; material: faeces...
TTTCCGGCACGAAGCGGCACATGCCAAGGATATACTTGCCTTTCTCTATGCCAAGTTCCTTGAAGTATTCGGGATAGTCGCATATTTCCGGCTGCGATACGCCGTTGTAAATTAGGTGTACGTGGCTTGTGCGGTTGTATTTCCGCTTTATCAGGTTACGTATCACGTCGGAAATTACAATCACCTCGTCGGCAAACATACAGCCCATGCGTTCGCCTAATTTCAGCATTGTCTTTGCTGCAAATCCCCACTTGTCGCGGTCGTAGTCAGGGCCGTGATGGGTGAAAACAACCTTCATACCCTTTATCTTGGCGTATGGAACAAGCAATGCAGGACCTATGGCGTGGATGTGCAGGATGTCGGCTTTTAACCTCTTTGCCTCGTTGATAGCCCTGAAAGTATGGATGATGGCCTCAAATGATTTCTTCTTCGGGCTGTCGATGTCCACCAACTTCACGCCTTTCCATTCTTTCAGGTCGTCCTTGGCGTAATTTGCCCTGCGTATCACAGTAACGTCAAAGCCCCGTTTGGCTATCCTCGGAAACAGCTCCTCACAATGGGTTTCAACGCCGCCCATGATGTTCGGGATGCCACGGGTGCCGGTAACTACTATCTTCATAAAAGATTTCTTGATTTTGGAAACAAATAATTACTTTTGCAGAAACAAAAGCAACTCAATAAATGGGAAAGCCACAAGGCAGTTTTAAAGAAACAATATTGTTTGCAAGAATTCTCGTATGTTCTTGCCTTTCCGCCTTATGGCTTCTCATTACAGGTAAAAGAGTCAAGTAACTCAAAACTTCTCCCTTAAATCCCCCTGGCACGGGTCTTGGCCTACGTCGCACCATTTCGGGTCTATGCAAGCCGGCTTGCCCTGCATGGAGCGCAGCTTGTTCTGCAACGCCCACTTCGCAGGATACTTGATGTACTTGTGCATAACGGGGCTTGCCGTGCCCACCATCCAGCAGTTCTTCGGGCATTTGCGTACCATCTGCCGTACCTTCTGCGCCTGTTCGCTCTCCCAGATTTCCATGAAAGGCTTGTCGTGGATGTTGCCCATGCTCTCTTTCCAGTACCTTTCCTCCAGTCCGTTGCAGGGCATAACCTCGCCCCACGGGTCTATGAAGAAGTTTACCATGCCGGCCTCGCAGGGCAGCATACGGCGCCCGCCCTCGATATAGTTGATAAGCCCCATGTTGAACCACGCGCGGAACCAGCTCTTCGGGTGCTTTTCTTTCAGCTGCCACTCTATCAGCTGCCTGAAGTTGCCCGTCACCTCGTCCTTGTTCGTGATTACGTTGTCGCTCTTGTGGAAGTAGTACGAGTTGTGGAACGCTGCCGTGGCGAACTCCATGCCGAGCGAAAGCGACAGTTGGTAGAGCGAAAGCATATCCTTCGAGTTGTGGTTTGACACGGTACATCCGAAGCCTATGTCCTTCAGACCCATGTGTTTCAACGTAAGCAATGTCCTCAAGCCCTTGTCGAATCCTCCTGCATGGCCACGCAGTTCGTCGTTTTTCTGACTCAATCCCTCAATGGAAATACGGATACCAATATTCGGAAACTTCTTTGCCAATGCTACAACCCTATCTTCAAACCAGCCCGAGGTGGAGATTACAATTCGTGGGGTATGCTTGTAGCACTCCTCAACTATCTCGGCCAGGTCTTCGCGGATGAATGGCTCTCCGCCCGTAAGGTTGATGAACTTCAGTTGCGGCAGCGTCTTGAGGTCTTCCGCCTTTATCTCCTCCTGCCTGTTTGTCGGGTTCTTCCAGATGTTGCACATTTGGCAGCGCATCGGGCAGCGATACGTCAGGATGATGCTTGCGTCGGTTGGACGCGGAATGTTTGTGTTAGCCATTTTATCTTGTTTCTTTAATATTTAAATCGTTGAGAATAAGATGCTTATAGGTTTGGGCAATATGCTTAAAAACACATTGCCGATAAAAAGAATTTTGTCTGCTTTCCGATTCGCCGCATATCGCAAGATGAAACGTGCCATTTTGCGGTGCAAAACGTGCCCTTTTGAACGGCAATATACGGCTTTTTGCAAAGTGTCCTTTAACGGCCAAGGTAACACTTCATTATTTCTCCATAATAGCTTTCGGCGTTGTACCGTTTCATCGTAGCATCGGCAATGACCTTATAGTCAAAATCAGCATTGTACATCGCCTTGATTTTTTTCGCGAGGTCGTCTGCGTTGCCGCTCTCGAATGTCATTCCGTTCACGCGCTCGTCTATCAATTCCGGTATGCCGCCGATACGGGCGCCAAGCACGGGCGTGCCCAAACATTCGGCCTCGATTACCGACAAGGGGTTGTTCTCGTACCATTCGGAAGGTATCACGGTAAACCTCGCTTTCCCTGCAATGTCCTTTATGTCATCCCATTGACGGAAACCAAGAAACTCGACATTCCCCTTTAATTCTTCATTTTTAATTTTTAATTGCTCCAGCAATGGTCCTCCGCCGATGATTTTCAGCTTATACGGCAACCGTGCAGCGGCCTGAACAAGTGTTCCGACGCCTTTCTCATGGCTCAGACGGCCGACGTAACAGTAATAGTCGTTCTTCGCGTAATTGTCCTTACGGCATTTTTCAATGTCGATGAAGTTGCACAACACTTTCAACTTGTCTTTCCTGAAACCTCCCTGGGCCATCTTTTCGGCCATGAAACGGCTCGGGCAGACAAACAAGTCGGTGCATTCCTCAAGCCGCTTCCTGTTCCACGTCATTGCTTCACGATAACCGATTTCGGATGCAAGTCTTGAACCTTTCATACAGCGGTAAGTCTTGCACTGCGACTTGTCGCCATTGAAACACAGTTCACAAATTTCCTTGCCATTACGCAGACAGTCGTAACGTGGACAAAGCAGCTTGTAGTCATGCAGCGTCCACACCGTCCTTACGCCACGCCTATGCGACAGTTCCGCAATGACAGGCGACAGCTGCGTATGGATATTGTTAAGGTGAACTACATCAGGTTTGAAGTCATCAAGCAGCTTGCCGAACTTGTTTTTCACCTCGCGTGACCCGAAAGGTCTTGTGAAAGCCATCAGCTTGCTCATGTTTGAAGGGAAATATTTCTCCCACGGAGTTTCCTCGTTGTCAGGATAATCCATAGCAAACACCGCCACCTCATGCCCATGCGCCTTCAACAGCTGTTCAAGGTTGAGCATATAGATACAGTCGCCGCCCCGGCGGTAATAAAATTTATTAGAAAGTAAGATTCGCATATTTTTTGCTTATACATTAAATTGAGCAATTCCCAGTCCTTACTATAGGACTTAGCATCAAACTAGCAGAACTTAACTGCAATTATTATTAATATCTCACTACAAATGAACGTTGCGCATCAAATGCGATGATACAAATTCAATCAATTATGCACAGTGTTCATCCATTTATTAACAGCCAGCATTGCATTGTAAATAACAATCAAAAAAGATTTACTGCCAATAATCAGACGGTCATTTTCAAAAAGTTTAAATAATCTTGCCGCAGTCCATATAAAAGAGCTTTTATCTTTTCATTTTCAAAACGGCGTTTGAGTATTTCCAATCTCTCATCTATACCCTCAATAGAAATACCATCATCGGCACAGCCAAGAAAACCATAAGGATATAGCCCAAAATCCTTTAGCAAGGACACATGCTTGGAATCGTTGTCGGAGGTCATGAATGTTTTCCTGCTTTTTACGTAAACAAAAAATGGAGTACCATTCTTAAGGCAGAAAACACAATCATGAAAACGATGAGTGATTACCAGTCCAAAATAGCCATAGATACCTAACTGTTCTAATGGCCCCATATCATTTAACACTATATCACTGAATTTATATGGCCTTGGAGTAACGATTGCGTAACCTAAAGATTTGAAATGTTTAGCAAGCCCATCCGCCCAGACATCATTTCCATATAAGTGCATGAAAACAGACTTATTTGGGATATTCAACTGTTTCTTCTTCAAATATTGTCGTGTAATATTCCTGTCTATATCCATAGTAAATGTCGGATCCGGTACATGATATATCTTTTCTGACAAGACAAAGTGAGACAATAGCTTAGCAGTGGCACTATCCCTGATTCCAATATATTTGAACTGTCCGACAGCCTGTTCCATTTCGTTTTTCTGACGGGGTGACAAATTTTCATAAGTCACATTCTTAGACGATGCCGCTATAAGAATTTTATCTGCCTTAATATCTTTAAGCCAATATGCAGACAATCCATCGGAAGTTATTCTGTCCAGTTCTAGCAAAGTATCCGCACCAACATAAATTCTATCAAACCTCAACGATGCGATGTATCTCAGAGCTGTTTCTACATTATTTATAATCGGGTCTTTCCGCTTAATGTTTAGCCATTCACGTTTGAATATCCTATATTTCTGTATTCTTATAATATCTCGGAAGATACTTGTCGGATTGATACTCTTGTACGGTCGAATTTCCGGCTTGAATCCATGAAATGGAATCACTTCCACCGTATCGTTAGGATAGACGTTCTTTATGGCCGAGAATGTGGCATAAGCCTGAAGATTTGTACCACAGTTCAAATCTCCATAGTAGGTAAGCAAACCAATTTTCATATCTTGAATCCTTTTTTCTTGAGGAAATCTGTCAGCAAATCAACAAAAAGGGTCGGTGTAAGTTGCCTGATGTCATCATATAGCCCATTCCCCAAGTTATTCCTGAAATTATCGTTGTCCATGACCTTATTCAAGGCTTGAATGGCACTTTGGGAATCCTTAAAGCGAGTCAGTAATCCATTCCTTCCATCCGCTATGTATGTCCTTATGGCAGCAGTGTCGGTCGTGACAACGGCTTTACGATACAGACCACCCTTAAATATGACTATTTGTCCTCCTTGTGTCTTGACGTTGATGGGCATGAAAACCACACTACACTTCTTCAGGTAGTCATTGAACGTAGTCTCGTCCACATCAAAAAGCATTTTCACATTGTTTGGCAACTGTTTCTTTGGGAAACCGGTCTTTCTGGCTATACCGACAAACCTATATTGCGGCAGTTTCCATGCCACGTCTATGAACAAGTCCCAATCCCTAAATGTTGATCCCCCAGAGAAAATATAGCCGCCGCATTCTATGGGTTCTTTCCTCTGTAATATTTTCATACCCCAGTTTGCAATGCAATCCGGCAAATAGAAAAACCGATTTTGTGGGAGACCGTACAACGAACTATACAGTTCCATTATCCGCTGGTTGTTCGCTGAGGCATACATCCGCCTGAAAGCTGCCCGATACAGCATCTTTTTTGCAAGGTTTGGGTGAAGAGAATCCATCATATTCAGGCAGATCACGTTATTCTTCCTCCCAAGAAAGGATAGAGTGCATGAAATGAATACGGAGGTGGGTGTATCGTCCATCACAACCACTATCTCATCCTTTTTCGTATTTACGGCAACTTTTATGGCATGCGCGAAGCGGAGTATTTTCCAAATTCCACCCCCCATTTTCGCATATCTTAACTTCCGGACCTTACTGTCTATTCCTATCAACCTATAAGTGATATGCCGCTTGTAGAACTCTGAACAAAGCCAATAATCCTCTTTCGGCCAATAGTTCATGACCAGATATATGCTATTTTTCATTATTTACTATCTTATAAATGTATAATTATGATAATCACGCCTTACTGATACTGCTACTTTATATTTGTCTTTATAAGCCCCGACTCCAATTAATAACACAGGTACTTCATTATCGGGAATGTCCATTTCCAGTTTTATTTCCTTGAGTTTCTTTTGTTTGTGCCCCATGGTCAACGGAATGGCCGCTACCCCCTCAAAATGAAGTGCATATAATAGATTCATTGCATAAATTCCTCCATCCACATAAACTTGCGACAACTCGTTGATGTTATATCCCCGAATATCGCCACATATAAGAATAGCATATTGCATATCCTGACAAAAGCCATTACAACCTCCCTGCAACGAGAAAATTTTATTCCGGAGTTTTGCATCTGAATATACGTATATCCTCCAACTTTGCCTGTTACAGGCTGAAGGACTTTTTTCTGCAATGGACAATGCTCTTTCTATGTAAACAAAAGAAATCTTATCCGTTCCAAAATCCCGAACTGAAAAACGACTTTGGGAAAATATATCGAATGAGCTATTCAATTTGGTTACTGTACTTTCTCTGTCCAATAAGTATATGCCTCCTTTATCAATCATTTCCACTTTATTTTCTTTACAGAAAATCATGAACCTATCTTTGACTGTAGCCATATCTGCACCAATGCTTTCATTGAAAGCGATGTACTTGTTTATGACGGAACATGCTTCTGAAACAAAGCCCTTATTTCCACCAAGTGAAAGATAAAGTTGCATATCTCGTAAAAGTGACATGACTTTAGGCTTGCCAAATCCAACCTTAACATTCCCTATGGACATTCCTTTTTCTATGGCATGAGTCCTGATAGCCAAGTCTGTAAGGAGTTTGTCTTTATCATTAAGTCTGTTTCCGTTAGCTATGTATTTAGTCAATAAAACAACTTCCTGAAACTTTTCATGCAGAAGCCTAAAGAACAAAACCGTTCTGGAATTCTTCAGATAATCTTTTATACTCATCGCTGTATAGTTTTGAAATATTCAATATATTTTTCACCAACTTTCGTCAAACTGAAATTCTCATCAGAAAATGTTTTCAGTCTTTTCCGCATACTAGCCAGTTCTTCATCTGTCATATTTACGGCCTTAATGATCTTGCTTATTAAATCATTAATATTCCTGTTTTTAAACAATAGACCATTTACCCCATCAACAACCCTTTCTTTGAATCCATCTATATCACTGGCAATTACAGGCAAATTATAATAATAGGCTATCATATGCGGTCCACTTTGTGCAACATCCTGATATGGAAGGACAAGAAAGTCATGCTTAGTAAACAATTCCGCAACTTCACAATCATCTATGCGCTTAAAGAAAACTGAAATGGTTTCATCTCCATTTATTTGTTCCAAATAAGGCTGTGGAACATTGCATTTCCCAGCAACAGTCAGATGCACCTTTTGCTTTACTTCTACGGGCAAATCCTTTACCGCTTGTATCAGCAAATCCAACCGCTTGTTTTGTACCACATTTCCAAAAAACAACAGATTGAGTTTTGAAGAATCAATGTTATAGTTATCCGTTGAAACCTCTCCATATCCCTTCAACGTCATTGGACAATAAAAATAGGATTTGCCGGGATAATGTTCCTTGAAGTACTCTGCTGTAAATTTGGAGAACATCTGGAAATGATAATTATGCTTAAAGACATACTTCACATAGAGTTTGAGTAACAATGGCCAGACTGGGTAAGGAATAACATTATGGGCAGCATGGACTATTGGCTTATTTTTAACCGTATTCAACAATATGGGATAATAGAAAGGAGCCCCGACAAAATCAGAATAAATTATATCAACAGTTCCTTTCAATTGTTTGATGATACGATAATATTCTCCGATTACCCTGGGATCTTTGTTCCGATGTTTTAAATCCATGATTTTACATTCTAATCCACCATCTATCTGTATATTACTATTATGGCTTTTAATGACCGTCCATGAAATGTCGATTTTATCCTTATAATAATCTTTCATGTATGGTACAAGCATGAAGTCAACGTCTATAAAGTAATCTCCCGTTATCCATGCAATCTTAAGTTTTTTCATGCCTTTGTAGATTTAATCCCAAATCATTTTCGATTTTTTTCTTTCAGTCAGGAAGTTAAGTACTGGAATTATCCAATACCAGACAGAACTTGGGGGATAACATTCTCCATTGTATCTTCCAAATCCCATAAGTGTTCCTTTCAAATGCCCCCAAAAGCCTGACCAATTTGACCACTCTCTTTCTCTCAATCGGAATCCATTCGATTTCAACTCTGCAAGGAACTCCTTACGAAGTGGATGCGTACAATACCATTCCCATGGCTTGGGTCTTGCCGCAAAATGGACAATTACACTTTCCGTAATCACATTTCTTACGTTGTGCAATTCGAACTGATAACGTTTGTTATAAGGGTCATTCGTTTTATACCAAAATCTCACTTTATAGAAAATGTTTTGCATATTCCATTTGCAAGACAAGACTAGTGTTTGCTTTCCACAGACGGCATTAAGCACGTCTTGGTCGTGATTACGGATATTCGCATATTTGTTCCGAATAAAATCCATGCATTTCTGATAGATACCATCCTCTTTCCACTTCTTCAGATTCATTAGAAGCACACCTGCATTAAAATATCCTTGGCTAATAGGTATATCAAGACGCTTAAATGCCCCATTGTTTACAGATAATGAATTCGGATGATATACGGCAGCAAGATAGTTTCCTCCCATATCCATATTCCACAATTCCTTGAGAGAGCCGCGAACCAATATGTCGCAATCCAAATAAATGGCTTTATCCAGTTCTGGAAGTAATTCTGTGGAAAAGAGCCTGAAATAAGTAGCTACACTGATGTGGGAAAGTCCTTCACCCTTAGGGAGTGGAAATCTCTTGATAAGCTCCTTATCCACGACTTTCACTGAAATCGTGTTGGAAGTTCCATCCACCAACTTTTGCAGGTTACATATACTATTGTCAGACAAGCCTTCCGTGAAAATATAGAAATTTACCCTATCATTATACCTAACCGTAGAACTGATGACGACAGAGCAGAAAGGCACAAATCTGTCATCACATGCTAATATTATGTTCATAATCTGCTTTATTATTGGATTTACAAACTATCATTTTCAAACATAACCCGACAAATGGAAAGTAGATCTGCCAAATCTGGTTGGGACGAGATGAAAGCAGAAAAACTAACAAGCATACCGTAAAACATAATCCCCATAACGCAGTTTCAGCAAACTCTTTATTGCGCATGTATCTGATAAAATAGCTAATAAGCATAATGAAAAAGAACAATGCCAATAACATATAACTGATTCCATAGTCTATTAAAGTGATGTATTGATATCCCTCAGCCCCGGCTATAGAAGAATCTTTAAGGAAGAAGAAACGTCCGTCTTCGTTGACCAACTGCATTGTATATCCCTGTCCATGCCCCCATATTGGGGCCTCTTCAAGGTAATTAAGCGTGGTCAGCCACTGCAATTCCCTCAATTCCGAAGAACTGCCATCCGTGTTTTGGCCTCCAGTCAGCACAAGGTCGGTAATTCCTGCGACGTATTTTCCTATATACTCATTATTAGACAATGCTTCACCAAATAAAATAAAGCCAATGTACACAACTGCCACGGTCAATACCAGTTTCGATTTCTTCTGGAAAAGATAGTAAATACACAATCCTATCGCCAATATAAATACTGGTGCCCTTGATGCAGTAAACACGATACAAAGCAACAGCCCTAAAATCAGCGGTATCTTTAGAGTGGTTTTCTTAATGTAATGATTGACAAGCAAAATACATAAGACCAAAGAGTTCCCATAACTATTTGGGGAAAAGGTAGGGCCTGTAGCCCTAAATCCACGTTCTGTTCCAACTCTATCTGAACCAAAGAACGAATCGCCCGTGGAACTAAATGCCGCAGCGATGAAATTGCTATTCATCATCCAACACATTCCTCCTGCCACTATCAAAACAACCGCCAAGAAAAGTAGACATCGTTGAAGCCGATTACGAGAGAAGGCTGCCGGTGCGATAAGGAAACCACCCAACAAAACCAGATAAGTCTGTGAAAACTCATACAATTCAAAACGAATAGCTGAGCCTAAGGGCATCCATGAGGCCATGAAAGGATGCACAATGTGATAAACCAGCATTACTAATGTGAAGGCCCGTAAAGGGTAAATATTCCACAGTCCTTTTAGCTCTTTATCCTTGTAAGCACGAATAATGCAGATCAATGGGAGCAGGATTGGAGGCTGCGGTATGACGGGTAGCTTCATCAACGGAAATAAGAGAATGTTGCCACACACATACCAATAAAAAGCCTTCTCCTTATTTTTCTCGAAAATCAACTTGTATATAACAAGCAGAAAAAGCAGGTATTCGATTAATTGTATCGCGGTGTTCATGATACTTAAATGCTATCTAAAAAACGGATTCCAATTTCTTTAAAAGCCGCAACTTTTGTATTCACCTCACACCAATCAATACCCACATTTAAGTCTTTGCTGTTAAGCCTTGTTTCCAAACCACAAAAACTCAGCAAATCCGTAATTCGTGAACTTGTAGCATTCTTAATATATGAGAAGAATGGAATGTTGAATAAGATAGAAAAAGATGTGGCATGAAAAGAATTGGTCACAACATAGGAAGCTTTGACAAACAATTCGATAAACTCACATGGTCCTGCATCTGTTATCCTTATGTCTGCATACGATATATTAGCAAGTTCCTCAACTGCCACAATTTTCAGCCCGTGATTATGTGCTAATTGCTGAGCACATTCTTTAATGCTCTGCATCAATGGTCCAAGATTATATACCAGAACAAATTTTTCATTCCCTATTTTTGATGAAGCCAATCTGCCCCAATATTCTTTAGTTAGTAAAAAAACAGGATCTGGCACTTGTACCCCACTTATACCTAACCCATCCAATAATTTCAATCCAGTTTTCTCCCTCACTGATATTTTGCAGAACGAAGAAAGCCACCTTTGCATATTCTCTCTATCCATAGAAGAAAGGCTTGATACACCGAAACTTGCGGCATATGACATTTTACGCCCTTCGCCAAATTGCAAGAAAAAGGACGGATCCCTGCCATTATTAAAAAGAGGGTTCCAAATCTGATCGCTTCCAGCAATAAACACATCTGCACTTAGTTTTGCTCCCCGCAAATCTTCTATATTTCTATATCTTTTTGGTGTCAAACTCAGATATTGCATCTTAAAACGGTCAAAGGCTTTTTTTCTTCCGCTCTTTTCCCAAATGAATTTCATTTTCTGTATACTCATTTTAATACGGTAAAGAGTCCTGATTCCTGGTATATACCGTATCTTATACAAACTTGACACTTCAGGTATGACATACTTATTCCATCTTACACGGTAATTCACATCCATATAATCCGGAAAATAGTCTATAATCTGGACCTCATGTCCAAGTTCGGTCAGATATTGCTGAAGCGCATAGGCTTGCAGCGATGCGCCATAATTATACACATCATGACAAGTGATGGTTTTTATCTTCATTATAAATACAAAGAATTAATTTCTAGAGTTTCTCAATAAAAGCCCCATTTCCGAAGCAACAATTCTACTATATGCCGTTGCTCCTATTTGGTTCATATGGACAGAATCATAAAAATAATCACGGTTCCATACGAATAAAGTGTCGCAATAATAATTGATAAATGGGATGCCTTCTTTATGAGACAACTCTTTGATATAATCAAATTGATAGTCCAAAGTTTTTCTAAATGATGGGGAAGCATAGAACACAAGCTGTATGTTTTTTTGCTTACACAACTGCACAAACCTTATAAGGTAATACCGTTTCATTTCATCAATCGCTGTTGGAAGACCCTTTTCTTTTACCTCTGGCTCTTGTAACATTTTCTTGTTCATCGGTAAATAACCGCTTATCGTAGCATTTCTTTCCGTAAGATTCTCGGTTATGAGTTGAATGAGTTTAGAATTTATCTTGTACATATTGCTCATCATTTTCCATTGCTCTGAAGGTGAAATGTTGATAAAAATGGAATCAACCTCCGGTTTTACCCCCCCCCAATTTAAGTAGTTTTAACGGACCAAGATACTTCGCGTTAGGCTCTCCGTCTACCAAATAATCAAAATTAGGCATAACATCGTAAATGATTGCTTGGGGAGTATAATGTTCCGTAAGTGTGACGAGCAAACCGTATGCCGTGATGATTCCGCATCCATCATAAGCACAATTGTAGCAAGATATACCTAAACTGTCTTCTAATATTCTGGGATCGTAATGGTGTACCCCTCTGGAAGAACCAAATATCAGCAAGTCCTCATTTGTCCGGCTGGCTATATATTTGTTCTTTTCCGTCGCTCCGCTTTTGGCATGGTCAAAAAGATAAGTCGCCACTAATCCTGCTGTCTTATCTACTGTAACGAACAATACAGCAAACAACAATAGTTTCAATAAAAACTTCTTCATGGCCATTTAAAAACTAACATAGATAAACTGGGTGGAATCAAGGACACCATATAGAATAATAAATGCGAGCAGGAACAAATAAGAACACCAGCGGACAATAGAGAAACGATTGTTCAATAAAGAAAAATGTCCCTGAAAGAACTCCTCTATAACCTCACGCCCGACAACCATCATAAACATACCTATCACGATGGAAGCAAAACTGATTGGCTGCCAAACACCTGCGGAATTAGTAAGGATTTTCTTAATTACTAAAATGGCGGTGTCAATTGATTGAGATCGGAAAAAAATCCATGCAAGTGTGACAAGTCCAAAAGTTACGCCTATTCTTATCGCCTTTACCATGGTATTTTGACTACCCCAATGGCCGTATTTCCCCTTTGGGTCAAATCCCAAAATTTTCTCAATAACCTGGAGCGCTCCATGAATAAGCCCCCACACAATAAATGTCCAGTTTGCCCCGTGCCAGATTCCGCTGACAAGGAAAGTGACCATAATATTCCAATATTGCCGGATTTTTCTACAATGGCTTCCTCCCAATGGTATATAGATATAGGATGTCAACCAACGGGTCAACGATATATGCCATCTCCTCCAGAAATCGGTAATGCTTGTGGCCAAGTAAGGATGATTAAAGTTGTTGACCAAATCAAACCCGATTAATTTTCCAATACCAATAGCCATTAACGAATATCCAGCGAAATCACCGTAAATCTGAAACGAATAGAATATGCTTGCCACAAGGCAGGTTACCCCACTATAATACTCTACATTGTCATATACCGTATCTACATATAATCCAAGACGGTCGGCAAAAACTACTTTCAAGAACATACCCCAAAGCAATATCTGCAATCCTTCTCGGGCTTTCCCGTAATTGAACTGACTGGGAGACTTGATTTGCGGCAACAATTCGGATGCTTTACTTATCGGACCACTCGCTGTCTGAGGAAAGAACGAACAGAACAGCAAATAATCAGAAAAACTTCTCTCTGCCCTTATCTTGTGAAAATATACATCAAGCATATAGCCTAAAGCCTGAAATGTGAAAAATGAGATACCAACTGGTACGGCCCAATTTAATCCGGGCAGATTGAATTTTATTCCTATGACTTCCATTGCACTGAAAATTGAGTCATTGATGAAGTTATAGTACTTGAACACGAGCAAAGGAAGCGCAGCCAAAACCACACCAGTCCAGACTATTATCTTACGCTTCTTTATATTGGCTGACGCAAAGGTAGATTCCAGATATAATGCAGCCACATAAGTCACTATTGTAATTCCAAGCAATATCAGTGCATAGGCAGGATTGAAATTCATGTAGAGCAAATAGCTTGCAAGAATCAGGAACCATCTTTTGGCCGATGTGTACTTAATTGGTATTATCCAATATATGACAAATATGAACGGAAATATAATCCAAAAATTGAAACTGTTGAATAGCATTGGCTATATTATTCTACAAATCCGTAAAATGCTGTTAATACGTCTCTTCCATTTTCCAATTATTCTCTCTCTATTAGGATACATAGCAGCTTTTGATAATGGCTTATTAACATCATGCAAAACAGCAGATACTTTACTACTATATTTTGGTGCAATTGGCATTGATTTCATTTGGCCTGCAGCGACAATATCAAACGGATATTCTATAAAAGTACAACCACATTGTTTTAGGACATCATAACCTTTGATTGTGAAAGAAATAACAGCACTCACACCTTCTTCGTTATCCTTATAGGTTTTTCCCCACATATCCCCAATACGAATATCTGCGGATGAGCAATCATATTTGAACTTGCATTTATTGTAACATGCTTTGCCTAAACAACTGTCACTAAGAAAAAGAAGATAAAACATATCACCTTGTGTCCACCTGGAATTTAGTGAACCTTTTCTCTCTTTCATTAATTCATCATAAGAATCTTTGTCTAGTGCTTTTCTATTTACAATTTCTCCATCAATTGACATAGCCCATGAATCATGCCAACCAGTAAATTTGTTACGCCAAGAAACATATGTCAACTTGCCAACTTTCTTTTCAGCCCAAGCTACATACTTCTTCCACATCAGCATGGATGGTACACCATGACAAAAGAAATCTAAAAGAATAAAATTGTCTTCACAATGAAATTTTTGAATATACCTCCTAAATGAGTCTATTTGACATGGAGTTCCCGTTACAAGGTATTTTTCTTTTCTATTGATTGCTCTGAAACCATCCACTGTATAACTTTGTATATATTTACTTCCAATGGAAGGAATGAGTTCTTCTACTGTTGTTGCAATAAAATGTTCAGCACGATTTAAATCAGAATCATAACGGACGCCACACACTTTATAGCCATGATTTACTAAAGTACGTCCTATTTCAAATCCAACCCCGCCAGAAGAACATTTTCTCCGCGCTTTTTTATCATTACTCCATGCCGCATAGCTATTTATACAAATATCCTTCAACGATAAGTCCTCATGATTATAAGAACATACATTCATACACAACCCACAATTGGTGCATTTACTTTCATCCGTAATATGTGGTTCATAAAATCCATCAGCATTAAGGATAATATCAATTATATGCCTGGCACATACTATGGCACATACACCACAGCCATAACAATTATGTGTATTTGAAATATTCATAAATTTACAAAACAGAATTATTCAAGAAATCTCGCGATGATTCAGATTCCATTCTTACAATGGAATTCTGCTTCTCTATATCAACGCCTTCTTTTAACAAGCCATACACTTTAGAAAAATCATCATTTCTGATAATTCGATCTAAATGCCCTAATGGAGATAACAAGGTTTCTAGACGTGATACCCGTCTATTACCAATTGCCACATAGGAGAAAAAGTTTTTCACGCCTAAAAGGATGGAAAATACAGTACCATGGAATGAATCTGTAAATACACAATCGGCACATTTAATTAACCCAAGGAATTCTCGAGGCCCCGCATCGTCTATCAGTGTGTATCTCTTGTTTTTAGGAATTCCACGCTGTCCTATAACAATAAGTTTCTTACCCAGATCATTAGAAACACGTAAGGCTTCAGTTAACAAAACAGGTTGAAAAGCCAACATAAAGCACAAAATATACCCCTTTTCTGAATAATCGTGAGCTAACAAATTCCATTCATTAACATCAAGCAAGAATGTCGGATCCGCTACAATCTCTATTTTCTGCTTTAAATGAGGCTGTAATATCCTAGCCGCCTCCGGTTCCCGTACAGATATTGCATCATAAGAAGAAAGCCAACGAGTAAAATCTCTAACCTGTAAAGGTTCTAATGAAGATATGCCAATGCTTGAGGCATAAGAAATCTTCTTTGCGTTACTATTCTGAACAAACGTCAGGAAATAAGGCTCAATTGGGAACGGTTGTTCAGGATTCCATAATTGATCACTTCCTGAAATGTAGACATCGTATAGTGGAGGGTTATCATATAGACTGTCTATGCTGTAATAAGGAGTAGAAAGTTTTATTGCTTTATTGAAATCATCAAATTTTGCAATTCGTTTGGAATTAGTGGATTCTTTTGAAACACTTCGTGGCTTCAAAAGTCTCCTAGCAATCCCTTTCGTTTTTTCCAAAACAGATTCTTTACGAATATAGTACGGTTTAAAATCAGGACTTTCTATATATCCAGTGTGTATTGGACGCTTCAAATCAATCAACTCACATTCCAATCCTTGATTTACAATATACTTATATAACGCATATGATTGTAAACATGCTCCATAATTAGGGGAGTTATGTATAGTTATTATTCCAATTCTATTCATATCCTATACCAATTTAATTTACTTGCTTCAATTTCATGAATGCCCTATCTGACAGGCATAAACAAATGAATTTCATTATCTCCCACAAAGATTTTCCCATCAGTAGTAACATATATAGGATTTGTGGAAGCATCTTCATTGGTTCCAATTGTACCCTCATAATAAATAGTAGGTGCACTATTTGCGTTGAATACTGAAACACCTTTATTGGAATTATTCAAGATAAGTCGTTTGCCAAGCTTCGCAATCCGTGTCGGTCTCTTATCACCGTCTGTTGTTATAGAGTATCTATCTGATGGTGGTATCTCCGTAAGTTTCATTGTTATGTTAGAAAAATTTGAAATGTCATAGGTCAACAAACCTATATGCCAATATGCCGTATTCATATATGGAGTATTGTTTGCCCATGTACTATATACATAAGGATAATCCACTTTTATATCAAAACTGTAGCCTGTACCTTGCAACGGAGTCCCATCCTCTGCGGTCAGACCTTCAAATGTTTTTTTGGCGACACATGTGGGATTGGACATTTCTGTTATATCCCAAATAGAGAGACCACGAGTGTAATTTGATACAGCCATATAATCTCGACCTGAAACCGTAAAGAAGTCAGCACCTTGATATTCTGTATAATCATAATCTCTGTGACTGAACTTCAAAATTGGCTTAACAGGATTGCTGATATCATAGATGTTAAAACCTCTAAGGCAATTTAAAATTAGATGGTTATTATAGATATAGATATCAGTTCCCTTCAAATCAAGGTTATACTCTGTGAGAACATCTAAATTAGATTTATTTGCAACAATGAGTTTACCATTTATATATGACACTTGATCTATGTCTGTTGGATGGTAATAATAATCATCCACCAAAATCTCAACATTGCTTGAGAGTGTCCTCATTCCGAGTAATAATGAAGAATATTCATTTGATTGGGAAAGATTGGCTTCCAAAAAAATGTTCCATTCTCCACATTCCGGTTCACGCCAATACAAAGAAGATACAGTAGAATTAATCACTATTTTTAAATTGTACCATTCTCCTATTTCAAAAGTAGTATTACTGCTTGCTATAATATGTCTGCCTGATTCGTCACCTTCTGCAATCCCAAATGAGAATCCTGAACTTCCAGGAATTATTACGATGGAAAACTCTTCTCCCTTAGCTGTTTGTAACAATGGCAAGTATATATCAGAATTTCCTATATTCTGTGCATTTATCCACAAAGACATTTCTGTATTACTTGATGTATTGTCTATTTTTTTTGAAAGAATTGCAAAGTCATCATTTTGCACATTATTTCCTGAAATCAGTCTTGCGCTAAATACACCTGTGTTCGGACATGGAGAACCTGTTTCAGAAATAAAAATATTTCCGTCTGCCAAATATTCATCGAACTCTCCTAACTGAATCTCAATGGACAAATCCCTTATAATATTACAACTTTCTGTTAGAACAGACCAATCTACCTTACAGTAATCACCATTTAATGTTACATATTCATCTGTGAGTGCAGCAAGAGCTTCCTCCTTGGTTGAATAACTTGCTCCAATAAAACTTAAATTTGTACCTGCACCATCACTAAATAAAATACTATTGCGATAAACTCCACCCGTATAATATGCCTTATATAAATATAATCGGTTGAACATAGATGGATTTTTTGAGGTGATACGAAGTTCCTGAAAAAACATATTACACAAAGTATTATTGGTGATGCCTGTATCGTTAATAATTTGATTAGAATCAAACACGACAGACCGAAAAATGTTCTTACCTTCCGGGATTATAGACCAATTCACTAGGCAGTAATCACCTGTTTTTAATGTGTAAAGTGACTGAAGAGAAGATAACGCTTCCTCTTTTGTTGAATATGTATTACTACAGAGCGATAGTGAAGAACCGCTACCATCACTTAAGAGAATGCTATTTTTGTAACCTCCATCAACATTAGCAGCTTTGTATACATAGACAATATTGAAAAGTGAAGGGTCTTCAGAACAAAGAAATAATCTTTTAAAAAAATTGTTCACAACCTCGTTATTACATATATCTGTGTTGGATTGGTTGGGATTGGTTGAAGTAAACTTAGAAATATTACTTTCAAAATCCAGTCTTATATCTGGTTTTTTCGTTTCATCTAACCCACCAGTGTTTTGACGCATTGACACATACAAATAATCCCCATTAACGCAAATGCCTCTCCCTCTTTCTCCAGTGTCAGTTATGTCATTAAATGCCAATAGATATGGAACAGAATAGTTGCTGTAATCAATTTTTAATATCCCATTATTGCCGACTGCATACAATATATTATCTTCGTATGCAAAATCCTCTAAATAATTATATATGGGCGGAGTAAAAGTTGACATTTTTTCTAAAACGAGTTCTTCATCGTCTGGTAATCCAGAACCACTTCCTGTAAATCCACCATCCCCAGATTGAGAAATAGTATAATGGTATGTATAACCAGCTTTCATGTTTTTACCATTAACAGAAGCTGAATACCAATTCTGGTCAACATCTACCAATCTGATTGTCAATTTCATACCAGATAAATCCTGCGGAGCCATCATCATATATACAGTCATTATAGAGTCTTGGGTTAGTTTAAGCCCTTCTGTGCCATTCAATATGACTGATAATATAGAATCCTTCCGTTCGTCTTCATTTTGAATGATTTTAGGTTCAGGTTCAGTCAAATTCACTATACCACTCTTAATTAACGACATGTCATCTGAATTAAGTTCCAAACGAATCTTGTTGTAAACTGCTGTTTTAGGAATAGTAATTTTATACTCCACAACACACCCTAAATGGTTGAATGTAAATCCAACATGACCATTTTCATCCGAAATGCCACTTGCACACATATAGTCAAAATTCCCCAAATCGCTGAAATCACCATTAGAATACTGTTTTTGATATTTATAGTTTACCGGAATTGCACTCTTGTCTAAAGCCTGTCCAGAGCCATAGGGATAAAACGCATAATATGTACTTGTTGGGGACAAAGAAAATCCTGATCCATAAAAATCTGCAGTAGACTTATCTTCAGATATAGAAGCTTCATCAATGAAAAAGTTTGTCATTCCTTTTGCGGCAGAATATACGGCCACGACATCATTTTTCTCCCATTCAAAAGACGTTCCCTGTTCCCCAGGTGTTAATAATGAACGTGTCACATTGTTTTCATTCTTGAAATCTTGAACATTTATTGTTACCCCACACTTTGTTACATTTTGTTTTAATAATTCGTCATCAACACATGAAACGATACAAAAGGGAAAAATGAAATAGCACAAGAATATAATTAAACGATTCATATTATTCATTTTATTACAATTTTTGTAGAATCTATTCTGTCCGTATAAATTGCATTTATTATGGATATTCCTTACTTAAAATATTTTATTACAAATGGCATTGTCTTATTTTTTATGGAATATCGTTTTTTGGGCAAAATTGTGAATAAGTTCTTTTTCATGACCGTCAAGTCCGACATAATATATCGTCACTATACTTGCAATGATGCTAAGGCTGCATACAACGACTATACTGACGAAGGACTGTGGCAATATAATATGAACAGCCAATGGTATAATTAATGATAGAACGCAAATAGCTACACATTTACCAAAGACTTCAATAATATATTGTTTAACAGGGAAATTCACAAGTCTACGTACTATCCATAATCGTAAAAATAGACAGGCTACAGATATACATAGTGAAACATAGAATACGGTCATGGGAGATCCACCTAATTTTAATAATAAATATGAAATAGGTAGATTAAGTATTATTACCGTTCCTACAGAAGATTGATACAATTTAATCTTTCCTGTTGCGTGCGCTGTAGTCATCAATGGGCTGGCCATTGAGTCAATTGCAGATATTGCTATAATCAATCTCGTGAAAGGAACCACGTATTCTGGTAATTGTCCTAACCACAAATTAACTATGTATGGAGCCTCTAATATTATAGGCATGGAAATTAGCATTATAAGGTAGAACGAAAACTTAGAACTTCTGAAAACAAGTTTAGTCATTTCGTTGATTTCACCTGTTGCATAGTACTTTGTTATTTGCGGCCTAACTGCCGTATAGAAGTTTGTAAAGAACTGCGTAATGGCTGAGTTAATTTGGTATGCTATACCACGGGCGGCATTTACAGCCGGATTGAAGAACATATTTAGCAGGATGTTCAACCCCTGTCCTTTAACAAGTCCAGCAGCAGAACCATAAAGATTCCAACCAGAATATGAAATTAGCTCCCTAAATAGGGGCTTATCCCAATAAAAATGATAATGTGTTTCTGAGAATTTCTTCCAACAATATATTATATAACATAGTGCTACAATAAACTGACTTGCTAAAATCAAAATACCGTATGTTATCAACCTGTCTGTTGGTATAACTAATAAAAGATATACAATCACTAACTTTAACGCAACTTCCAAGATACTGACATATGCATAGACGTCCATTTTCTCATGCGCAATAATGGTTGCATTAAAAGGATTAGTTATTAATGAAAGTATACAAGCCAATATGGAAAATTGATACACATAACAGGCTGCATCCATTCGCTCTTCCGGTATTACCATTTTATTATATAAGAACCATAACCCTATCGTTTCAGCTAAAATGATAACAATCAATGAAAGTATCATGAAAATGGTCATACAAGTGCTAAAAACTTGTTTTAAACGAAGCATATCACCTTTTCCTAGTTCATAGGTAAGATATCTTTGAGTTGAAACAGACATTGCTCCATTGAGAAGTCCCATCATCGTTACAAGACCTCCCACGACATTGTAAATACCATAATCTACTACTCCCAAAGCCGATAGAACTACTCTGCTCGTGTAAAGTGTTACGAGCATAATAATCAGCATTCTAAAATATAACATTAGGGTATTTTTGGCTATACGCTTATTATTAGAGTTTGCCTGCATAAAAAATATATAAGTTACACGAATGATTTTATCTTCTCCCCGAACATATGATGCTTTATAATCTTGGTTTTGCGCTTGATTTTTCTTGTCGTATTTCTGTCCTTTTCGGTAAAGGGTAAGTGCGTTCTCAATTCCTTTCTTGTTGCGCTTGCCTTATATGGAAACTATAAGGATAAATGTATTAGTTCCCAATGACTTTACTATCGATGCCTTTATCAAGTGGCTGAACCCTTCATACGCGCAATCTAAAAATTGTCTGCATTTATATTTTCTGGATTGCTTCCGACATTATATGAAATGGTTTTAACAGATGCATGAAAATATACTTTCGTAGACAGGTAATTTAAGGCGTTTTTGAACAGCCCCCTCAACCAACGTGATTTTGTCATCATTGGTGGACATATTGACACCGGCTCATACAAACAAGGTGGTTCTCTTTTGCCGGTCAAAATCGTCAGCCAGTCCTTTTAAATTATTTACTGTCTGTCATCTGTTGTGAATTTTAGTACTTAATAAATCGTACTTGTATCAATTGTTAATTCCATAAGCATATACCATGAAATATGTTCCGTAAAATGATGACAGCCGTCACAGTTTCCACCGATAAACGTTGCAAAACGGTTTGGTCCGTGAATGCTGTCATCATTGGGTTATTCCTTTTCATTCTACTATAAAAGGTCGCTCATCTCAACACCATGTGCAAAATTTTCCCATGAATGCCTCGCGACGGTCAGGTTCAACGGAAAGGGAAGCCCGATTATCCGTCCTAATTTCCTCAGATTCCAGTTGATGCTGTGGATGGCCGCGTCATGTTGCCTCCATTGCTCCTTGGGATCCTCCGTCGTGATAATCGGGAAGAGGTAAGGAGTGTCGGGCTGGACGTTCCTATCCACTATCTCTTGCAGGAAAGTGGTCATACGGACGGTTTCCTTCTTGCCGTTCACTTTCGAAGTATAGGTGAGGATTCCGTCTTTTATATTGTCCTTGGTGAGGTAGAACAAATCCCGGCCAGCCATGCCTTTGGTGAACACAGCGAAGAGGAAGAGGTCGCGAGCGAATAGGGTGGAGTGGTGCAGGCCATTTACGTCCATGTAACACAGCTGCATTATTTCCTTCGGGGTCAGCCTGTTCCTGTATTTCTTGCTCTTGATATGGTAACTGACATCCATGCCTTCAAAAGGATGACATTCATCAGTCAGTCCGCTATCCACGGCAAGACGATAAACCCGTTTCAGGTTGCGGATGTACAGGGAAATGGTATTGCGCCCCAACTTCTGGTTCTCCAGCCAGGTATGGTAGTTGCGTATCAACAGGGCATCGAAATCCTTGAAAGGCACTTCGTTCTTGCCCAAATAGGTGACGAACTTCCTGAGATACATTTTCAGCTTGTTCGCAGCGTCGTAACGCCCCTCGTCCTGCAGTTTCTCAACGCGGGAGTTGGCATAGGTGATGAAACCAAAATCTTCCAGCCCCTCTCCGGCTCTCCCCTGTGGGGAGAGGGCAACGGTTGCCGTCTGCACATTCTTCTGTCTGTTGTTATCCACTTTCTGTTACAATTTTTACCTGTCGATTAGCTATCCTGACTGTCACTTTACCGTTCCACCAACCGAACCTGACGGCTTCAACTGTTCCAGGAAGTCGAAGATGTTCGGCTCATCGAAATGGATGCCCATGTCGGCATAATAGGCTTCCTCCGGGTCCTCCGGTACGGTGTACAGGTCTTCGTAAAGGCTTATCCGCTTGCCGAATGTGGTGGTAAAATAAGTGAGCCTTGCAGCGTCCTGTTCTTTCCGCAGGATGTCGTTCCAGTTGGTTTCGCCGTTCCATATCGGCATGGCTTCCTTGTTGAGCCAGACCGCCGAACCGTTTATGTAGGTCTTGCCATTATACGTGACAAGTTGGACGGCGAGGCTACGGCCTTGCACGTTCCCTGGAACGGGCATTGGAAAAATCACATTATGGAATATACGACCGTTCCTGTGACGCAAAGTAAGTGTCCGTCCGTCTTTTCTCTCTATGACCGTGTATGTGTCCAACCGCTCGGAACGGATGGAATCAAGAATTCCTGCCGCTTCTTTCAATAAGTCTTTTTCCTTCCCTTCCACAAAAGCTGTTTCATAACGGAACTGTTTGGCAATGGTATCTGCCAAGGAATCGCCGCGCTTGTCACGCCAATTGAAGGCAAGGTCTGCCCACAGCATTTGCCTTGCCGTTTGCCAATCCCCCGTAAGCCGCCTGAACATCATTTCCCTGAAGCGCAAGTCAGGGAAGATACGCCACATCACTTGGTCCTCGCATGGAAACCAGGCCAGCATTCCGCCCAGACGCATGAAGTCGCCAGACAGCACACTTTCCGTCATCCATTGCCTCAATGCGCTGCAAGGAGCGTCTGCCACGGCTTGTGAAACAAGGTTGTCCACTTTCGATGTGGCCTCTGCGTCCATGTCCAGACTGTCGCACCATTTGAACACCACATTGCCCACACAGCGGTACCTGTATTCGTAAACGCCGTCAAGGCCGACGGCGATGGTATTCTCCGTATAGAGCAGCAAGGAAAGGATAAGTTGCTCATCGAAACACGTCGCATCATGTTCCATCAAACGGTGCAACCCGGCATAGATTTCATAAAAGAATGCCACATCACTGCCCACGTTCATGGACGGATGGTGAAGACGTTTCCACTGGTATGTGAATTCTTCTATCGTGTACACTTTTTCAAGAAGTTAAAGGAGTTAAATGAAGTTATCACTCGCTTCGCTCGTTGGAAGTTAAGGGCATTACCTGCATCGGTAATTTCTTCATTACTCTTAATTAAATAAGCTGTATGTATTCGGGCCGCACCTCAACGGCAGCGGCAAGGAGGTTGGGAAGCTCCACAAACAGCCGCTTGGCATGCGCCCCCTGTATCTTCTGCAAATGCCCTTCATAGCCGTCAAGTGGGCCGCCTACAATGCGCACTTTCCGTCCGACCATGCCGGGGGATATTTCTTCTGGCGTGAAATAACGTGGATTCTCGGTTGACTCGACGGCATGGATGAAGCGTTGCATGTCGCTTTCCCTCACCGTCATGGGGATTTTGTAGCCGCCGCGCACGTAACGGTATTGCACGGTGTTGTGTTTCTCCACCACGGGGTCAACGGCCTGGCGCATGGAATGTACGAAAAGCAAATCCTGCAGGAATGGCACTTCCTCACGGCATCGCTTGCCGTGCTTTACGGATACTTTCCACACCATAGGTGTGAAGACTTCTATCCCCAAGCCCTTGAAGAGCTTGTATGCAGGCAGCTTGGCGTTCTGCCTTTTCAGGTCGCGCATGACGAACCATTGAAGACGGTCATTCCCATCCGAAGAAGCGGTGACTGCCGTTGAATGGCGGTCTTTGTCCTGTGGTCGTGATTCGTTCATTTTTCAGACAGGGGCATTTCTTCTAATCCTGCAAGCCATCGTAAAGTTCACAATGACAAGCAGTTACGAAAACAAAGCTGTCGGCTTCCCTTAATTCCATAAGATTGCTCCATCTCCGTCACTACTCATAATAGCGTTTGTGTTGGCATTGATTTTCATGACGGATTCTTGTCCGTCTCCTTATATGAGATGGATATTTTCGTGAAACAACTAAATCCCAACAACTTACAAGAATTTCGTAAAAATATTCCGTCAACAAATAGCCAAATCCGTTGCCGCTTCATAAAAAATAATCGCAAATAAACAGGCAAAAGCACTTGATGTTTAATTATTTTTACTACCTTTGCAACGGAATATCCATCTCATATAAGGAGAAGTCCATTTTCGTGAAACAGCTGTTCGCGTCATAGACCCTCCAGAATCATACGGTTTGCCTTGTCCACTTCGCTTGACTTTATCGAGTCAAGGTAGATTTGTGTCGTCGTTTCCGAATCGTGCCCGAGGGCTTCGCTGATGACCGACAGTGGGATGTCCTTGCCGCGTGCGATGGTAGCCCAACTGTGGCGGCTGTAGTACATTGACAACGGCAGCGACAGTCCTGCCATGCGTGCTATTTCCTTCAGCTGTCGGTTGATTTTCCTCATCTGGTTCTGGTACTGCCTGCGCTCGCTCCCGTCCTCACGGGTGAGGATAGGCAAGAGGTATCTTGTATCGTTTGGCTTGTACTTGTCTATTATGTCCTGCATCTGACAGGTCCATTCCATCGTCAGGAGTTGCCCCGTCTTCTTGCGGCGGTATGCCAGACAGCCATTATCCAGGTCGTTTTTCTTCAGGTATGCCATGTCTATAAAGGACATTCCGCGCGTGCAGAAACTGAACATGAACATATCCCTCGCGAAGTCAAGGTTTGGGCTTCGTGACAAGTCCAGGTCGTTGATTTTCTTGATTTCAATGAAAGTTATGCTCCTTTTCACTGTCTTGTCCATGCCGCAATAGACGTGCCTGAACGGGTGACGGTCGGGCGTGAGACCTTTCTCGACGGCCATCTTGTAATTGGTGCGCAGGATGCGCATATAGAAAGAGGTGGTGTTGCGTGTCAGTCCTGTATTCAGCATCCACGCCTCGTAGAGTTCCATCAGTCCATCGTCCATCATGTCGAACGTCAGGTCAATGCCCTTACGGAAGTGCATGAAGCTGTAGAGCGTTGAGCGGTAGGTCTCGGCTGAGCGCACTTTGCCAAGCTGTTTCTTGTGCCGTATCTGTCCGCGTATGAAGTTGAATACGCTATCCTGCGCGTCAAGGCTGGGCGAGAAGTTGGCGACGATTTCATCAAGATTTACCGTGCCGGTTGCCTTTTCGCTTTCCTCCACCATCCGTTTTAGCCTGTCCATTTCCCATTGCAGGGCAGACTCTGCCGAAACGAGGTGGAAGTAGCGTGGCGATGACGGTGTGGGCAGGACTATCCTCCCTGCGGTTTCATCCCATTCTTCGGCGAAGATTTTATACTCGCTCGTTATCCTGCGCACAGAGCGTCCGTGTATCAGCTGGAACACCAATGAGCCTTCCTTGCCCGGCGTTGTTGACGGCCTGAATTTTAGTTTTATCGATGTCATGGTACAATGTTTTATTGTTCTTTATCTAATGTCGGCGACAAATAAATGCCCATGTGAACGTGCGCATTGTAAAAGGTAGCGTTTTACGTTGCGAAAGGGCGTCTTTTGGAGCGTAATATGCATCGTTTTGCGCCCCAAGACGGCACACCTATTGGAAAGACTGCGGCAACAGGGCGTTTCCGGATCTGGGTCTGTCGTTTGGCATGATAGCGGTATGGCCTTACCACATTGTTATATATGGTGACAGCGCATATCCTGACTGCAATAAAGGTAAGCCCAAGACGTAGGGCTTGCAATACGTCAAACATTGGAGAATGGGGGAGATAATGGGAATTGTTCGGATTTTGTGGTCACTATGGCGTGCCAGATGTCGATTGGGGTACAGTAGCGGCTTGCCTGCTCCGTGCCATTGGCACCAAACAAACCAAGCCGGTATCTTCATACTGCATTTACGGCAAGGCCGTGTCCGCCGACAAAGAGGCAGATTCATGGTTGCGCCCCGGCGCAACTAAGGATTTGCCACATTGCCGGCTATGAAGTGGATGCTTGTGGCTGCGCCATTTCATAGGCGAACTGCCGTAATGGCATAGCCAAACGGAATCATTTTATGCATTTCTTTTGGCAGTAGGTGTCCGTGCTTCATGGCGGACAACGCTTTTCCGTGCAAAGGTACTGCGGACGGGAGGAACGCCAAGTGCCGGCTGCGCTTTCGTCGGGAGGGCTTGACGGCAGCCTTCCGCAAATTTCCGCGTGCCTTGGAAATTTAGGCATTCCGTCCGCGCCCTCTCGCCTCACACTTGTCTTTTCCTCCCTGTCGTCCGCAGTGGTTCCACGCACGGAAAAGGTTGCCCTGCCACGAAGCCCGGAAAGGCTTCACAAAAGGGAAAAGAACTTAATTTCATCAACTTTCAAGACATCGGAGTATGCGTGTAAGAAGAATGACCATCGAACAAGGGGAAAGGGTCGGCATTGACTGCTTCCCGAACTTCCACCGAAGCGGAAGCGTAAGGGGCATGAAAAGGCTGTATTACGGCAAGGACTGCCTTTTGGTAAGGTGCGGCAGCTACATCTACAATGTTTCGTCAGAACCGCAGATTTATTATCAGGTAAGTGTTTGACATTAAAAACAGGTATAAATAACAATTTTAAAACATTTGAATATGGCTGGATATACTGATTTTCCCAAATACGGCAGGGAATGTGAACTGGTTAAGCCGTGGCGCGGCTACTGTCATGGCATTGTGGTTGCACTGACAGATACTGGCTTCATCGTGCGACTGACAAGCGGTGCGGAGATAGAGGTGTATGGTGACGAAATTAAATTTTGCTGATATGTGCAGGCTGATGACACCCCCGGTTGGAGGAAGCCTTGAAAGGCTATCCCCTTTACTCGCAGGACGGCAGGGGAAAGGAAGCCGTCTGCGTGGCCATATTCGTGCTCGGCTCGGTGCGGTGGTTCGTACTTGAGGGAGAAGTGCAAGGGAACGACATAATCCTTTATGGCATTGTCGTAGGGCTTATGGAGGACGAGTACGGCTACTTCTCGCTTAACGAGCTTTCGGACGTAACTCTTGACCTCACGGCGAAAGGCCTTGGCAAGTTACAAGTGAGGCGGCAGGAGAACTACCAGCCGACAAAGCTCAAAAATTTGCAGGACTATCGTTTGCAACGGTTTCTTGCGGAATTCGGGAAATAAACAATTACTAACACACCGTCCGTGGCTGTCATGACTGCGGACGGCATAAACAGACCAAACGATGAACATGAACATCACGATTGATACGGTAATACAATGCGGTAAGGCCAACGGTTGGGAAGTGCGTACCGACAGGCAAGGCAAGGAGATAATCTTTGAGTTCTGCAAGTTCACGCCTGCAGGGCAGGACTTCGGCTTTTCGGCTTCGATGAAAGGCAACAGCATCGACAGCCTGGCAGATGACATTGAGGACTATTACGAGGGCTTCGACCCCGACTATGAGGCGAGCCTGTGGATAGGCAAGGACGGACACGGACGGCGTGGTGCACCTTACCACATCAAGGACATCGTGGCCGACATGGAAAAGGCGGAGGAAATGGTGTACGGACTGCTTGAAGCAATCAGGGGGATTGCATGACGGCTTGATGTGCGTGGAAAGAAAAAGTCTGCCATATCCTATGCGGATGTGGCTGGCTTTTCTTGCACACCCGTATCACTATTGGGAGCTTTTGCGCTTGCGTCCTTTCTTCGGAATGCCGTTCTTTTTGAAGACCATTAGGTCTTTACCGAGGAAACGGCGCCTCGCGTTGCCTTCTGCCCTGCTGAAGGGCAACGGCCTTTCGGGATGGCTGATATAGGCGTATATGGTGCAGCGGTGTACGCCGAGGTAACGTGCGGCTTCGCGCACCGAGTATGTTCCTTCAGGGATGATTTCACCAAACAACTTGCATAAGTCCATGTCTTAATCTTTTTTTGCTATAAAGATAACCGGTGGACGGATGCCATGCAAGACGTTAGATATTGGAAGATGAGGGAGTTCATTGGAAAATGACGGATTTCGTGGACCTGCTTTCATTTCTGTTTCCTGCCAAATGTGGGTAAGCCGTAAAAACACTTCTTGAAAAATGAGAATGGTATATGTTTCAGGGTTGACAGCGTTGACAAAGGTGACAGGAGCAAAGGCACACGAGAAACATTGTCTGCAAGTAGCTGTTATACAATATTTTATCTTTTTCTTTAATTAAAAAAGTAGGAATTATATATGTATTGTGTTTTGTCAACACTTGGCTATGGATTTCCGGATTTTCCCAAATCTGTCAACACTTGTCAACGTTTGTCAACGCATACTTTTTCATGGATGTTGTTGATATAATGCAAATTGGCCTTTGTCAACGCTGTCAATCATGAAATGTGTGCATATTATTTTTTGTACTTGTTATTTGTAAGTTTTCTTATACAGTTTGAGTAAGAGGGCTTGATGACGTGCGTTGTCTGAACTGAATAGTAAGTATATAGTTGCCCCTTAAAAAGCGTACATCTGTGGGATATTATAAAGCAACAATGTTTTGCAGATGCACGCTTTTTAAGGGGCAACTATAATAATATTAAATATTCAAAGCAAAATCTAATTGAAACTTGTTTCCTGATAGGTACTTCAGAAAAATAAGTTTGGAAAAGCGGACAATCACAGCAAATGTTGGAATATTTACAAAACTATTATTTTATCAATTTAATCCCCCATAATGTTTCATAACGCTTTATATCTTTATAAAGACATGTTAGCCTAAAATCATTTTCTGAATAAACGGAGCTGATTTTGGCCCATAATAGCTTTGGATGATATTCTTGTTTTTGTAACTTATAACTTAACAGGCGTATTATGTCATGACCACGGCAGACATCACTTAGCCGTTCTTTATCAAGGCTGTCAGTAAAATCAATAAAACTTTCAATATTTGTACGGCTGCAATTTATGTTATTGTTGATTTTCTTTGGCTTTTCTCTTTTTACTTCTTTTTTAAATAAACTCCTTGTAATCGCTTTCCATTTGGCATTGAGGCGTCTTTTGTCATCGAAAATGAGACTTGGTTTCATAAAATTATCAAATACACACCCCAAATCAGAAAGTTTACTTGCAATTTGAAGTTTTCCTAAATAGAAAGCCACATCGGTTATTTCGTTAAAATGCGAAGGCATGTCCTTATTTAAGGATTCGATAAAGCTTTTGACATGCGACGTAAAAATAACAGTTGTTTCCATGTCCCGGCAGTCTGTAAGGAGAATGTTCGCCGGCCGTATAAAAACCGGTCGCTGATATTTTGTATCATCTGTATCGATTATACCTATTATTGCATCTGTCCGTTTTGACAAAAGCACGTCTTTTACTATCTGCAAAACATATTTCCAGCCTCCGCGGCTTCCATCTTCCTTTACCGCATCATATATTATTACGCCTGAAGAAAAGAACCTGTCATAAAAAACTTTGTCGTCACTACCCTCGACTATGACATGGGGTCTGTTTCTTGTTGCATTATTATTCAGATCAAAGCGTATCAACCCCATAGTATATTGCGGCTGTATGCTTTCAATGGTACTTCTTAAACTGCCTGCCTTACTCATGAATCTGTTGTTCAAATAAATCTACGGACAAATGCCAGAAATTTTTAAATATTTGTGAGGAATGTGTTGATACGATACATTGCATCGGCTTTAATGAAACAATAAGTTGCATATTATCTAAAAAATCGCCTTGCCATGCAGGATGGAACGACAGTTCAGGTTCATCAATCAACACTAAAGAATCATCCGGTGCAACAAAAAGCAATTCGTATGCCAGAATCATTATCTGTTGCTCTCCAGAGGAAAGGCATTCTGCCGATAAAATAGTACGGTCCTCGTCTTTTGCTCTAAACCTGTAGCCATACCGCGGACTGATTTGCAACTCTTTATTTGCAAATTCAGCTTTTTTTATAATAGTGACAAATGCCTGTAATTTTCTAATGAAACCGATATTCGATACTATTCCGTTTTTCAAGATGTCTTTATCTTCTTTATCGCCTATTAAATTGCAACAGCGCAAAACTTCAATGCACATCCCAAGGTCTTCATTATCGATGTTTTCTTGGTTGGAATAAAAATTCCCGGAAGTCGTAAGTATTTTGTTTTGGATATCACGCAACAAGTTTCCAAATAGAAGCGCATTGGCATTGACTGTCGGCGTCATGTCCGCCTTGTGCATTCTTTTGTCGCGTATGTAATAAACAGGATGGGAAGAAAAGAACAAAGAAAGGCCGATATTGCCCAAGTCAGACATTCCACCTACACTTTGACTGCTGTTCCATGTTATAGAATATATTTTATTTTCATGGGTATCTTTATAGAACAGTATTTCTATATTTATGTTTTGGTACTGACGTTCGTCAGTGTTCTCATCTGTTTCTACAAAAATCCGTTTTTGCAAGATATCTATACCATGCCCATCGTCATAAGTCAACTCGATTTCGTCGAAATGTATTTTTGACAGTTCTTCAAGTTTATAATTGTACAATGCTTCCAATATATTCAGGATTGTCGTCTTGCCGTAACCGTTAGGACCGGTAATGAACTTTATAGAATTACCACCACTCTCTGATTCCAAATCCAATTTGTATGTATATAAGCCAAACAAAGACTTTATATAAAATGATTTCAGCATAATTTTACGAATAAAGTTTCTTTAAAATTTCCCTTACCCTCTTGTTGACTGTCAAATTTCTTACATTTTCTATATTTCCTTTATTTCCGTCGTATTTCAAGACGGCTGTATATGAAGGATAGTCATCGGCTTTACTTATATTGTTTTTATAATGCAAAGGACGCAAGTTCTCTATATTGTCATCACCTCCAAGACTTTTGGGATAAATATGGTCCACCACCCAACCATACGGGTTTTCTTTACCGTATTTATCGCGCATAATTAATGCTCCGCACGCATCAAGGCGGAATAAATCCGGAGGTAAGCCTTCACATTTGCGGGCTTTGTCCCATATCGCTTCAGTATTAAAATCCATTGGCATTATTTTTATTTGCAATATTACTTCTTTTTTTTGTGATAAGCAAAAAAACGGACTTAAATATTTTTGCATGCATTAAAATACCCGTAAATGCTCTTATCCATGACACTTGTATTCATTCCCCATGCCTACGGCAACGTCCCTTTACTGAGAAACCTACCCATCCCGTAACAGTCATTATACCATTGTACCTCGGTTTGACGGCCGGAATATTTGTATGCTATGTTTGATGGGACTGACAAAGACGAAAGGTGAATTGGAACCTGCATAATGGCATTTTTGTAATTTACTCTCCACATAAAAGATAAAATGTCACGAATGAAATCATTGAATACCCGTTTATCACATAGGGTTCGGTTCTTGTTTTATACACAATAAAAATCGGTATTTTGTGGCATTATAGTCGGTACTTTTGCGATAAAGGCATTTGTAAGCGAAACATCCCATTAAAACGGCAGTCCTTCTTGTGATGCGGCTTCCACATTAATATTAGGCTTATCTGGTTCACTGTCCAAAATATCTATATCAGCTACAATCTCTGTTTCAAGGTCAAACCCGAAGTTTTCCTTAAGTTGTAAATAATCGAAGCACAAAGCCTTCGGGCGGTTGACCCTGACTTTCCTGACCTGCTGGCCGTTGACAAACTCGACCGAGTAGTCCGGCTGACCATTGGGCAGAAGAATGGTGAACCTGTCCTGCTTCAAACCGAGGAACGACGGCTGCGACTTCAGGTAGGACATGACGGTTGACCAGTTGGAACGGTTGGCAGTGGCATTCATGCTTCGGCTGCCGAACAGCGAGGAAACCGCCGCCGTATTCAGGTATAATATCGGGCGTGCCTCCTTGAACTCGATAGCCTCTTTTGATGACAACGGGCGGAACGACCTCATGTACCTTATGCGGTAATGAGCGTTCTCTATACACTTCCCTGATGTCTGGAAGCCTTGAAGCATGTTCCAGAAGTCGGCTATCTCGGAGCTTTCCTGCGCCAGCTCGTTCTGGTTGCGCAAGCCCCTGAGAGAAATGTCGAACAGTTCCGCATAGCTGAAAGGCGCCTCTATGACCGTTTCCAACGTGCGGAACGTGGTCAGCGGTATGACCCAGTTCCCGAAGATGCGGTCATGCACCGTTTCGTTTCCCAACTTCGTGGCCAGCTCACGTTTGGTGATGGAATAGATTTCCGGAAAGTTCCTCTCAAACAGTTTCCTATGATTAAGGATTTCAACAGTCAGGTGTGTCAGCCCCATGTTGCACAACGCCACCAAGTCCTCATAGCGTTTCTTCTCGGCTTGGCTGAAGGAGGTCTTGGAAAAGGCGAGGAACAGGACACGGGTATAAAGTGCCATGTCCTGCGTTGGCTTGTCCTGTCCGCAAAGCACCACGCCAGTGCTGACGATGGTCTGCGCCGCCATGCCGTCCGTACTTGTGTTTTTCTTGGTCTGTCCTCCGCCTCCCCAAAGGCCTTTCAGGTAGGCAATCTTGCGGATGTCGAGGTCGTTCTTGTATTCATCGAACACGGTGAGGGTGTTGACAGCCTGCGACACCCTGTCGTTCATGGCCGGAACGGAAGTCACGCCGAGGTTGGGAGGGTCAACGCCGTGCAGGAAAAAGGACTGGAGGGAAGTGGCGAGGGTGGTCTTGCCCGTGCCTTTCTCTCCGAAGAGGTTGAGGATGGGGAAATGCCTTGTACGCTTGAAAACCACGTCACGGAACAGGGTGGCCAGCAGATAACAGAAGGCGACGGTGGCGTTCTCACCGAAAACATCCATAAGCAACGACACATAGTCGTAGAGCTTCACTCCGCTGCGGTTCTCATGCACCATCAGACGCTCGAACTGGTATATCTCCGGGTTGTGGAGGTAGATTTTGGAATGTCCGGGCAGGTAGAACGCCTTGCCGTTTACGCCACGGATTATCCCGAGGTCATCGGCTTTCTTGAACGTGCCGCCGTCCAGTATGCCGTTGCCGAAGGCGAAGAAGCCTTCCTCGGCATTCCACCCCAATTTCCTTATGCGTTCCGCAGTGTCGGTCTTGGAGTACAGGTATTCCTTGACGCGGTTGAGCTTGTCTATTTTGGACAGCCAGACGTAATTGCCCAATGAGCCGACTTTCTGCTGGAAGTTGCTCAGCGAACACAGTTCTGATTCTTTCAGCTCTACCACGCGGCAGACGTTGTACATGTTGCGCATCCTGAATATGCGCGTGCCGTTGCTCTCGTCCTCGATGTGGAACAGCGGTTCCATGATGAAGTTGGAAATCCTTACCGGCTCGCCGTCATCATCGGGAGTGGAGTAATAACAGTTGTCACGGACGAACAGGCCGAACTGGCGCAGGAGTTCCGCCTCGCGTTGCCTCTCGTCCATCGGGGTTGCCCTGTCTTTCCTCTTTCGGGCTTCGCCACGTGCCTGCGTTACGGCATCGCGCCACAGCTTCGCCTTGCCATGCAGTCTTGAAAGTTGTTCTATGCACTGGTCAAAGACGAGCTGGTCGTCCACGTAGCGGAGCAGGTCGGCAATCTCCGCCACACACTTGCGCTCCTCCACCAAAGAGTCAGCAACAAGAAACCGTTTCTGTGCCAACCAGACGATGAAGTGCTTTTCATCAAGCGAGATGAAATCCTCCTTAGAGCGGATGTAACTGTCCGCGTCGTTCTTGACAGGTCTTTCCCTTAATGCGCCATCGGGTATTCCGTCCGGGTATTGGGTTTGAAGTTCATCATCAGGAATCACGGCTTTGGCAAACGGCAGTTCCCTGACCGTCACGTGAAAGCCTTTTCTGACGGCGGCAGCCCCGTTTGCCATGACGGCCTCAAAGCCGGGACCGTATGCCTTTCCATCCGCAACGTCCGAATCGGGAACAAAACATATCGCGGAAGTGAACTTCTTTAACAGTGTAAACTGGTTGTCCGTCCATGCCGTACCAAGCGCGGCCACGGTGTTGTCATATCCGACGGACTGCATCCTAAGGACGTCAGGTGCGCCTTCCACCACAATGAAGTAGTCTGAGTTACGGACACGGCTTGCCCTGTCTATCCCGAAGAGGGTATCCCCTTTGGAATAGACGGGGCTTGTGGCGGAGTTGACGTATTTCGGGGCTTTGGGATTCGTGCCGATATACCGTGCCGTATAGGCGGTGACGCGCCCCCACCTGTCACGGATGGGTATCATGATGCGCTGCCTGAACATGGCGTAAGCACCGCCGTCCTCACTGCGCCTTAACAGCCCAAGCTCGAAAAGGGCTTCCTCACTTATGAATGACTTGCGGCAATAGTCCATGAACAGGCTGCCGTCTTTCGGGGCATAGCCTATCCCTGCCACGGAACAGGTTTCATCCGGCCATCTGCCATAAGCATAGTCACGCGCCTGGCGGCTTTCAAGGTCATCCGTTTTCCTCAGACTGCCGTAGAAAAACTTTTGGACTTGCTCAAGGGCGATGAGCAGCGACTCCTTGTGCCGGGCCTCTGACGTTTCCTCCTCACTGCGTTCCTCTTCCACGTATTCAACCGCAATGCCATGATGCTTGGCTATGAACACCACCGCATCCGTAAAGGACAGGTTCTCTTTCTCCATTACGAACGAGATGGCGTCGCCGCCACGGTTGCAGCCGAAGCAGTGGTACAAGCCTTTCTGTGGCGACACGGCAAAGGATGGTGTCTTTTCCGAATGGAAAGGGCACAGCCCGACCAGCGACGAGCCTTTCCTTTTAAGGCCGACGTAGGGTTTCAGCACGTCCTCAATGTCGACATCCCTGACTTTATTTATGGTGGCTTCACTGATCATAATTTCGTTAAGATGTGCCAGCACTCGATAATGGATTGCCCCGAATACTTAGGACGCTTGGAATTGCCGGGGTTGACCGGCTTGATATAACCGTTCTCTCTATACTTTCGCAACGTCTTATGACTTACGCCAAGCTCGGAGCAAGTGCGCTTAACAGAATAGACTCCATCTGGATTACAAGTTGGCTGCAGCTCTTTCATTGATTATACATATATTTTCTACCATTTTACACATCGATAATATGTTTGGCATAGCCATAAAATAGTTTATAAATTCATTTTCTCTTCTTGTTTGTTATGCTGCTCAATGGCTGATTATCAAAATAATCTTGTACAGTCCGTTGCAGAAAACGTAGCTCGGCTGTTTTGTATTCAACCTTTCCCGGCCTTTTACAGGGCACGATTTTCCCTTGGCGCCTCCATCTCTCGACATTCCGGCGGCCAAACATCTGATACGCTTTCCTTTGGCTGACATATTCCGGGTCGTCATGGTCAGCTTTCAACAGCTTGACAATCCTTGCAGCAAGGTCATTCAGGAATGTGTCATAAGGAATCAGATGGTCTAAAAACTGAAATAAAGGCATACTTGCTACTTAACTCTTTTGACGGTAATAGTTTGATTCTCGCGGTCTGTCCTTGTCTTGAACAGGCGGTTGAAGATAGCGCCAAGCTCGGAAGCCTGTGTTCGGACGCTTTTCAGCCGTGAAATAGGGAAAGTCACTTCGTCGCCGATTTCAAGTGCGGTAAGCACCGGACGGATTTTTTCCAAATTTTCTGCCATAACTCTTGATTTATTATGTTCGATTTTAATTTTCAGTTACGACACTATGTATCGCAGTTGCAAAATAACAACAAATAAATCATATAGCCAAATATTTGTTTAATTATTGTTTGCTAAATATCCAAATAATGATTATATATTAAGTAAAGTTCTTGCGTTTTTGCAATGAATTACAATGAAGTAATCGGATATAACATTGATGGGCAAGTAAAGGAGGACATACAAGTCTGTTATAGCATGGAAGTACATAAAATCTGGTTTTACTACCTTCAAGCTGATATGTAGTACCTTAAACTCTTTTCCATAAATGTAGAAATGGCATATAGCTTGAGAAAATGAGTCTAAGTTGACGATATTCATTTGAAAAAATGTAATGTCGTGCATGATATTCACTTGAAAAAGTGTAATTGCACCGAGAAAAAGAAACAAGCCAATGCTAACTATAAAAAATAGAAACAGTTTTGGCCGGAAGGAAGAACTCCGAGGATAGAAATCGTATTGTTTTCATAAGGATAGCGATCTTGAAATGAACCTCCTGGTGAGATTTAAGGGTGAATGCGTCATGCTGGAAGTGGGAGTGAGAGGCGGAAAGGCGAAAAACATGGTCACAGTTTTCAAGAACAAGGATGTTAAGGTGCAGACTGTTCCACTTATATGGGATTCCTTATCAAGGATAAGAATGCAGACGTTACCATTCCCGGTATAGATTTAAGCGCATTGACCATTTGATGTTGTGTTGTAGGATACAAAATGGAATGTGACAGATACTAGCAAGTTGAAGCTGGAAAGCAAGTTTGAACAAGAGAAAGGAAACAAAAGTCCTCACCTACAGTTTGCATATTAAGAAATACATTCGACGTAAAACACGGCTTGCAACACCCCGAACTTATAAAACAACAATGTTTTTTGCTTATATCGGCGAAATAAAATAGTGTCTGTTGTTGATGTATAAAATGTTTTTGTTAATTTTGCTACGTTTTAATGTGAAATTAAAATAGAGCAGATGGAATTAAATGAGATTAGTATTTTGCATCGCAAAATAAGGATATCGCCTTGTGGAAAAGAACGGTTGAAGGGTGTGTCTGTCGGGGAGAAACTGTCATATACATTCTATGAGGGTGTATATGAAGGCATATCTATGCTGTTTCTGCAACCAAGAAAGGGGAATCCTACCCCAAGAGAATGTGGGATAACAGCGGAAAGGCTCACAACGTTGTCCGGACTGCCCGTTGTCTTTATCCTGAAATCCGGGCCTACATACGAGAGGCAAAGGTTGACGGACAAAGGGGTGTACTTTGTCATGTCTGACCGGTATGCCCACCTGCCCATGCTCATTGCACTTGAAAAGACAAGCGACCGGAAAGTGGCATCAGCCCTGACACCTGTGGCTCAATATATCCTGCTGTACCACCTGCAAGTGAAAAGCCTCAAAGGCTTTTCGGCCAAGGAGATTGCCGGGCTGATTCCCTATTCGTATGAAAGCACGACCTTGGGCATTACCTGCCTGGAAGACGTAGGTCTATGCGAAAAGATACAGGATGGCCCAAGGAGAAAAATCCTGCGTTTTCCGTGCAAAGGTATGGAGCTATGGAAAAAGGCTGGACAGGTGCTTATTTCACCGTTGGAAAAACGCTTTTACTGCGAAGGCATCCGCACGGATAAGGAATATCCAGCCTGTGGAATAAACGCCTTGGCGCATTATACATGGCTCAATCCTGACCCTGAAAGAATGCTTATGTTGACAAGCAAGGAATACCGCTCATTAAAGTCTGCGGAAGCCTTCGATAGTCCCAATGTCTTTGATGGGAAAATTATCGTAGAAGTATGGAAATATCCTGTTATAAAAATGGCGGAAGAAAATAAAGAATGGGTTGACCGTCTGTCGCTTGCCCTGTCTTTGGGAAACGATGACGATCCACGGATTGAAAAAGAAGTTGAACGAATGATTAACGACATACAATGGAAGGATTAGAAAAGTTTCGTGAGGCATTTGCCGAATTCCCGGACAATTATGTGGTGATTGGAGGAACTGCCTGTGACATTGCAATGACTGGAACAGCAGTCAGGCCACGCGCCACCCACGATATAGACATGATTGTTATTGCAGAGAATATTACAGAGGCTTTTGGAGAACGCTTCTGGCAGTTCGTGCGTGAAGCAGGCTACTGGCAGGAAAAGCGTAAGCACATTGAGGGAGAACCGCCAAAATACGAATTATACCGTTTCGTTGACGGCAAGGATGGATATCCTGAAATGATAGAACTGCTCTCCCGTCACCCGGATGTACTTGGAGAACCCAAAGGAATCGTCATTGAGCCTTTGCCTGTCGGCGATGAGGTTTCCAGTCTGAGTGCTATCATCATGGATGACGATTTCTATCATTTCGCCATTACGCACAGTCGGCTGACAGACGGGATTCGTCATGCGGACTCTGCCGCCCTAATAGCCTTGAAAGCCAAAGCCTATCTCAACCTGCTTGCAGACAAGCGTGCCGGGAAGCATGTAAACAGTAAGGACATACGCAAACACCGCTCGGACGTGTTGAAAACATCGTCATCCTGGAGGACGCATCAGTTGAAGCACCGGAAGCAATAGTCAGGTGTGTCAAGGATTTTATAGGCTCTATACGCGAAAATTGGAACGAACTGTCTGCTTCTTTGGCGGCATCATTGGGGCAGGATGAAGAATTTGTATCGGAGTTATTGAACCAGCTCAATGAGCTGTTTGTAGTCAAATCATAAAGAACGACATGAAAATACAATACGCATCGGACTTGCATCTTGAATTTGCCGAAAATGCCGGCTATCTCAAGTGCCACCCTTTGGAAGTGACTGGTGATATACTTGTCCTGGCCGGTGATATTTGCTATTTGGGTGATGAGAACTATGGCAAGCATCCGTTTTGGAGCTGGGCTTCGGAGAATTACCGGCAGGTAATTGCCTGTATGGGCAATCACGAGTTCTACAAGTATTACGACATAGCTTCGCTTGAAGACGGATACAGCCTGGAAATACGCCCCAATGTTCATAGCTACTATAACAGCATCGTGCATATTGAAGATACTGATATTGTCATTTCGACCTTGTGGGGTTGCATACCTTTAGAAGAAGCGTATTATACCGAAAATGTGATATCAGATTTCCGCCGGATTCTATACAAAGGAGAGCTGTTGACTTCCGCTGAATTTAACAATGAATGCAGGAAATGTGTGGACTTTATCCGTAAATCAGTGGCGGACAGTAAGGCCCGTCACAAGATTGTCGTCACGCATCATGTCCCGTCATTCCGGATGCTGCATCCAAAGTTCGCAGGCAGCAAGGCCAACGGGGCGTTTACTGTTGAGTTGGAGGATTATATAAAGGACAGCGGCATAGAATATTGGATATACGGACATTCCCATTACAACATTGACGTTCAGATAGGTGGCACCCAATGCGTCTGCAATCAATTGGGATATGTGTTCCATGATGAGCACCAGACATTCAAGCCGGGAAAATGCATTGAACTGTAAATATGCAATAACACTTTGTCGAAATTTGGCAGCTTCAAAAGGTGAGGACTCAAATGGTTCTCACTTTTTGTTTATATGTGCCACATATACTTTGGTTTTCCCTACATGATAATCAATAATTGTCCTAACTATAATATAATTCTACACCTTTATTTGTTTGGCATTTCAAGCAGTACTAATTTTAATGCCACCATATTTATTCCTCTGGCATTATTCTTTTCCTCAATAATGTTTTGATATTTAATGTTTAATGTTTAACTTTGCATTCATAAACACAGTCTTTGCATGATTGCACGTATGGCATGTAAATGTATATGCAGTTGCATTATGGCTTGGCACTGTTTGAATTGTCATTTTTGAATTGGCTCTATGAATATAAAAGTTAGTCCTGTACATGTAGGGCAGGCGATTGAAAAGAGGCGCAATGAGCTTGGCATAAGCAAGTCCGAGCTTGGACGTAGGATTGGCGTAACACAACAACACGTCAACCGTATTCTTGAAAGGGAAACGATGGAGACAAACAAACTGGTAAAGGTCTGTGAAGCTCTTGACTTTAACTTCTTCGCCTTGTTTTGCCCCATGCAGCATCAGATTTCTGCTTATCTTGCCGCAGTGGCAGTGGACGGAAATGCACATAACAACATTGGCGATGCCGAACTTGCAGCACAATTAAATAAGGTGCAATCAGAGGTTGAAAACAAGAATGAAACTATTTTGTTGCTGAAAGAGCAGATAGAGAGCCTTAATGCTCAAATAAAACGCCTTGATTCCAACTTGAAGGACAAGGATGCCATTATTGAACTTTTAAAAGAAAGGAGACAATGACACTAATATAATACTGTTCGCGTGAATGTTCCATTACAGATAATTCCATGGTGAAAAAACAATTGTAGCTCCTTTAATAGGCCGAACATACACATTACATACACAAGTTCTGTAAAGTGTTGACAATAAGAGCCTAATAGCAGTGGCGCAAGCTGCCGTAGAGGAATAATTGCTACATCTGAATCTGTCAGAAGAAAAATCTTAAAAAAGCATACACTTCACATACACCAATACTCCAAGACATTGGCTGTCAGGTATGCATATCAGCGGCGCAGGCTGCGGTAGAAGATACGCTATAAGTAGCTAAATAACAGTATATTAGGCGGTAAGCTCTTATACGATAGGGGTTTACCGCCTATTTGTTTCTACACGGTTTTACATGGTTTTCGTGCAGAATATGCAGAAAAGTTTACCAAATATTTACCTGAAATCAGGTGGCGGTTTACCTACGGTTTACCAAGTCTAATAAACGTCATTACAGGAAGTTACAGATAAAAACGAACTTACAGTATAACAACATCATAAAACTATTGGAACATGGCTACATTTAAGGCTTGTGTGAAAGCAAAGAGGAAAGACGGCTTTTATCCCGTCTACATCAGGGTGATACACCACAAAAAGGTGGCTTATATCCCCACTGACAAAATGGTAAACGACAAAGGACTTAGCAAGTCGGGCGAGATTGAAGACCCGTATGTGATGCAGTTTTGCACAAACCGCATAGTGGAATACATGGAAGTCCTCAATAGGGTTGATACGGAACTCTGGACTGTAAAAGACATCACAGACTACCTGAAAAGCGGATATAACGACATCTGTTTCTCCGACTATGCCCGTAAGCACATCGACCGCATGATAGACAAGGGCGAGCAGCGCAACGCGAGGAACTACGAGCTTGCCTTGCACCACATGGAGCGGTTCGCCGGCACCACGAAAGTGATGTTCTCGCACCTGACATCGAGTTTCGTGAACAAATGGATTGAGTCGTTAGCGCAGACGCACCGGGCAAAGGAGATGTACCCTATCTGCATGAGGCAGGTGTTCAAGGCGGCTCAGGTGGAGATGAACGACTACGACAACGGAATTATCAGGATAAAGACCAATCCGTGGGTGAAGGTGAAGATACCCAAGGCCGACCGCACGGAGAAGCTGGCGATAACGCCGGAGGCTTGCAGGGAGTTCTTCTCGTTCCCCTTGCCGGAGAGCAAGATGAAGTATCCGCTCATGGAGCTTGGGCGCGACGTGGCGATGATGGTGCTTTGCCTTGCCGGTATCAACACGGTTGACCTGTTCAACCTGCGCAAGGAGGACTACCACGGCGGCATCATACATTACCAGCGTGCCAAGACCAAGAAGTTCAGGGCGGACGGTGCGTACATGGAGATGCGCGTGCCGCCTATCCTCTTGCCGTTGTTCGAGAAGTACGCCAACAAGGATGAGGCGGACGACCACCTGTTTGTGTTCAGCCAAAGGCACACGACGAATGACAGCTTCTGCGCCAACGTGAACGGCGGTATCAGGCAGATTTGCCGGGCAATGGGCATGAGCAAGGACGAGGACTATTCGGCATACACGTTCAGGCACACATGGGGCACGGTGGCGCAGAACGATTGCGGAGCGTCCATCAGCGAGGTTGCCTTTGCCATGAACCACAGCAGCGGGCACAAGGTAACACGCGGCTATATCAAGATAGACTTCACTCCGGCATGGGTGTTGAACGAGAAAGTAGTTGACTTCATTTTCTTCACTGACAAGCCGTCAGTACGTGAGCGTCAGGAGGAAGAGCCGCATTTCCGCCTGTCGTTCCGCTATCAGGTTCACGGTGAGGCTTACTTTCAGGGCAAGAAGCTGGCGGAGCTTACGGACACCGGCTATAACAACGTGGACGACGTTATCGCCAAGCTGGCAGAACAGTTGCCTGACGATATACCGCCACGCTCTATGGTGATGTTCAAGATTGAGAACATGGATAAGGGGCAGACGATGGTGTACCAGCGGATGAAAGGAAAAGGATTTTAATCAATACAACGAGATATGAAACTAAAAGATTGTTTTTGTCATTACAGGAAGATAGTTAAGTTGGTCATTCATTTAGACAACACCGCTTATGGATTTTATGCTAACCATGAAGAGCGGACGATAACACTTTATCCTGATGACGATATAGAAATTTCCAGACCCTGTGCAAATAAATCTTGCACATCTGACGGTTTTCGGCTTTATCCAATCATCATGCACGCATTGAACGCTAAGGATGGACACGCACAAGGGTTTATGGGATGCGATGGTAGAGAGTCTGCTAAGTTTGGAACATTGCGATGCTCCGGTACATTGACTTATGATGCACAGGCTACTTTTTCCTAAGCAAGTCGCGCAACTGTGTACAGCGGTCTGCAAGGTGGCGACAAGCGTCATCTTGCGCCGCTCCCGCCACGTTCATAGCATCATGCAAGGCAATGGCGTTTCTTGAATCCATCTGTGAAAGGGGCTTCCGGTTTGACGCTATGCTTTGAAACAAGTTGCGAGCAGTTTCAACGTCATCAACAGCTTTAATGATGTTGGCAAGTAGTTCTGACAGTGTATCGGCATCAATGGAGCCGATGTTGGGAATTATAATCTTTGTCATATTTGATACTGAAAAATATGGAAGTCAGCAATTATTTAAGCAACGGCGGTCAAAAAGTATGTTGTCTGCACCTTTGAGGGCCATCACTTCATTGATGTAGGCGCGCCTCATAACTTCCCGAACACGCAAGGCTTCCTCCCGTGTATGGAACAGCCAGCCCTGGGCATATAGTTTCCGGCATTGTCCAAGACTTAAGCCGAACGTATAATCTCCAAGACGCTTAGGCTTCAGGTCTAAACTGCTTAGGCAATATAGATTTTCATATTCGGCCGGGATGTGTGATGATGTTCTGTTACGTTTCATGCGGCAAAGATAAGATTAAACAGAAAAATTTATGAATGGAAGCAGGATATAATCAGGGAAAGGAAAGCCTTAATGGCTTCTTTCGGTCTTGAGAACTTTTTGTCATCCGGCCATCCGATATAATCCTCCTTTTTGGCAAGTACATGGTTCAATGCTGTATGAACGCGACGGCGGAATGACATGGGCACGAACTCACCTGTACGGCAGTCGTAGTCCTCGAAAATGAAATACCAACCGCGGTCTGTTGTGGTGGCTTCAAGGTAATAATCTTCTTTTCGCATTATAAATTCTGTTTTATGATGGAACTTAGTGCAAGGACTTCGAGTTTGAAGTGAACAGGAAGATGAACGCCATTAAGAGGCGTTTCGGCATTGAGGGGTAATTGTCCCAAGGTGTGATGTAATCCTCATTGGTGGACTTTAGCATTACCCAAATGTAACGCAGACGGCGGAAATATGGCATGGGAACCAACTCGCGACTTTCAATAAGATAGTCGTGAAATTCCCAATGCCATTTATGGGTTATTATGCTCGGATTACGTTTTGCTTTCATAGGCTCAAATCAACATGAAGAAAGCCATGCGCTGTTTTCGCCAACGCCATGACTTCGGCAAAAGTGATGTTGGCTCCTACTACGAGAGTGAGCGGCGTTTCTGATGACACGGCGAGCTGTGCGAACGTGGACAGTTCGGAAAAACGGAAGTCGTCGGACTTCAACGTGAGGCCGCCGATACCGGAGCGTAAAAGTGCCGTGATGTTCTCAACTGATTTTTTCATGCGGATGTCTTTTTGCCCACAAAGATAGTCCGGCCGATGGCAAACCGAGGTTTATCTTTTTACGACCTGCAAGGAACTTTCTTTGCAGGTTTTCTTTTTTGCAGCTTTTATTTTATGCCGTCGTGCCTGTGTGCCTGTGCGTACACGCCTACGCGCGTATGCGCGCACACGATACACACGCACACGCGCGTGCGCTCTACGACTACGTCTACGTATGAAATATATATACTTATATATTTCTTTTCTTTTCTTTGTGGGATAAATTCCGAAGAAAAGCCCATTTCTTCGGAAGAAATACGCATTCCTTCGGAAGAAATAGCAATAACTTCGGAAGAAATGCCTTTTTCTTCGGAAGAAATCCGAAGGAATTTTGCCCCATTTTTAGGCCAAAAACACCCCATTTTTACCCTGTTTTTTCGTTTCTTCGGAAGAAAAGCCTATTTCTTCGGAAAGAATACGCATTTCTTCGGAAGAAATAAGGATAACTTCGGAAGAAATGCCCTTTTCTTCGGAAGAAATAGGCATAAATGGGGAAGAAATAACGCTTTTGGGGGCAAAAATAAAGGCGATGTCCGAATGAACAGACACCGCCAAAAAAGCCCGGAATTTTAATCTAAAGTAGAGATAAGTAGACGCTATTTGTCCGAGGAAAGCTCGACGAGTTTGTCTTCGATTGTCTTTCGGTTTTCCACCTTTGCGTCAATGGTGGTGGATTGCATCTTGGGCGCAACGTAGTTGGTGAGACGCTCTATCACCATTACCCTATCTTTCGGTTCGAGTTGTGCCAAATCCTGAAAGAACCTGTCACTGTTGTAGTAGTCGCTTGTCACCTCAGACAGCTTCTCGCGTATCGTCTTTGTCGCCTTGTTGGGCGTACCCTTTATCCTTCCTCCTGTTTTCTTACCTCTCATATCACGTGCGTAAAAAGTTAAACTGCAAGTGCAAAGGTAACGGTTTAACTTCGCCGCATAAAGATAAGTTTTAACAGATATGGGACTAATAGGCAGTGCATTAGGAGCCGTCGGCAGTATCTTCGGCGGCATTTCCGCCTCAAAGGCGATGAAGAAAGCGAAACAGAACGTACAGCAACAGATACAGAAAAACCAAGACTGGTATGACCGCCGTTACAACGAGGATGCGACACAGCGGGCTGACGCGCAGCGCATACTGACCATGACCGAGGAGAGCATCAAGAACCGCAACCGTCAGGCAGCGGGCACGCAGGCAGTCATGGGCGGCACGGACGAGAGTACGGCTGCGGCGAAAGCGGCCAACAATCAGGCATTGGCTGACGCCACGGCGCAGATTGCCGTGAACGGAGAGCAGCGGAAAGACCAAATCGAACAACAGTACCTGCAAAGGGACGCAGACCTGCAAAACCAGTTGCAGAACCTCGAATCGGGCAAGGCACAGGCCATTGCAGGGGCAACAAGCGCATTGGGCAGTGCTGCCGGCTCGATGGATTTCGGCACTGTCAAAATCGGAGGAAAGGAAATACCACTATAAAACCTGATTCTTATGGCAACGACACTTGAGAACATATTGGGCGGCGGCAACAAGCCTGTCTCGCCGCACACGCCGCCAGGTTTCGCTCCCGGCATGCAAGGGGCGGCGGCAACGCCGCAGCAGGGAGGGCAAGCCCAAAATAACGCTACTGCGCAGAAGCCCCAAACAGACACCACAGCGCAGGACAAATCCACAAAGCGAGACGGAATCAAGGCGGCTTCAATATCTGCATTGATACCGAAAGAAGAATTGCACGTGCCGGATGGGGCGATTCCAAAGCAGCCGCAGCAACCCAAGAGATTGAGCTATGAAGAAATGTTCAGGCAGCTCTATCCATACAAGCCACCCACACAGGAAGAGCTGGAGAAAGAAAGGAAAAAGCAACGCAGAGAGCAGATATTCGCAGCCATTGGCGACGGAATATCCGCCCTATCCAACCTGTATTTTACCACGCAGTACGCCCCGAATATGTATTCAGGGCGCAACACGGCTTCACAAAGGGTAAAAGACCGCTGGGACAAACTCGCAGCAGACCGCAACGCCAACATGACGGCGTACATCAACGGACTGATGCGTGCCCGACAAGCCGATGATGCCTATAACAGGAGTGAGCGTGAGTGGGAACGTCAGCTCGGCATTGACAAGATAAAGCAGCAACGCGACGCTGCGGCGGACAAGCGCGCAGAAGCCAAGGAGCAACGCGACCAAGAGATGCACGAGCTTAATATGCAGCTCAGGAACAATCAGATTACCCAAGCGGAATATGAGGCCAAGAAAGCCGAGGTGGAGGCAAGGTATGCGCCGCAGCTCGAAGAAAGCAAAATCGGCCGCAACAGGGCCGCAGCAGGAGCATCCAACGCATCGGCTCGTGCATCGAACTCTCGCGCACGTTATTATGACCGTGGCGGTTCAGGCTCTGGCAAGAAAAAGAATATGCAAGAAGCCTACGACTACTGGATGAGCCTTACGGACGAGCAAAAGAAACAGTACAGGGATGGGAACAACAGGTATCGGAAAGTAAAGACTGGTACAGATGACCACGATAACCCGATATTTACGAACCAGTACATGGACGATGACGATGACTTTATCCAAATGGTATGGGAACAGCGTCAAGGCTGGCTGAGGAACCAGAGTTCCAATGGCAAGAAGCAGATTAACGGCTTTGGCAGCGGCAATTCTGGGAAAAAGAAAATAGCAGGATTTGGGAGTTAAGAATTAAAGAAAACAATATGGCACAAGACAACATAAAGAACTTGTATGACGCACTGAAAGGCGATTATGACTTAGGCAGTGAGCAGGACTTCAGGAACTCTCTTAAAGAAGCAAACAACAGACGTAACTTATACAAGGCTATTTCCGGAAGTTATGATTTGGGTAGTGAGCAGGATTTCGACCGCTCACTTGGATATGGTCAATCTGAAAGCAAGCAAACAGCAGGTAAGGCCGCGCAGCAGGTTATAGATGAATATGACCGGTCAGACAAAATGACCGATACGGAGCGGGAGGACATGGCTGATTGGGCGGCAGGCTTACGCCATGATGTGAAAACAAGCACACGGCAGGCATCCAATAAGATTAGATATTCAGAAGAGCTGGCAAGGAATCCGTTGCGTATAAACAGAAACAATGTCGGTACGGACACAAATCCCATGCAGTTTGGTGAGAATCCGAATGTGGTGGAAACCGGTAAAAGATATTATTACTGTCCGCTAAACTTTTGATGAAGATACAAATTTAGGGCTGACACTTCT
>ENA-OPVK01000232-OPVK01000232.1-human-gut-metagenome-genome-assembly--contig:-NODE-232-length-45588-cov-23.089913_pt1 | contig 45588 bp, 38 predicted proteins | sample MGYA00241495_ERZ501982 | MGnify/ENA primary metagenome ERZ501982 (study PRJEB25962, sample SAMEA2042002) | human gut metagenome | biome: human gut; feature: human-associated habitat; material: faeces...
GGAGTTTCCAACAGTCAATTATGGACTGGCCGGAGTATTTTGGCCGGCTGGCATTTTCGGGATTAAGTGGCTTGATATAGCCGCTTTCCTTATATTTTCTAAGCGTTTTGTAACTGACACCCAGTTCCGCGCAAGTACGCTTGACCGAATAAACCCCTTCCGGGTTGCATGTTGGCACTAATTCTCTCATCCGATGTAATGTTTTATCGTATACCTGTTCCGTATGTCTCATGAATCACAGCATAGATATACCCTGATGTTGTTTTTATTTCCTTATATCTAAACTATTCCCGTTTATGTTAGAAGATGCATCATCAAAATAGTCTTGAACCGTGCGTTGCAGGAGGCGGAGGTCTGCCGTCCTGTATTCCACTTTGCCGGGTCTCTTGTAGCACACCACTTTCCCTTGCCGCCTCCATCTTTCGACATTCCGGCGGCCAAACATCTCATAAGCCTTCCTTTGACTAATAAATTCCGGATCTGCGTTATCGGATTTCAGGTACTTGACAATCCTTGCCGCAAGGTCATTCAGAAATGTGTCATAAGGAATTAGGCGATCTAAAAACTGAAGGAACTGCATAGCCTCAGGATTTACAAGGTACGCATTACGGTAATGGTCTGTTTCTCCCTGTCCGTCCGCGTCTTGAACTGACGGTTGTAGATGGCACCAAGCTCGGAGGCTTGGGTTCGGACGCTTTTCAGCTTGGAGATGTGGAAGGTGATTTCATCGCCAACTTCGAGTGCGACAAGCGCAGGACGGATTTTTCCTATGTTTTCTGCCATAATATTTGTTTGTTTAATGATTAATGTTTAACTTTGTAGTCGCTAATTCAATTTATATCATCGGCAAAATAACATAAAAAGGTTTATATAGCCAAATATTTGTTTGATAATTGTTGATTTAATATTGCAATTTAAGGTTTGACCCATGAATATAGACATTAAAGACGTACATGTGGGGCAGGCTATTGACCACCGCCGCAACGAACTCGGTCTTTCTAAGTCCGAGCTTGGACGCAGGCTTGGCATACCCCAACAGCATATCAACCGCCTTCTGGAAAGGGAGACGATGGAAACCAAACGGCTTGTCAAGGCTTGCAAGGCGTTGGACTTTAATTTTTTCGCCTTGTTCTGTCCGGTTAACCCTCAAATCTCCGCATACCTTGCGGCAGTGGCATTGGACGGGGGAGATGCCCATAATAACATTGGCGATAGTAGTCTTGCAGCCCAGCTTACTACCGAACAGGCTAAAGTAGAAAATTTGAACGGTACTATCAAGCTACTGAAAGAGCAGATAGATAGCCTGAATGCACAAATTATCCGTCTGGACTCCAATTTGAAGGACAAAGACGCAATCATAGAACTATTAAAAGAAAGGAGGCAAAATATGTAATATTAAGTTCTGTGGTCAATATGATGATTTGTACATAGCAGAGCATAATGTTTACACTCACATCGGTAGTTGACTGATTAACAGATATATATTGCTATCATTTCAGCAGCTATTGAGTTTGATTATTCGATAGGAACTCGATAAGATAAATCAGATTCATAAGATTGTTTGCTATTTGTTTTCTATATATCAGATAACTTATTGAGTATGAGTACCTAATTAGAGTGGCGCAAGCGGCTGTCGAAGACAAACTCTAAAAAACTGCACCAAAGTTGAAATTTTGCTTCCATTTGCATTTTATATGCAAAACATATGTTTTTCATTTGTTTTCCCAATGGAGGCTAATCAACTCAATACCAATGAGGTATTAAAGTGGCGCAGGCTGCGGTAGAGGATACTCTCTAAAAATATCTTAGGCATTGATTTAGGCTGTAATGTCCTGTATGACAGGCGTTACAGCCTAAACTATTTTTATACGGTTCTTACGAAATCTAATTTATATCCTAAAGCATTGGCTATTTTGGAAAGAATGTCCAAGCCTGTGGACACTTTGCCTTGTTCAATCCTACTAAGATTCGCTGGGGATGAACATTGAAAAGTTCATGAATTACCCTTACGTACTGTTCTTCTGCTTGTAATGGAAATATCGAGTTGAACAACAATACAGTTGTTTCCCCGAATCATGGATCAGTCTAATTTCCGACTGCCCGTTGGATTTTGATACAAAAGATAATCCTTGAAGCATATTTTTTTCTTTTTATGGAGCAAAGATACGAGATCATTTATAATTGGCAAATATGACAACTACAAATTATTTTTTGACTATGGATTTATACATGATTTAGGTATGACAAGGCTCAATATTTCATCTTTTCAAAGTTGAACTTGTCTAACATGTCTCCTGAAATCGAAATTATAGTCTCAATAAGAATGACAGTTCCATCCTCCAATGCTATTTTCTTTTCAAAATCATCATATGCTCGTAATATTCCGGAAGTGCTTACATACCTACCTCCTTCCTTCTGGGTATCAGGAATAAAATAAGTGAATGTAAGGTTGGGACGCTCACCGACATGGCCTATGGCATAAGCCAGACGCTTGGACAGTATCTCCTGTTCATCCGATGACAATATTCGCTTCGGCGTGGTCTGCCGTGCGGTTTCAGTAATCGCCTCGTCATGGCCGGTCAGAGCGGCGAAGGGCGCAAACTGGGCGGCACGGTTTATCATCGGCATCGGCTTCCGGATTTTGGAAACGTGGTGCGGCAGGTTGATGATGTCGTCATATCTACTCATGGTGTCCTCCTATCTGTTGATTACGCTCCCTTTGAGTGGCTCCGTCCGCATAGTTCAAACCTTTAAGGATGGCGTTCTTGCCGAACTTCTTCTTTATCTGCAGCACGGCTTCCTGGCGACGGCGTTCCTTGGCCAACATCTCTTCTTCAGCTTTCCGTTCCATTTCCAGCTGCTTATAGTCGGTGAAAAGGTCGAGCTGGATTGCTTTATTGTTCGGCTGTATATCCGTCTCGTGCATAAGATGGTTAGCCGACAGGGTGATGCGGCGCACCAGCAGGTCGGGGTTTACGATGCGGTCAAACAGTCCGCCAGCCTTCTCCATGAGGATTCTTTCAGATGAGGTCGGACGCTCCATGTTGGCTGTTCCGTGGGCATGAGCAGGGACTTGTCTGCCATAGCGGTCGGTCGCCACTTTGCCCTGATACTTTTCCCTGATATTCCTGTCCGTCAGCGATTCGGTGTCGTAACCGATGGTCAGCACAAGCTGGTCGGTCATCAGTTTCTTGTCCACCAAGTCCAAGGAAAGGCTGTCCGCCATTTCCAGCACCACATTCCGGGCTTTGGCTGCCGTATAGGGTGACTGGAGCACCTGTCCGCTGCTGACGGAGCTTGCCTCCGGGCGGTATGACTTTATCAGTTCCATCGTCACTGGCTCCCATCCCCAGGCATGGTCTATCAGCAGCTCCGCATTGACCCCGAACAGCTTATACAGCAAACCCTCGTGCTCGATGGAACATCGGGCGATATCGCCCATTGTCAGGATGCCGTAGATTGCCAGCCGTTCGGCAATTCCACGCCCCACGCGCCAAAAATCCGTGAGCGGAGTGTGTTCCCATAACTGGCGGCGGTAGGACATCTCGTCAAGCTCGGCTATACGCACACCGTCCTTGTCCGGCTTCATTTTCTTGGCTACAATATCCATCGCTATCTTGCAGAGGTAAAGGTTGGTTCCTATGCCGGCAGTAGCGGTGATGCCTGTTTCTTTCAAGACCTCACAAATCATTTTCATAGCCAACTCATGGGCGGTCATCTTATAATTTTTGAGATATGCCGTCACGTCCATAAACACCTCGTCTATGGAATAGACGTGAATATCCTCCGGGGCGATATATCGGAGATATACCTCGTAAACGCGTGTGCTGTATTTGATATAGTGAGCCATGCGTGGCTGTGCTACCAGATAATCCACAGCAAGTTCCTTATGCGCGTCCAGTTCCTTTTTGGAGTGCGATTTTCCGCTATGTCCCCGTTGCCGGTTAACCTCACGCACTCTTTGTACCACCTCGAACAGCCGTGGCCTGCCGCCGATACCGTAACTTTTCAGTGCGGGCGACACGGCAAGACAGATGGTCTTTTCCGTCCTTGCTGGGTCGGCCACGACAAGAAACGTGTCAAGCGGGTCAAGCCCTCGCTCGACACATTCCACAGAAGCGTAGAATGATTTTAGGTCTATTGCTATATATTGTCGTGAAACTTGCTTTTCCATAATATTCTGCCTTTGTTTAAGAAGCAACTATATATCGGGCTACAAGGATAATAAAATTACTACAAGAACATTCTAATATTGGAAAGAAACATCTGAATCTATCAAAATATTCCATCCGCGCTCTCCAGCCTCATGCTTGCCTTATTCTCCCTTTTGTCCGCAATACCAGCAACTTGATTTAGACCGATATGACCATGCGATTGTACTTATCCGCTATTCTTCCTGTTATCCGCTGAATGACGCAGAACTGGAGGCATTCCGTCAAGGCAGGACGCCATTGCAGTTGAGAAAGTATAGGAACAAAGCTGCCGCTATGCGTTTGTTGCCATCGTTAAAACTGTGGTTCTTGGTGATGAAATAAAGCAGATTGGCAGCTTTCTCTTCCACCGATGGAGAGATTGAGGCGTTTCGTCTCTTTCAATTCCCGGTAGCAACGCATCTGTTTGATGAGATTCTTGCTCTCGCGGTAAGCATCCATATACTTTTGTGGCAGTGGTGCATACTTGTTGTCCCGATAATTGCGCCCTGACGGGATGTGATGTAGGATGAACTCATTCAAGGCGTGGTAATCTATCTCTTTCATGCAGGTGAACGGTTGTGCCAAAATGCCGCAACCGATGTCCACACCTACGATATTATGGATAACCTTGTCTCCCAAGTCACCTGTAAAGCCAATGACACAACCTGCCCCTGCATGAACATCAGGCATGACGCGGATTTTGCAACCGCCGAATGCGGGGATAGCCAGCAACCGTTCTATCTGTTCGATGGCGGTCGTTTCGATATTGTCCGTGAATATCTTCACGTCGTGATTCTGAATGTTTCTCATTGTTTTCACCTATTTAGAGTTTACGAGTACAAAATAAGAGAAGGCGTGTGCCGAATTGAGGCATAAGCAAAAAATATATCAACCCAGTACTTTGTTTTGGCACAGATAAACACTTGCTTTACGCAAAACTATTTGCTTATGACACTGAAAGAATTGGTAATGAAGGTAGATTTCGAATTAGAAACCTTTAATCGGAAGTTTGATCACCATAAGCCGACTAAAGCCACGCTGTTACTGAACCATAGATTACTTGCCCAAGTATCCAATAATAAATGAGCAGGTATTATTGGATAAATGGGCAAGTATCCTATAATACTTTGGCAAGTAAGCAATAAGTCCAAGCATACACAAAAGAGTCTACCCTTCCTGACCAGTTTGGGGATAGCCTCTTCATGAAATAATATTTGAGTTCGGGATAAAGTATAGTTAGAAAAGTTCCAGTTGAGCAGTTCTTTCGACATGCACGGGCAATGCCCCCGGCTTGTTGTCGAAGGAACTGTAGGCGGTGAGCGCGGAGCAAAGGTTGACGAGGAAGTTGCGCACGGAGCGGAACAATAGCGTACACCCCCATCGTATCCAAATCACCCAACTTCGCGACATGGCGAAAAGTATTCGTTACACCATCTTTCAAGGTTTTCGGATTTATTTTCATAACTTCGCGAAGTCTTGTAAAGAACAAGATAATAATACCATAAACATCTAATATGAAAAAACATCTTTACACACTTCTGGCGGCTACGCTCATGGCATCCGCTGCGTTCGCCGACAACCCATTACCTGAAAGAGACGCTACACAACCTGATCCGAACTTCCACATCTACCTGTGTTTCGGCCAATCCAACATGGAAGGAAACGCCGCCATAGAGGAAATTGACAAGACTGGAGTGGACGATCGCTTCCAAGTGATGAGCGTGTGCGAAGGGGATCGTGACATCAACCGCGTTCCCGGTGAATGGTACACGGCCATTCCTCCATTGTGCCGCGCCAATACAGGGCTAACTCCCGTCGACTATTTCGGGCGTACTTTGATAGAACACCTGCCAAATACCCATCGTGTAGGCGTAATCGTCGTGGCCATGGGAGGCTCTGGCATCGATGCCTTTGACAAGGAGAACTACAAGAACTACTATGCCACGACCGACGACTGGCAACGCTCGCTGATGGATTTATATGACGGAAATCCCTACGCGAAAATGGTGGCCATGGCCAAGAAGGCGCAAAAAGACGGTGTCATCAAGGGCATCCTGCTCCACCAGGGTGAAAGCAACAACACGCAAGGCGACTGGCCGATGAAAGTGCAAAAGATATACGAAGACCTGATACGCGACCTAAACCTGGATGGCGATGAAGTGCCCCTGTTCGCGGGAGAAACGCTGCGCCAGGAAGAAGGCGGCGTCTGCTACGGCCACAACGACATCATCGCCCGCCTGCCAGACATGATGAACGCCTATGTTGTCTCTTCCGAGGGCTGCGCGGGAGCGAACGACGGGTTACACTTCACGGCCGCGGGCTACCGGGAACTGGGAAAGCATTACGCCATGTCTGTATTGAAAAACGTCTATCGCATGTTGCCAGGCATGCCCGAACGGCCTGCCGAGAGGCTGACCCTGGAAGAGACCGACATGGAAATCCAAATAGGAACGGGAAAAGAGTTGAATCTGACGGCAGACTTCGGGGGCGGATACGCGGAAAACATAGCCTCCATCGCCAGCTACGAGTTGAGCAACCCTGCGGTGGCACGCATCTCCAACGGGAGGGTAATAGGACTCGTCCAGGGGGAAACAGACGTGAAAGCCACCTACACCGACCCGACTGGCCAGACGCTCACCGCCACTTTCACCCTGAGAGCCACCTATTTCCCTTTCAGCGAGGAATTCATCCACACCGACCTCTTCGGTGAAGGCATCTACGATGAAGCCACGCGGTCTTTCTCTCCTGGCCAATACGGACAGATGGGTTGGGTATATAGCAGCGGCATCGACATGAGCGGTTACAAATACCTAGTACTGAAGCTGGACAAGCCGCAAAACGTGAACGCCAGCATCAACATCTATCCCGAGAGCAGCATTTGGACACCCAACCACAGCCACTCCATCGATCCGAATACGACGACTATCGCCATACCGCTACAGGAAATCACCTATACCAGCGACGGCGACCTGAAAGGACAACCGATGGACGTTTCCCACGTCTCGATTATTTCCCTATGGGCTGGAACGGAAGGGGCCATAGACGTGGCCGACATGTACCTGACCAACAACGACGACTATTCAAGCGAAACCACCTCAATATCTTCCGTGCCGACCATCACGGTTGAAGAAGACGAGGCAGTCTACAACCTGCAAGGCATCCGCATGCCCGATACCGACAACCTGCCAAAGGGCATCTACATCCGTGGCGGAAAGAAATTCGTCATACGATAAACCCTGGAGGCGACAACTTAATAGCACCATGGCTTTTTACGGAGACACCAATCTTGGCAATTGAATAGATATGCGTTCGGGGCTTCGCCTATATTGGGAGTTGCCACCTAACTGTATTCTCGGCAACTGTTTTCTCCGTGGGAAGCTATGGCGAAGGGGTGATGAACATTTATAAGTTCTCCCCTTCTCCTAAGACTAAGGCAAACGCCATCTCAGCAATAGAATGACAGGACATCTTTTCTTGGTGAAAATGGCCGCCCATGCTTTGTTGTGATTTGCTGAAAAATTCGTATCTTTGCTTATTGAACAACACCCGGCTCGCAGGGGCTGGCCATCTACGGAGAGTTGTGATTTGCTGAAAAATTCGTATCTTTGCTTATTGAACAACACCATAAACAAGGAGAGACATCACCGAATGGAGGTTGTGATTTGCTGAAAAATTCGTATCTTTGCTTATTGAACAACACCTCTTAAACGAACGGAAGTCATCACGAGAGTGTTGTGATTTGCTGAAAAATTCGTATCTTTGCTTATTGAACAACACCAGGAAATTCTACGGCGATGACCTGCTGGCGTTGTGATTTGCTGAAAAATTCGTATCTTTGCTTATTGAACAACACCCGGGGGCGGTCACCTCCCGCTGCATCCGCCGTTGTGATTTGCTGAAAAATTCGTATCTTTGCTTATTGAACAACACCAACACCAGCGACACGTTCTCAGCGTCCCGCGTTGTGATTTGCTGAAAAATTCGTATCTTTGCTTATTGAACAACACCCCTCGTGGCGGATGTCCTCGGCGGTGAGCGGTTGTGATTTGCTGAAAAATTCGTATCTTTGCTTATTGAACAACACCCTACTATTATTCGATTGACCAAATCGGGACGTTGTGATTTGCTGAAAAATTCGTATCTTTGCTTATTGAACAACACCCGTGCCCGTGGACGCTTACAACCACGCGCTGTTGTGATTTGCTGAAAAATTCGTATCTTTGCTTATTGAACAACACCAAGCCCTTTACATCCATGAACGTTGCCCACGTTGTGATTTGCTGAAAAATTCGTATCTTTGCTTATTGAACAACACCGCTGGCCGACAGCCGCCGAGGTGGGCGCCTGTTGTGATTTGCTGAAAAATTCGTATCTTTGCTTATTGAACAACACCCTTGTTGCGCTCCACCTGCCACCGCTGGCGGTTGTGATTTGCTGAAAAATTCGTATCTTTGCTTATTGAACAACACCCAAAATGGGAGGTTTACGCTTCGCGTGGCCGTTGTGATTTGCTGAAAAATTCGTATCTTTGCTTATTGAACAACACCAAATCAAACATATTGCACACAATATGAGCCGTTGTGATTTGCTGAAAAATTCGTATCTTTGCTTATTGAACAACACCTCAAAGGCATTGCGTTTACCTTTCTTATTGGTTGTGATTTGCTGAAAAATTCGTATCTTTGCTTATTGAACAACACCAATAAGTATTAGGAACCAAAGCAGCCGAATGTTGTGATTTGCTGAAAAATTCGTATCTTTGCTTATTGAACAACACCAGATAATCATCAAAGTCACAAGCAAAACAAGTTGTGATTTGCTGAAAAATTCGTATCTTTGCTTATTGAACAACACCTAATATCGGGCATGCAAGATGACTCAAACTGTTGTGATTTGCTGAAAAATTCGTATCTTTGCTTATTGAACAACACCTGTCATAAGATAAATGTCTTCTTAATCGTTGTTGTGATTTGCTGAAAAATTCGTATCTTTGCTTATTGAACAACACCAAACATCTGCTCAGATACTTGAAGGTTTGCGTTGTGATTTGCTGAAAAATTCGTATCTTTGCTTATTGAACAACACCTAAGGATGAAAAGAAGACTCCAAATTCAAGGTTGTGATTTGCTGAAAAATTCGTATCTTTGCTTATTGAACAACACCCGGAAGGGTCGAAAAGAAGTCTAGGCATATGTTGTGATTTGCTGAAAAATTCGTATCTTTGCTTATTGAACAACACCGAACCACGGCTACGGCTCGGAGCGGGACATGTTGTGATTTGCTGAAAAATTCGTATCTTTGCTTATTGAACAACACCCAGTCGGTTGTAGGCCGTTCCGCCTCCCTCGTTGTGATTTGCTGAAAAATTCGTATCTTTGCTTATTGAACAACACCGTTAGCCTTCAAGCGAGTGAAATTCATGGAGTTGTGATTTGCTGAAAAATTCGTATCTTTGCTTATTGAACAACACCAGATTATGTGGAAGTAGCTCAATATGAGAGTGTTGTAAGCAATGATAGAAATGGGAAAAATCCCATGCTTGAAGGAAGAGACCTCAACAAACGAGAGGTTTCTTCCTTCTTGCTTATATACCTTCACGCTCTTTCTTTTTCCATGAAAAGGCGAAACTGGGTATAAACAATTTGAAAAGAAATGAAAAGAATCAAAAAAACACCTATAACAAATCTTTTCTAAATAACGTGAGTTCGAGAAAAATTGCAGAAATGGCGTGACACATACATGCGGCACGCCACGTCTCTACATTTAGGATATGCGCAAAACATAATCCGTCAAACTCATGATAAATAAGGTATAAATCGCAAAAAGCCAACTAATAGTTCTATTCCACGACGTGAAATAGCTATTCCACGTCGTGGAATGGCTGTTTCACGTCGTGGAATAGCTATTTCACGTCGTGGAACAGATTATTTAGCTATCTTCTCTTGCATTTGCTCTTATTATTTTGTATCTTTGCAGGTAAGTAATACGAATTTAATAAGATATGGCAAAATACGTAATGCAGGAGGCTGTCGACCTCAACAAGGAGGGAAAGACGCTGACCTACCCTAAATTAATCATCGGGCAATGTGTTGACAGCAATGCGCTGGCTAAGCAGATAGCCAGCCACACCACGTTCTCCAGGGGCGAAATAGTGGCCGTGATAGACTATCTGTGGAGCTACATGGCGGAGAACCTGGGTGAGGGAAACTCCGTGAAGATAGATGGGCTGGGCGTGTTCACCCCTTCCCTGGCCTACCGTAAAGGCGTGGAGCGGGAGACGGAGGACGGAGAGGGCAGCCGCAGAAACGCCACCAGCTTCTGCGTAGGCAGCATTAACTTCCGCCCAGAGAAAACGCTCATGAACGCTGTCAATGACCATATGCACCTCACGAAAGCACCGGGAAGATTCCGCCGCCGTGTGTCGCCCTACACGGAGGAAGAACGCCTGAAACGGGCCAAGGCCTTCATCGAGGAACACAGCGTGATGTACCTGGCCGACTACGTTGCCATTTCCGGCCTGAGCCGCACCACGGCCTATCGGGAACTGGCCAAATGGTCGCATGACGAGAGCACGGGCATCCTGCGCACAGGCAACAGGACACACGCCATATATGTGTTGAAAAAATAACGCACTGATAATTTCGCCGTGGAGAGACTATAAAGAGAACCCAACGCCCCAGGCCTAAAACAGCTCCAACTGCTGGCCTGGGGCGTTGGGCTTTTGGGGTTTCTGACCATAGAAAAGTTCCATGCTGGCGAACTGCTTATCCGTGACGCACATCAAACCCACCTTTCCATACTTGGGCAGAAATGCGCGCACGCGCTTCATGTGCACCTCCGCGTTCTCCATGCTGGCGCAATGGCGCACGTAAATAGAGAACTGGAACATGGTGAAGCCATCCCTGCGCAACTTGTTCCTAAAGATGGCATACGCCTTCTTGTCACGCTTGGTCTCCGTGGGCAAGTCGAAAAACACCAGTATCCACATGACACGATATTCGCTAAACCTGTCCGCCGCCATTCAAAGCACAGGATAAGAGACGAGACGAGCCTCACCGCTGAAACACTTATAAAGGGAAGCCGTGGTCTGGCTGGCGGCCACCATCAGCGGACTGCGTTTGCCGCCAATCTTCACATCTATCACAGGGATGGAGAGCAATGCCATCTTCAGTTCCTTGGAAAGTTTCTCGCAGGAAGCCGCACCTTGCCGCATAACAATGTCAAGCACCAATCTATCCACGAAAGGACGGTAAGGCTCCATGATATCATCCGCCAGGCAATAGGCGTTATAGCGGTTGTGATGATGGATGCCCAACGTGGGCAACAGGCCACTAGACACCAACGCCCTGGCTATGACTGCCCTCAGGATAGCGTAGCCATAGTTAAGCAAGTTGTTGGGAGCCATCCCCTCACGGTCACGGGTAAAATTCTCCAGTCCCTCCACCTCGGCAAACAACTGTTTCCAATAGTATGCGGCCGCCCTGGCCTCTATGTTTCCCACGTCCGCGCTGCGTACCTCGGCAGACCACTTTCTCATGCATCCCACCTCGGCATGGGTAGCGGCTTGCAAAAGGGCGGATTGATTGTCCACTTTGGCTTTCACCGTCTGTTGCCAAAGTTGTTTCCGCAACGGCAACGAGGCATTCAGCTGATGGCGAAAACGCTCGCTCTGCACCGTGTTGCCACAGAGCGGCAGAAGCAATCCCACGGGCATGCTCTTGGAATCGCAAGTGATAACAGCGCAGTTGTTTTCCAGCAAGGCTTCCAGCAGTCCGTGCGTGATGGTGATGCGTTTATTATCAAGCACCACCACGCCAATATCCTCCACGGGAATAGTCCTTACGCTCTCCCGCTTGATAGGCTCAGGCAAGTCGGCACTCTCCACCTCAGGCATCTTGACTACCATCTGTCCGTTGTTCAAGGACAGATAGGCGGGATTGGTGAAACACAATGTCCGTTTTATCATACCTTGTTCCCGTTGATTTCCGTGATGTGTCCCAAGCGGTCTACCTTGATAGGGATGCAGACCTCCTTTATCATCTCGCCCGTGAGGGCGCGCTCGTTCTTAGACTTTGGACTTCCCAATCCAAACTCGTTTTGTATCATGCGACCATCCGCACAGAAATCCGAAGCCTGATCCTTTGGAAGGGCGTAGATGAGGTTAGCCGCAGAATAGGGCAAGAAATTAACTTCATGTCCTCCCGCATCAATCATAATATAAATCCTGCTCTTATCTAAAGGCAACCGCACTTCCCCTTTGCTTCTTTCCTCTTCCGTCGGCACATATACAAAATTCTTAGGAGAGAGGACAAAGAGCAACTTGCCTCCTTCTTCATTCCGCTCTGGAGCAACGGGCATTCCTTGCTTCTGTCTTGCCACGGCATCCCGCAAGGGAACAATCTCATACGAACGTTTCTTGGAAATTTCAGCCGTTTTCTTGTCCACCACCTCGTTTTCATATATCGCCAAATACAGATTGGTTCCCTTCGCGGCCTCCACGAACTTCGAGGACTTGTTTCCCCTCTGACCCACGGGATACTTATTGGCTTTCTCAAACACTCTCACCTTATATATAGGCTGGTGACACTTGTCCCCGTTGAGGCGGAAGATGTTCTCGTTCATCCGGGCGATACCCTCGGGAGAGAAAGCCACGTCGGCCTTGTTGCCATTCTCCTCCAGGTGACGGCGCAATATCTTCTGTATACCCGTATCGGTGACTGTTTCTATCTTGACATTGGCATCAAGCGGCTTGCGAGTGGCATAGTAATGGTTGGAGGTTTCCTCCGAGAAGTAGTAGACCTCTATTTTCTTGATGTCCACGTCTCGCCAAGTGTCTTTCTCCGTCTCGAAATACTTCTTTATCTTTCTCAAGTCGTCGCCTTGCGCCAAGAGTTCTTTCACTTTCTGCTTCAAGTCCTTGTTGGCGATGCGGTCGGGCATCAAGATAGCGTCTTTCAATCCCACGGTTTTCAGCTGCCTCAGGTTCACCAAGGCAAACACCGTGTCCTTGTGCATGGGCTTACGCACCGCCCACATGTCGCCCTTCACTTGTGGCAGCTTCACTTTCTTGCCATCCTTGTAATGTTCATAGTGGTTGGTGGCCTTGTTGATGACTCTCAGATTTTGCTTAAAGCTCACGACAATATCGCCCAGCGCACGCTCCACGTCCGCGGGAAATGTTGCCCAAGGCTTCAGGAATTCCTTAGCCACGCTGATGTTCTTGGTTTCGCCTCCCTTATAGATTGCGCAGTTCTCATAACGGCGAAGTTTCCTGGAGAGGGCGATCCTGTTGGCCTTATTCTCAGACATGGCCGCCTCGTTGTTCAGCAAATTCACGTGGTTCCTGGTGGTGCAGGCTATCACGATAGCGTCCATGGCGTGGTGGCGATGGTCTATGCGCTTCTTCTTGAATCCCTTTTGCAACTCTGGCGGGACTGAAGGAATCTCATGGCCTTGCGAGTTGACGGCCACGAAATCGTTCCTGCCCGTCAAATCCTTCATGCGCTGGAAGCGGGGCAATATGATATGGTTCCACACATCGTTCACGCCCCAATCTTTCTTCAATCGGTCCGTGATAGTGCCATTACAGGTGATGACATGCTTGGAAATGGCTTCCCGTTCGCCTTCTTCCCTCACCATGTTGGAAAGCAAGGACTTCACCAACTTGCTGATATAGCGGGAATCATTCATCTGCCTTTGGATGAAGTCGTCGGGTATTTCCTCCATCAGCAGTTTCTTCATCTTGGCGGTATTGTGCTTGTAGCAGTCGGTCACCCTTTGCTCATATTCCTCGGGGGACAATATCCGCGCACATCTTCCCGTGCCGCTCAGGGACACAACCTCTCCTTGGTGCGCCTTGATAAACTCATAGCCCAGCATCCTGTCCTTAAGCTTGTTGACCTCCGCCTCGCATACTACCTTATTGGAGAAAGAGTCATCGAAGAAGCGGGATTGCGGAATGACATGCTCTATCTCGTAGGCCGGGGTAAAGAGCTTGGCCAAGGGAATGGCTTCGCCCGTATAGGGCGAACTGTAACGTTGCTCCAGCCAAGCCTTGTAGCGCAACACCTCGGAGTGAGTAGGCCGCTTCGCCTTGTCCGACTGCGAGAACTTGCCCAATATCTCCCTGATAGCTTCCAATTCTTTCTTGTCTTCCTTCTCTTCGTCCAGGCCACTCCATGCGCCATCCTCGTAGATGCGCAACGCCTCCTGTTGGGAAGGAGAATAGGGACGCACGCCCTCTATCTCGAAGTCTGGGTTCATGAATTCTGTCAGCAAAGCCTTGATACGCAAATTGTCATTCTCGTTTTGCTGGTTGCGATTGAAAATCCGCTTGCGCTCCTCGGCCGTGTTTTTCATGTCACGCCCCATCTCTATGTGTATCTCGTCCACCTTGCCATAAGTCTTCCAGATGTCCCTCACCACACGGAGAGTTTCCAACACTACCTGCTCCACGATGGGGTTACGCAGTGAGTGCTGCTTAAAGGCTTTCAGGTAAACGTCTATATCCTCGGGCTTTTCCCATCGCTGGATTTCAGTGGCCTCGCTATGCCTGCCATAAACCACATAGCAAGCCTGCCAAACAGGCAGACCCTGGAACTGGGAGATATCAGTAAAGCTATCCCGTGATTTCGTCATGCGCTGGCCAACCTTCTCATCCATCTCTCCGCGGATAATTTGGCTTATCCTCTCTTTCGTCTCGCTGTCTATGCAGTCCGCCGACCAATATTCACCGACGCGCATCAAGGGAAGCAATTTCTTGATGGCCCTAAGAGAATATGCGCCATAGTCTTTCTTGAAAGTGGGGGCTTTCTTGAATTGCTCCTTGAACCCATCAGGCAAATCGTTTTTCCTGGCGAACGTGCTCAACGCCTTTTCATATTGGTCTTTGTCTTCCACGGAATACATGATGTGCCAAAGGGCTTGCTCTTTCTCTGGGGTAAGGAAAGCCGTGTCTATACCCGCTTTCTTCAACAGCTTGAGCATCAGGTGGCGAGTCTCATTGCAAGGATATTTCTTCCCCTCCCCAGCATAATTCCAACGATAGGGACAATCTTTCACTGAAAGTTTCCTACCCTTGAAAACTTCCTTCAGCAAGATTTCCTGAGTCACATTTTCCCTGTCGTTCAGAAAGCGGAACAGCGCAGCCTTGCTTTCCGGCGTTGGCAAGACCTCTTCGGTAACATCCACGTCCAGTTGTAATTTGCCTTCCACAGACCTCTCGTTTTGGTAAATACGCAGGTTATGGATGAATTGCCACAACCTGAATTCCTGGAAAAGCGGATGTGACTGGGCAATACACTTCACGGGAGAAGACTTGATTTCTCCCGTCTCTCGGTCTACGTAAGAGCGTGACTCATAGGGGCAATCGTCTATCAAGGATTTCTTGCTCTTCAGGGGTCGCTGGTAGAACAGAATATCCTCCACCAAGAGATAGCGCATGTCCCTGCTCTCTATCAAATGGCGATATGCGTCATTAGAGGGATAAAGTTCCTCCACGCATCGCCTATAGAGCTCTCGGTCTGTCAACTCGGGGATGAAACGTTCTTGTGAAAGCAAAATCTTTTCTAGTTCCTTCTTGTAGAAATACCGCTCTATCGTGCGCACCAGCCCGCCCCTTATTTTCTGCTGCGGATTGACCAACAATGCGTCATAGATATACTCCCCTACCGACTTTCCTGAATCAGTGATGTCTTTCTTGGTTTTCTCCATGAGCAACTTGTAGTCATCCTCCTTGGGTGCCCTCATGGAATATTTCGGCTTCCCGTCCTTGTCTAGTTCGGGCTTCCCGTTCTGATCTATGGTGGTGGTAACAATAAACTCCTTGGTCTCCCCTTTCCAGTCGGGTTTTATCGGAGCGGAATAGTGATAAACCAAACCATTTTCCAAGCGAACGTCGTACCACGTGTTCTTCCCTTTCTTCTCACCAGTATCCTCTACCGAAATCACCTTGAGTGCCTGATACTCCACCCGTTTCTTTTGATTATCGTCAACGGCTTGGTCTTCTCGCTGATAGTAACCCCTCTTTTGGTTGAAGTTCAACAATATCCAGGCAAGTTCCTGCTTGGAGACAGGTTGCGTGAGGGCTTTCTTGCGCAAATAATAAATGGTCCAGTCGTAGGGTATCTTCTTGTTTTCCTCCAACTTGCCGTGATTTTGGAAATCCTGGAGCATTTCCTGGAAAGAGTCTTGGAAAAGAAACTCATAATGTCCCGTCTCCGTCTTGCGCCAAGCCAATTTGCACTCCGTATCAGCCTTGAACTTACCATAGCGAGTAAGCGACTGGGAGTAGTGCGGAGGCAGAAAGTCCATGATGTCAAGCACCCTATGCAGCCGTTCCCTGCGCAACAAGCTCCGTTCCAGCAAGTGTCTCATGCCCCGCATACGGGTACGCTCACTGGTTTGTGTCTTCGCGGGATTTCCTTTCTCGAAATCTCCTTGCGCCGCGGCGTCCAGTGGCAATATCCTGCTGCCAGCCGCTTCTATATGGCTCAATATGGTCTCATTATCGTTTTCATGACGCTCTCCTTTTACCAAAGCCCAACCTATACTGTTGGTACCGAGGTCAAGACCTAAAATTCTCTTTTCCATACATATTTATATTAAGGTTAAGAATAGTCACAAAGATAGTGATTTAGCGCGAGAGTTTTGATGTTTTCCCATAAAAAATCAGAAAACATCCCTAAAATTCCATCTTTTCCTCTAAAATTTCCAAGAAATCGTAACCTTACAGCTTTCACACATAATCTCCCGAAAGCCATGCCAAAAGGCAAAACCAATCTAAACGCAAGTTTTTATAAACATAAGCGAATCGGGCAAGTTGCATAAGTGAGCTGATCGTTTCACTTACGCAACTTGCCCGGTTCACTTATGTTCGGTTTTCCCTACTTGTCCTTCCTGCCGAAAAGGGAGAAGTGGACGTAGCGCTTGGGATGCTGCCTGAGGTCTATCAACAGGGAGTCGGCGGAACTCATGGTAGCGTTGAGATTGCGGTAGAGCGAGGGATCGTTAAGCAACAACCCCAGCGTACCCTTATCGCTGTTGAGCTTAGCGGTGAACGCATTGACGTTGGCCAATGTCTGGTTGACGCTGTCCACAGTCGCCTGCACATCTATCGCCGCCAAATTTCCCGTGAGTCGCTCGGTATTATCGAGCACGTTGTCTGCCTTCGCCATCATGCCAGGCACCTGGCGGTTGAGGGAAGCCATGAGCGTGTTGAGTTCCCGGGTGGAGACCGTGAGGTTGGAGGAGACGGTCTGCATGTTGGCCAACGACTGGGCGATGGCAGGATTGGCGAGCAACAAGTTGATGTTGGTCATGATGGAATCCAACTTGGGCAGCATCTTTTGGATGGCGGGTATCATGTCCTGCATCTTTCCCAAGGCACCCGCGTTGATGCCTCCTGGGATAGAGCCACCCACCTCCACACGCTGGCGGGGATTGTTGGCCAATAACAGGTTGATCTGTATGTTGCCCATCAAGTCCTTGTCTATCTCCGCGGTGCTGCCCAAAGGTATGCGCAAGTCCTTGTTAATGCTGGCGGCCACCTTCACGGGGCCTCCCTGGTTGAAATCATAAGAAAGATTCTTGACCACGCCCACCTGGTAGCCGTCGGCGTAGATGGGGGTGGACACGCCCATGCCTTTCACGTCGTCGAACGTGATATAGTAAATCGTGTCGGTAGAGAATATGGGCAATCCCTTCAAGAAGTTGAGCCCGAAATAACATACCACTATACCCACCACGCCCACGAGGGCTATCTTTATCTCTTTGGTAAATCGCATCTTGCTCATTGCGGTTCGTCTTTATATATATAATTGTATATAGGCCGAGGGGAGTTAGCGGTTTCGCTTAAACTCCCTGATGGCCTGGTTGACATCACACTTCTCGTCGTCCTTGAAAGCCACGATAAAGGCTTGGGGGAACTTCTCCAGCAGTTTCTTGCGCAGACGGTAAATCTCGTTATAGTCATGCGACTCGCCTATGGTGTACTTGTAAAGTCCGCCCTCCTTGTAGTATTCACAATCTTTCTCGCCCTTGAACTGCCTGTCACCTTTCTTGAGCTTGGTGTCGGAGGCCATCACCTGCACCTTGAATACTGGAGCTTCCTTGTCTGACTTGCGCTTCCGCCGTTCCTCTCGTTGTTCCTCTTTACGGGTTTCCCGTTCAGAAGAGCCGTCGACTTCTGGAGAGGAGGCTATTGCGTAGGGACCCGTGTCTCCACCAGCGTGCTTGCGCTTATATTCACGGAAAGCCTGATAGATGCCACGGGCGATATCGTCTACCGTTCCCTTGTCATTAAGAGCCCGCTCCTCGTCACGGGTGGTGATAAAGCCCAACTCTATGAGGCAACTGGGCATGGAAGTCTCTCTCAGTACCAAGAAGCCCGCTTGGTGCACGCCCTTGTTAGTCCTGCCAGCCACACGGCACACGCTGCGCTGTATCATGCTGGCCAGCTCCACGCTTTTCTCCATGTTCTTGTCCTGCATGAACTCAAACATGATATAGCTTTCGGAAGACTTGGGGTCGAAGCCCGCATAAGTCTGCTGATAGCCTTTCTCCATGGAAATGACAGAGTTCTCTCGCATAGCCACGTCCAAGTTATCCTTGGCGCGGTGCATACCCAATGTATAGGTCTCAAAGCCGCGGGCTATCTTTCCCTTGGCCAAGGCGTTGGTATGGATGGAGATGAAAAGGTCCGCGCCGTTGCGGTTGGCTATGTTGGCACGATTCATCAACGAGACAAACACGTCTGTCTTCCGGGTGTAAATCACCTTCACGTCAGGACAACCATTCTCCACATACTTGCCAAAAGCCAAAGCCACCCTGAGATTGATGTCCTTCTCCTTGGAAATCGCACCTATGGCTCCTGTGTCGTGGCCACCATGTCCCGCATCTATCACCAGGGTAAAACGCCTGTCGGCAGACCATGCCTCCGCGCTCCACACGCTTATGGCCATAAGACAGGCCAGCAACCTATAAAACATCTGATATCTTGCCACGTCGCGAAATTAACATATTTACACGAGAAAACCTAAACTTTAGTTTAAGTTTTATCATTTATTAAATATAGCTCCACCCCTGCCCCTTCGGAGTCCGTCCCCATAGGAGGATTACGTTTCACCAAATGGATATGGGCAGAGGTGATAGCGGGAAACTTCTGGAACAACCGCTCACCTATTCTGCCTGCCACCCTCTCAAGAAGCGCAGAAGGCTCTCCCATCTCTTGCGCCACCACTTGGTAAACCCGTGCGTAGTCGAGCGTGTCTTCCACTTTGTCTGAACAGATGGCTCGGGTCACGTCATAGCCCAGGCGCAGAGACAGCTCATAGTCATTGCCCACCACCCTCTCTTGCGCCAATACGCCGTGAAAGGCATGGAAGCGCAAGTTATGGAGCGTGATGAAACTTTCCTTCAAGACCATGGCAAAATTACGAGTTATCCGCAACGAGAAGCGCCGCAGTTAGTGCAAATCAGGCAACCTTCCTGGTAGACCAGAGTCTCTCCGCCGCAATTGGGACACTTCTGGCCTTTGGCTTTGGTTCCGTTGCTGACATACTTTTTGAGCGCACGCTCCACGCCATTCTTCCAGGTGTTGATGCTTTCGTCATCCAACTGCAACTGTCCCACCAACTTGATGACATGGTCTATCGGCATGCGATAGCGCAACACGCCAGATATAAGCTTGGCATAATTCCAATACTCCGGATTGAATTTCTCGTTCAGTCCTTCCACTGTGGTCTTATAGCCGCGCTTGTTTTCAAACTGGAAATCATATCGCTTGGTGCCGTCTTCATTCACCTGTTTGATAATCTTGCCTTTCACGACCGATTTGGGCAACATGATACCTTCATCGTCATCTTGCAAACCGGTGAATATCTCGTAGGGATACCCATCAAGCAGTCCCACGAAAGCGAGCCATTTCTCTTTGTTGTTCTGGAATCTCACGACATCGCAGTCCAGTACCTTTGGTCTCACCTCGGTCACTTCGGGATGCTTGCAGGGAGGCATCTCTTCCGTGGGCTGGGCAGAGGCTTTCTTTCCGTCTTTTTTGGATACGGAGACCATCACACCCGAACGGCTGCCGTCCCTGTATATGGTGCACCCCTTGCATCCGCTGCGCCATGCTTCTTGGTAAAGTTGGTTCACCAAAGCCTCGTCTACGCTGTTGGGCAAGTTGACCGTAACGCTGATGGAATGGTCTACCCACTTTTGGATAGCCCCCTGCATTTTCACCTTCATCAACCAGTCCACGTCATTGGCCGTGGCCTTATAGTAAGGCGACCGAGCCACCAAAGCGTCTATCTCCTCTTGGGTGTAACGCTGGGTGGTGTCTATGCCTTGTGCTTCCATCCAGGTGAGGAACTTGCGGTGGTAGACTATATACTCCTCAAAGCTGTCGCCCACTTCGTCCACATAGTCCACGTGCACGTTTGTGTCGTTGGGATTCACCTTCCTGCGACGCTTATAAACAGGCATGAAGACTGGCTCTATGCCACTGGTGGTCTGTGTCATGATAGACGTGGTACCCGTGGGGGCTATAGTGAGACAAGCGATATTGCGCCTGCCATACTGGCGCATGTCTTCATACAGCGCGGGATCAGCCTCCTTCAGCCTCAACACGAAGGGGTTGTTCTCCTCACGCTTGGCGTCGTAAATCTCGAAAGCGCCACGCTCCTTGGCCATGTTCACCGAAGAGCCATAAGCACTCAAGGCCAACTGCCGATGCACGCTGACAGAAAAATCGGTAGCTTCCTGCGTGCCATAGCGCAATCCCAAGGCCGCCAACATATCGCCCTCGGCGGTAATGCCAACGCCCGTGCGCCTGCCCATGCCGCTCTTACGCTTGATTTTCTCCCACAGGTGATATTCCGCGCCCTTCACCTCGTCGCTTTGAGGATCTTGGGCAATCTTCTCCATGATGCGGTCTATCTTTTCCATCTCCAAGTCCACGATATCATCCATCAGCCTCTGGGCCAATGCCACGTGACGCTGGAACTTCTCCATGTTAAAGCGAGCTTCGGCGGTAAAGGGATTATCCACGTAGCTATAGAGATTGATGCTCAGCAACCTGCAACTGTCGTAAGGACACAAGGGTATCTCACCGCAAGGATTGGTGCTCACGGTACGGAAGCCCAAGTCGGCATAGCAATCCGGGATGCTCTCGCGGATGATGGTATCCCAGAACAGCACACCTGGCTCCGCACTCTTCCAAGCGTTATGCACAATCTTCTCCCACAACTTGCGGGCGGAGACTTCCTTTTTCACCACAGGATTAGGACTGTCTATGGGGAATTGCTGCACATAAGGCTTGTCCTCTATGGCCGCCCTCATAAACTCGTCATCCAACTTCACCGAGACATTGGCACCCGTCACCTTTCCCTCCGTCATCTTGGCGTCAATGAAAGCCTCACTATCTGGATGCTTGATGCTTACGCTCAACATCAAGGCTCCTCGCCTGCCGTCTTGTGCCACCTCACGGGTAGAATTGCTATACCGCTCCATGAAAGGCACCAGGCCCGTACTTGTCAACGCGGAGTTGTTTACAGGCGTGCCCTTGGGACGCAGGTGGCTCAGGTCATGTCCCACGCCACCGCGTCGCTTCATCAACTGCACTTGCTCCTCGTCCACACGCATGATAGCACCATAGGAATCAGCGTCACCATCGAGTCCCACCACGAAACAATTACTCAGCGAAGCCACCTGGAAGTCATTGCCTATGCCAGTCATGGGGCTTCCCGCGGGAATGATATAGCGGAAATGGTCAAGCAACTCAAAAATCTGCTCCTCACTCAGGGGATTGGGATACTTCCGCTCCACACGAGCCAACTCACGGGCAATGCGCCAGTGCATATCCTCGGGGGAACACTCATAGATATTACCGAAGCTGTCCTTCATGGCATACTTATTCACCCACACCCTGGCGGCCAACTCATCACCGCCAAAATACTTCAAACTGGCCTCGTAAGCCTCTTCTTGCGAATATGTCTTCTGGTTGTCCATAGTACATGCGTTATTAATCGCTTGCAAAATTAGTCAATTATTTCCATACGGAAAAATATTGTGGCAATTATCGAAATGTCGCGGACAAATTATTTGGCTTTCTCCCATATTCTCACTATCTTCGCGGATAGAACCATTTCGCTATACATACTTATATATAACACGGATACACACTATGGAATCATTGAGACAGAGAAGAACCATCCGCAAATACGCCCAGCGAGAAGTGTCTGACGAATTGCTCCACAGACTATTGGAGGAAGCGGAGCGCACCCCTACCATGGGCAACCTGCAACTCTACAGCGTGGTCATCACCCGAGATGAAGAGATGAAGAAAGCTCTCGCGCCCGCCCATTTCCAACAACCCATGCTGCGGGAAGCACCTGTCACGCTCACCTTCTGCGCCGACTTCCGCCGCACCACTCTTTGGGCCGAGAACCGGCAAGCGACACCAGGCTACGATAACTTCCTTTCCTTCCTCAACGCCATGACAGACGCCCTGCTCTACACCCAGACCTTCTGCAACCTGGCCGAGGAAGAGGGACTGGGCACCTGTTTCCTGGGCACCACCGTATACATGCCCCAACTCATCATAGACACCCTGCGCCTGCCCCGCCTCGTGTTCCCCGTAGCCACTATCACCCTGGGCTGGCCCGCGGAGCAACCTCCCCAGCCGGACAGGCTTCCCCTGGAGGCTATGATACACCAGGAGACCTACCAAGACTATACGCCCGAGCGCATCGACCGCTTCTATCAACCCAAGGAATCGTTGCCCGAAAACCAATACTTCGTGGACATCAACCACAAGCAGACGCTGGCCCAAGTGTTCACCGACCTTCGCTACACCAAGAAAGACAACGAGGCCATGAGCCAAGGCATGATAGAAGCCCTGCGCCGACAAGGCTTCCTGCCTTCCGAAAATGAATAACCCTCCAGTCTATCCCCTATGAGAACACTGCTGTTACTATGCGCCTTCTGCCTGGTGACGTCCCTGGTGCCTGCACAGGAGACAGACTCCCTGCGTCACGTGGTATGCCTCCACACCACCAAGGGAGATATCAAGTTGGCCCTCTACAACGAGACACCCCTTCATCGGGACAACTTCCTGCGCAAGGTGCGCCAGGGATACTATGACGGCCAACTCTTCCACCGCGTCATCAGCGGGTTCATGATACAGAGCGGAGACAGCCTGAGCCGCCATGCCCAGCCAGGACAAAAACTGGGCGAGTCTATCGAAAGCCAGGAGATACCCGCCGAGATTCGCTACCCGCTCTTCTTCCACAAACGAGGAGCATTGGCCGCCGCCCGCCGTGGCGACGATGTCAATCCTGAGAAATCATCCTCGGAAGCCCAGTTCTACATCGTCTATGGCAGACGATACGACGATGCCATGCTCGACAAGGCGCAAACCTGGCTCGACGAGTACACCCAAGGGAAAGTGAAGTTGACCCCAGCGGTGAGGGAAGTCTACAAGCGAATAGGCGGCACGCCCAGCCTGGATGGTCAATACACCGTCTTCGGAGAAACCATAGAGGGATTAGACGTGGTGAAGGAAATCCAGTGGGTAGACACTGATGATAACGACCGACCCCTGGAAGACGTGCGCATTCTCAAGGCCGAGATTCTCCAGTGAGACCAGGTACATACCTGCCCATCCCGCAGACAGATAAGTTAATAAAATATAATTAAAGCCCACTTCCCACCCTAATTCCAGCTATAATGTGTAAATTTGCACCCGCTTAACAGCGACATGGGCAAGTCTCCTACGGCCAGCTCCCTCGGAATCCCCCAGGGTGGGAACGCAGCAAGGGTACTTGGTTGTAGCGGCGCGATAGGAATCGCTTGCCCACCTGCCTCTTTAGCTCAGTTGGCCAGAGCACGTGATTTGTAATCTCGGGGTCGTTGGTTCGAATCCGACAAGAGGCTCCAAAAAGCGGGGAAGAAACAGATGATGTTTCTTCCCCGCTTTTTGCGTCTAACATGAGTTCGGCGAAAAGTTGTAGAGACGCAAGAATCGCTACACGTTGGTAATGACAGGTTATGTGCGCAAGATGGGATTCGCCGAACTAACGTTGACTTATGAGAGAAGACACAGGGCCTCGAAGAAGTCCAACGATTACCCTACGACAAAAGGGGCTGAACTCCAAAAAGAAGCCCAGCCCTGTCTATGTTCCCTGAAAAGCGATCGCTACAGCTTACTGTGCGCTGCCACCCGTACCGCCATTGTGATTACGGTTATAGGTAGTGGTCTTAAAGGAAAGGTCTCCATACTGCTTGCCGCTCACGGAACGGTTCAAAGCCGAAACCGTCAGGTTAGTCACCTGCTGCGTGCCGGAAATGTTCAGAGCCGTTCCGATAGGCAATGTCACGTTGACAGGATAGCTGCCCGTCGCGGTCATGACAGAAGAGCCTGCCAGTCGAGCCAATACCTCTATCAGGTAAGCCGTCACCTTGTCAGAGCCAGAAGCCGTAATTTCCGTACCGATATGATAAGTGAAGGAAGCCGCCTCCACGCTCATGTCATTTGCGCCATACAAGTTGTCCCACTCGTCACGCTGGAAAGCCAGGGCCACGGAAGAAGTAGTGGAAGTCACCTCCGCGTCAAGCAACAAGGCGTAAGAAGTGATCTCATCGGCCACGACCGTCACTTTGTTGCCCTCTACGGCAAACTCTGCGTCCACCCACTGACCATTCACGAACTTCTGCGCCTTGACAGACTTAGCCACGTCAGCGTCTATGGTATAATTCAGCTCGATAGCCTTGTTCAAGGCAGCGTCCTCGTCTGCGCACTGCACGTTCGTGCCTATCAGCATCACTGACTCAGCCGCACGTGAACCCACGCGGGTCAAGTCCTCAGCCTCGTCCAAATTATAGACAGGCGTGATGACAACAGAGCTGCCCTCGGGCAAAGCTGCCTCAGGCACCGTCACGTCCACGGTCACGGCAGCGTCCTCATTGCCCTCGATGGTTTCGGAAGTAACAGCCGTCTCCGTGTCCCCAGTTGCGCTGACAGCCACGGTCTTGCCTTCTGCGGGCAAAGCCACGTTCCATACCACGTTGGCGCCACTGCCGCTTTCCGTCACGTTGATGGTAGTTTCCTTCGTCTGCTTTCCGTCAGCCGCTGCCGTCAAGGTGTAAGTACCTGTGGCCACGTTCTCGAACAAGAAAGTGCCATCGGCATTGGTTTGCGTGGAAGTGCCATTCATCGTGACCGTAGCAGACAATCCGTTGCCGTCCATCCCCGTCACACGACCGCTCACGCTATGAGAAGCCGCCACCGTAGGAGGAGTGACGTTGCCATAATCAGGGTCATCATCGCTACAAGCCACCAGTCCAGTGGCCAAAGCCAAACCAAGGAATGCGAACATTCCCAACTTTACTAACTTTTTCATTTTTACGATAAGTGTTTAATTAAACAACAAAATAAATATTCTTTCAAATGATTTCATGAATCAGCGGACATACTTCTTTCTTGTGGGCGTTGTGCTTTCACCTGCTCAGTAAAGGCGCGGCACGCCACGTCTCCACATTTTGGGTATGCGTATAATGCGATTTGTCGGATCTGGCGTTATTATATATATAATGTGTAGTAAGTATTAATATTTCTCCTTTTTCCCCAGGAGATTGATCTTGAAACAAACGCCGCCCGTGAAATACTTCCCGTTTTGCAAACTCGCCTGCAGAAAGAGATACCTCCACAGCCTGCAGTCCGCGCCCACGTTGACATCATCACCCGTATACTCCGCCATCAGCCTCAGCTCGCGGAAGAAAGCGGGCCGATAGGTCACGCCGCCCGCCACGCCTCTCCACTTCGCGTTGAAGTCCGAACGGAAATAGCGGTAAGCCAAGTGCACGCCCAACTCATGCTGGCCGAAGTCGAAATGCTTCGTGGCCACGGCGTAGAAGTTCTGGAAATAGGCATAGTCACCATGCTTGTCCTCCACGGTTCTTCCTGGGTCTTGCATACCGATAGCTACCGCTGGCCAATACTTGCCTTCCTTCAGCGGGCGCACCTTCACGGCAAAATAACGGTCTTTCATGTTGTGTCCCACGTGGCCGTCATTATCCTTGCCCTTCTCAATAGTGCAGACATACGCCAGCTCTATCCAGGGGAAGGGCGTAATGGCCAGGAAGTGATCCGTCGTGTTATACTTCTCCCCCTGGTAGTTCATCTTGTCGGGCAGGAACTCCCTGTTCAGGAAAAACACGCCTATCCTCGCCTCCCCTTCGGTGGCCATCTCCGCGGTGGGCACGTGTATCATGCCCGTGATGCCCGTGTACTCTTGCCCCCGTATCGAAGAAAGGAAACCCAAAGAGAGTAAGAGACTCCAAAGCAATCTTTTCATTCCTTGCCTCCTTTCTTTTCTTCACAAGCGGAAATGTCACTTAGGCGTTCTGATGGCGGATTTGGGGTAAAATCCGGCTCCATGGTGTTGCAGCCCCAGGGCAGCCGCTCCCTATCAAACCATCCTTCCCTTTCGTTCTCCTCGGGGTCGGTCATGTACATCTTGTTGGCGTAGGCATCCCCCTCCAGGCTGTAAGTCAGGCGGAAATTAGAGGCGGGACGGAAGTTCACCCTGTGCCGCTTCCGCTTATAGGGCGGTATCATCACGATGACCTTGAAGCCCGCGTTTGCTCCTCCCTCATCGCTGTATTCCCCGTAGAGCCCCACGGTGCAGTGGTTGAAGTGGCGCATCACTTCCGCCGTGGCCCCGTAGTCTTCATAGAGGAAGCGTCCTCCCCTTGCCCTGAACTGCGTGTTCCATTTGCTCAAGTAGACATCCACTCCTGCCAAGGCCGTGAGTCTTTGCGGCGTGCTGGCCTCCCAGCCTGTGGCCATCGAGCAGAAACCCGTCCATCCCGCTTGCGCCTCCAGGGCCAGCCAGGGATTCACCACGTACATGCCTTTCAAGTCCAGGCCGTAGCGTTCACTGCCGAAGAGACCTCCGCTCGCCTTCAGATGCCACCGCCCGTTCCAGTGAAACTCCTTCGAGAGCACAGCCATGTTCAACCGCACCCGCTTGTAATAGTCACCATAGTCGTTGTAGACGGGCACCATCACTTGCGCCGCAGCCTGCCACCCCTTGCCCATATTCCATTTCACGCCAGGGGTCAGGTTCAGCAAGATGTCGTATACCCTGCCGTTATGATACAGGTCACGGAAGTTGAAGTCCGCTCCCACGAAGATGTCCACCTGCCCTGCGGGTATGGCGGGCTGCGCCTGCGATCCCGTTGCCCCCAGGCAGAGCACGGCGAGAAGCGAGACAAGCCATCGCCTGCCAAACTCCGTCCTCATTTCACGATGCCTTTCTCCAGATATTCGGCCAGGTTCATGCGCACGTGTTCTCCAGCTCTTTCTACGGCCACCTTCGCCATGTCTGCGTCCACCATTAACTTGACAAGCTGTTCGAACGGGGTCTTCTGCGGATTCCATCCCAGCTCACGCTTGGCCTTGCTGGGGTCGCCCCATAGGTTCACCACGTCCGTGGGCCTATAAAAGTCGGGCGACACCTCTACCAGCGTCTTCCCCGTCTTTATGTCTATGCCCTTCTCGTTCTCACCTTCCCCCTCGAAGCGCAATTCTATCCCCGCGTAGTGGAAGGCCAACTGGCAGAATTCCCTTACTGAGTGTTGCTCGCCCGTGGCTATCACGAAGTCCTCGGGCTGCTTGTTCTGCAAGATGAGCCACATACACTCCACGTAGTCTTTGGCGTATCCCCAGTCGCGCAGCGAGGAGAGATTGCCCAGGTAGAGCTTCTCCTGCTTGCCCTGGGCGATACGGGCGGCGGCCAGGGAAATCTTGCGGGTCACGAAGGTCTCCCCTCTTCGCTCGCTCTCGTGGTTGAAAAGGATGCCCGAGCAACAGAACATACCGTAGGCTTCCCTATACTCCTTCACAATCCAGTAGCCATAGAGCTTCGCCACGGCATAGGGACTGTAGGGATGGAATGGAGTACGCTCGTTCTGCGGCACCTCCTCCACCTTGCCATACAGCTCAGAGGTAGAAGCCTGATAGATACGGCAAGTCCGCGCCAGTCCACACTGCCTTACCGCCTCCAGTATGCGGAGTACGCCCGTAGCGTCTACGTCCGCCGTGAATTCAGGAGCGTCAAAGCTCACTTGCACGTGGCTCTGCGCCGCCAGGTTATACACTTCGTCGGGCTTCACCCGGTTCACCACTTGCAAGATGCTCATCGAGTCTCCCAAGTCCGCGTAGTGCAGGTGAAAGTTCGGATGACCTTCCAGGTGGGCGATGCGCTCCCTGTAGTCCACTGATGACCGGCGTATCGTGCCGTGCACGTCATAGCCTTTGTCCAATAAAAACTCTGCCAGGAACGAGCCGTCCTGGCCCGTAATGCCTGTGATAAGGGCTGTTTTCATTTTCGTTTTATGCATTAAATGTGAATTTGAGTTTTGTCCATGCCACCTCGCATAGCTTATACGGGTAACGCAATCCCAGAAACAACAGGTTGGAATATACCTTGTTCTGCCGCAACGCCCGCAGGTGGTCTCTCATGATTTGCTTGTGACTGCGCAGTCCAGAAGAGGAAGCCCCGCCCGTGCGCATGGTCACGAAGTCCAATGGAATATACCGCGTGCTGATGCGATGCACGAAGAGCAGGCGCAGCAAGTTCTCGAAGTCCGCCGCCACCTTATAGGAAAGGTCGAACCCGCCATATCTTTCATAAACCGAACGGCGACAATAAAACGACGGATGGGCAGGCATAAAGCCGAACCGCATCCAGCGGCGATGAAACGGACGGGAAGTATAGTAGCGCACGCACTTGCCCAACTGGCCGTCCTTCACGTAGTGCACGTCTCCATACACCGCGTCTATCGTCCTGTCCGCCATCATCATGGCCACTTCCGTCAGCACTTCGGATGAGGTATAGAAGTCGTCGCTGTTCAGTATCCCCACCACTTCGCCCGTGGCCAGGGCAATCCCCTTGTTCATCGCGTCATAGATGCCCCTGTCCCGCTCGCTTATCCAGCGCAGCCGGCCGACATATCTCGGCTCGTATTCCTTGACGATGTCCAGCGTGTTGTCGCTAGACCCACCATCAATGATGAGGTGCTCGAAGTCCCCGTAGGTCTGGCTCAACACACTCTCCAGCGTATCCCGCAGCGTCTTCCCGCTATTATAAGTAGCGGTGATTATCGAAATCTTCATGACTTTATACTATATCCCGAAAATATAATTGTATCCCCAAAAATTGTAGAGACGCATTCTTGCGTCTCAGCAAGCAAGAACGTAAATCACGCAAAGGCTTCAACTATCTCAGCAAGCAAGGATAAATGACAAAGCTCATAGCCTGATGCCGTACTCCCTTCGCAGCAACGCCTTGATTTTCTCCTTGTCATTCCCGCACTGCCGCTTTATCTCGTACACCTTGGCATCCACCAACGTCCTGTACCACCAACCTTGCAGGAATGTCCAGATAAACCCTACCTTCCCGTCCAGGCAAGCCCCTTTCAGGAAATAGCGATAGCAGAAATAGGCGAACGACCGCCAAAACAGCGGTTGCTTGGCATATTGATGTTTCTTCATCCGCTTGGCCAACGCTTGCGGACTTATCTCCTTGCCATTATCACTTTCCGCCGCACCCGTCAAGTCCAGCTCTATGTCCAGCAAGTCCACCGCCTCCCGTATGGCATAGTTCACGTGCTTATGGCAAAACCAAGAGAGGTTGTTCAGGTTGTGGTCGCAGAAGTCATGCTCGAACTCCACGGCTCTGCCCTCGGTCAACTGGATATGCTCGTCCATCAATCGTTGCTCGCACATCCCCTTGCCATGGCGGAACACCCTGAGCAATTTCACGGGATAAATACCCCGCCTCATCCATTTCCCCATGAAGATATGGCGGCGGTTGAAGATAATCCCCGTTACGTCCTCGGGCAACGTTGGCAACTTCTCTCGCAGCTCCTCCACCAGCTCGGGCAACAGATACTCGTCTGCGTCCAGGCGCAATACCCACTCGGTAGAGATAGGTAGATTGTCCAGTGCCCAGTTAAACTGCTCCGCCTGGTTGCCTGGCCAAGCGTGCTCCACCACTACCGCCCCAAGGTGCGAAGCGATTTCCTTGGTCTTGTCCGTGGAGAAGCAATCCACCACGAACACCTTCTTGGCGAAGGGCAAGACGTTCTCCAAGCATCTACGGATATGCAATTCCTCATTATACGTGAGGATGATGACAGAAAGGTCCAACATATATATGATGATAATATGAATTCTGCGATTGACCGAGCCTAATACAAAAGGCGCGAAACAACAGGAATAAAATCAAGAGAGTATACTTAATTTCTCTGTTCCACGACGTGAAATAGCCATTCCACGACGTGGAATAGCTGTTTCTCGACGTGGAATGGCTATTTCACGTCGTGGAACGGAAGAGTTAATTAGCTATCTTCAATTTAGTTACTATCAAAAAGAGAGATGTCAGCGGCTTTTCCCAAATCATTCTTTTATCTCCCGTCGCTTGATAAACTTGGCAGGATTGCCCCCTACTACCGTCCAAGGCTCTACGTCCTTAAACACGGCAGCACGGGCACCCACCACGGCACCCTGTCCAACAGTAACCCCCATTCCCACAAACGCCCCAGCGGCGACCCATGCCTGGTCTTCTATGACAATAGGTTTAGTAACCAGGGGATTCAGTGGATTGGTTATGTCATGCGATGCCGTGCAGAGATAAGCCCCTTGCGATACCGTGGTATTATCCCCTATCGTAACGGGAGCCACATTATAGCAATCCACGTCAGAGGCCAAACAGGCATAAGCCCCCATGGTCAGATTAGCGGGATAATACACCTTGGCGGATGAATACACTATAGCGGTAGCGTCAATCCTCGCCCCAAACAACCGGAGCAAAAACCGCTTCCATCCGCTCCCCACGCTGCGAGGCAGCGGACGGGCAAACACACCCCACACGATTGTCCACAGCATCCTCACCACTTGGTTCTTGCGGCTCAGCGCGTTATGATACCGAGACAAATCAATCTTCGTTTCCATCCATTGCTACCGATAAAACTTTTCAAACCACAATGACTAATTGATATACAGAAAACTATGCGATAACTTTAACAAGGAAGCTTATCCATAAAATCAATGTTGATAATCAGCCTTTTGAACATGTCTATCAGACACTAATAATGTGAAATGAAACAATAGAGGTCATCTTAAGTTTCATGTTAAGAAAGCCTCCAATTTTTCTGTGTTTTTATTGCCCAACCGCATGAGCGACACTAAGATTATTGCTATTCTCATCCTTTCTATTTCGGAGGTTTCTGATGCTTTAAGTATTATTACAAGGAGTATGTATGCAAATATCTGAAACACCTGTTTCTAAACCAGATATCACACAACCGCTTCGTGGAATTGGAGAAAGAAATCACTCAGCACATTAAGCGATTCTTGAATAAAAACGCATAATGCGGTAACCTTTACTCCTTATAACACAAACCAACGTGAAAGTATTCTTGATTTTCACGCATTCACAAATTCCGGTTTCCTCCCGCCATCAACAATCCAACTATATAGTTGTTTCATCTTCTCGCCAAGAATATCCACGCCATATTTCTCCTCTATCAGCCGCTTACCATTCTTCCCCATTTGGATACGCTCCGCCTCGGGAAGAGAGATGATTTGCCGTGTGGTTTGGTTGATGGTCTCTTGGTCGTTGTCAATCCACCAACCGCAGTGATAGGTCTCCAGTTCCTGCCATGGCATCCCCTTGGAAGCTATCACGGGCACGCCACGCACCAAAGCTTCTGTCACTATATTGCCAAAATTCTCAAAGTCGCTGGGCACGGCTAAGTAACTCAAAGAACATATCGCCTCATCTTTTTCCTTGCCTGTAAGAAAGCCCGTAAAGCGAACATTCCGCAGGTCGAGCCTCTTCACTTCCTCGCGTAAGAATTGCTCATACTGCTTGTCATCAGCACCTATAATCAACAGTTCCGCGTCTTTCAACTCTTGGCGCAAGGCATCAAAAGCATATATCAACCGCTCAATGCGCTTGCGGGGATGCACCCTGCCCAGATAACCTATCCGCATTTTATCGTTCGGGCGAATAGGTCGCTCAATGATGCCAGTAGTGTCAATAGGATTGGGCAAAATAGCTACGGGATTGGTAAATCCCAAATTCCTGTAATACCTTTTCTCCTCTTCACACGTCACCTGCACGCAAGCCGCCTCTTGCAAGTCTTTGCGTTGATAAAGCGCAAGCGAAACTCGCTTGATAAAAGATGAATGCGTCAAGGCTTGGGGATAAAGCATCCCACGAAGCGTGACCACATAAGGCTTGCCATGGCTACGGGCATAAGCTGCCACGCTATGCCCAAGCCACATCCACAAACCCTGTACATGATAGAGGTCGTATTGCGGCAATTCCCTTAGCATCCGCTTTATGCCAGGCATATATCCAAGCCGATGATTCCGGACAGGTGCCGTATAGTGCAGCCGCACGTCATCCGCTATCAACTTACCCCCTTCTTCCAAGGGAGCCATCACCATCTCCGCATCAACCCCACAATTCCGTAGTCCTTTGATAGAGAGATAAGTGCTAAGCGCGGGGCCTCCCGCTCTGACATCGAGAGAGCCTGAATGAAGAATTTTCATCTATAATATATAATGTATATTTACCTCCAAGGCTGACTTGCTGGAACATCCGAAAGGCAATCTACCATGTAACGAGCCACCACCGCACCACTGATGGAGCTGCTTGCCCATTGTTGTCTGGCTGCTCGTCCTTGCCTAATGGAATCTATCTCCTGGCAACAGGTTTCCATGAGTCTAGCCAACTGTTGTGCGTCTCCTGCCTTGAATACTCTTCCCCTGTTGGAGTCTGTCAGTAATTCCTTTGCGCCACATTGGTCACTGCATAGCACGTAGCATCCGCTGTTTAGAGCCTCATTCACTACCGCTCCCCAACCGTCATGCTGACTGGGCAAAATCAATATGTCACTTTGTGAAAGTATATGAGGAATCTCCGTATTGGGCACTGTACCCAACAAATTCACGTATTCTAAATTCCCTTTCGTGACAAGACCCTCCAGTCGTTCCCTTTCCAGACCTTCTCCCGCAAGTGTCACCCCCCCCATTAAAGATTTATTAACACAAAGGGAAGCGGCCTCCAGTATAATGATAGGCGACTTTCTTGGGGTAAGACTGCCCACGAAAGCGAACTTCGCCCCACCCACTGATTGTTCTGTCAATACTTCCTGGCCGTTACCCACGCAGTAAATAAAGGGATAGACTTGCCATGAAGAACAGAGACCACGGTAGTAGTCCACCGCTCTTTGTCCCATGGCGAATACCTTGGTAAAACTGGTCTCGTACTTTCTGTCTCCCAACATATAGCGCAAGTGGTGCAGCCATAGGGGTTTGGCATTGCGCCTGCCGTGTGCGAAAGTGTTAGGCAGCTCCAAGATAAGTCCTCGTCGCAAGGTATAGCGCAGACTGCGCAAGAGGACGGAGAAAACAAAGGGAAAAGCACTGATGCCCGTAAACAAATGCCATGTATCCTTCTGCCGAGCGGAAAGTAAATGGTCTATGGTTTGCGGCATAGGAGACAAATACACCTCGCATCTATCAAGACCTTGGTAGTCTCCTACGCTCCACCCCATCTTGGCCCTGCTTGCGCTAACGGCTTCTCCTGCGGCGACCACAACACTGTCCACTCTTGGGTCATCCAGCAAATGGGTGATATAGGGCAACTGGTGAGGGCTGAGACAATTTTGCCAAAATACGATTCTCATTTTGTAATCTCCTTGTAGATAGAATAATACTCTTCCGTGATTTTTTCTATTCTGAAACGTTTCACGTTTTCCAGTCCCGCCTTCACAAATACGGGCTGATGGGCAATAGCCTCCCTGTAGCCAGACAAGATGGAAGAAGGTTCTGCGGGATTTACCAAAACGGCAGCTCCTCCCGCTATCTCTTTCATGGGAGAAAGGTCGCTTGTCACTACCACTCTTCCCACGGCTTGTCCCTCGATGATAGGCATGCCAAATCCCTCATAAAAAGAAGGGAAGTTCACGATATCACATTGTTCGTACTCATGCAGTATCTCCTCATCTGTCAAGTTCGCCGTTGCGGAATAGTTGACGTGATAGATGTCTAGCAGCGTCTGTTGCTCTTTGGTCAACTTGCCTATAATGCGCATTTGGTGTGGGAAATCTCTCAAAGCCACAATAGTGGTCTCCAGATTCTTGTTGCCCTTGGTTCCCAAATGTAACACCACAGGACATACGGCATTAAACTCCTTGGGCTTGTAGCGGAATTCCTTTCCCACTGGGTTGTGAATCGTACATATTTGCCCAGGGGCAAAATGAACATATTTCTTCACCTCTTCCATGGTCTTTTCGCTGATACAAGTGACTAGGTCAGCTTTCCTCAAAGGCCTTATCCACAGCCAATAAAGCATGAGCGTGCGAGGCGTAAGCCGGAAGTTCGTGAAAAAGCCCAAGTCGTGTACCGTCACTACCAACTTATGGTTTCCCTTCAGGAAGGGAATCAAGTAGTACTCCCCTCCCGTGATGTGTACAACATCATAATCTTTGGCGGCAACTGACAACCTAGCGGCCTTGATGTTTCGCCATAGTTGCCAAGGTTTCGCTCCAGGCTCGGGTAAATACACACTATCCACCTCGGCGTATTTCCGCATCTCCTCTTCTATGGGATGAAACACCTTGGCGATAGAGAAGCCCAGTGCCTTGCTACGATAAATATAGAGTACTTTCATTTTGTTTTTCTGGTCAAACCATTGAGAATGGGGGCATGCTTGTTTATCCACACAATGACAGGATACATCATCAGCAAGATCAACAAAGCGGCAATCACCGCGGAAAGCGTATCGAAATAAGCCCCACGCACTTGCACATGAAACAGCGTCTTATAGCCTATCTTAAACAGGTAGAGAAACGGAGGCTGGAGCAAGAGAAGCACGACAGTACCCCCCCCGAAAACGTTGATAACTTGACACTTAGACACGTTCCTCAAGCCATGGCAAAACGCCAGAATCATGAGGCTACCTATCAATCCCGAGAGATACAACCACCCAATGCCATGACCATATTCCACGGCATTAAGTGACACATGTCCCACATAGGGCACCAAGGCAAAAGTAACCATGAAGCAACCAATTGCCATTCCCCAACTTATCCATCCACTCCAAGGCCATTCCTTTATCTTGCCACTCAACAAATATCCCACATAGAAAAAAGGAAAAGCAGCCAGACTATTGGTAAGGTAAAACGGCAATAGCTCTCCCGTCCAAGTTTTCAAAGCCCACGCTCCTAATGGCATGGCCACCAGAGCTATCGTAGCAGCCAACCAAACGTTCAGTTTCTTCAACCAAAACATTTCCACTTTCATGAGGAACAAGGCTATCATGAACCATCCGAAACTCATGTGATATCCACTGAAAAAGTCCGTGATAGCTTGTGTGTAATAGCTCCAAAACGTGTCTCTATGAAAATGGAGCATAAAGAAAGGTTGCCATGTCAGCATGCCTATCGCCCACCATATCAATACGGGCAACAGCAAGCGCATCGCGTCTTTCCTCACCCCACCCCAAAAGGTTTGAGGTTGATGATAAAACACGCCCGACAACAAGAAGAACGCCGGTAAATGGAAAAGCCAGACCCAATCACTGACAGCTCCATCCCTTAAACCAAGATGGTCAAATATCACGAAAAACATGGTCAAGGCCTTAGCCAAGTCCAGCCATTCAATTCTTTTGCTCGCCATGTGACAAAGTTTTTATTTTCTCCAAAACCCGTTTGATGGTCTCTTCATTGGAGTAGCCCGAGGCAATACAACGTTTCCTGCCCGCCTCGGCAATGCGCTTGCGCTCATCCTCATGTGCAAGATAATACTGACACAACTCCAACAGCTCCTCATCGGAAGAGAAAAACACGGCCTCCTCCTTGTCCTTGAAAAGATGTTCATGCTCCGCTGTCCTCTCCGCCATGAGCAAAGAACCACAAGCGGGAATCTCCATGGTGCGAGTGGTCTGCAAGTCGTAGTTCATCTTGCGCAAAAAGCATAGCGAGATGTCAAAGGCGGAGAGTGCCTTGTTGTAGTCTTCCGAATAGAGACCTTTGTCTTCTATCTTCAGGTTTGCGTATCGGTCTTTATACTCCAGCCATTTTCCTCCGCCCCACACTTTCACGGGTATGCCATGTGCCGCTAAGTAAAGTATGGAGCGGCATCGTTCTTCCTCCCATGCTCCAATAAAGCCAACTTTGCCACCGAGTCGTTCTCGCTCTTCTTTCGTCAACGAATAAGGATGGTGAAAAGACGCTTCATAGGCGTTGTTGACAAAGAGGATGTGCGGGCAGCCCATCTTGTGCAGTGTCTCCACGATGTAAGACTTGGTGGTGATATAATAGTCATAGTAGGGGAAACTCTCCAGGAACACTTGGCTTTGGTTATGTCTTTCAGCCATGTTGTCAGGAGAATAGCCCACTATGAGGCAGTGTGGCTGCGCTTGCTTGATGGCCTTTAGTGTCTTTCCCTCCACGAACACACCTTTGTCTATCCATACGACATCATATTTTTTTTGCCTTACGGCATCAATAATCGCTTTGTTAAGAGAGCGGAAGTGGAAACAAACAGGCCACTTATAGCGCACGAAAAGACGATTGACTATACGGTAAAACAATATCCCACTAGTCAGCGTAGAGTCAATCCTGTCCACCTCGGCAAGCTTCTCCAATGCCCAGGTGCGGTGCAGGCAGGTGTTGCTAAGTCCCTTGAATGTTCCTATTGAGAGTATATGCATAGTTCATTATCTTTTAATTCATCATAGCCTTTTATCTCAACCTCCATTATGCCAAATCGCTCAATTATATAGAGAGCGAAAATTATCGGGATGGAAGAGAAAAACCAAGAGAAAAAGGCTGTAATCAAAACCTCAACGTTCCAGCACATACCAAACAACGAGAACATAATATATACAGATATCAATAGACTGGATGTATGGACTGTCAACAACTTAGCGTAAAAATTATAAACCATAAACACAATCAGAAAGAGTAATGCGGCATATACCCCACCCCAAATGCCAAACTCACAAACTCCTGTCAATAAGGCGGAGTCTGCTATATCCGTATTCACCCCTATAGCACGTGTAATCATGCCCCCTCCCCTATTTCCTTTACCTGGATGCAAAAACCTAGGAATTGCTGAATCAATAAACGCAGTGGTGACCTTGCCCCATTGCCAGTCGGGCTGTTTCTCTATCGCCAAATAAAAAGCGTTATAAAGGCCAAGGCTCCGCTTATTGGTACTTTCACTTGCATTGTCAATCTTATTGTCATAATTCTCCAAACCATAGTCCGCAATCTCAATTACAGACTCAATGGGACTGTTGGGATTGAACTTTACAGGGCTAATCCTAATAATATTGTAAAACGGGAAATAGACTGTCAGTAAGAATAACCCTATAGAAGCTGCTACTATAATGAACTTACGATTAAAAAATTCTCGTCTCATAGCGTAAAGGATAACTAAAAACACCAAAAGACTGAAAATCAAATCGCGTCTTACACCAAGCAATGCCAAAACCACAAAAAATGCAAAGAGGACTATATTGAATATGTTCTTGCGATGATTGATAAAGTCCGACACTATAATCAAAGAGATAATAATACGCACCACAAAATATAATGCGCCCAAGAGCAAATAAACAGTGGACTGAGAATAGGTCTGCACTCCTCTCACTCCTTCAAAGCGCAACACAAGAGCCTGCGTAGGTAGGTAGAGCATAAATATCGCAATCATGGAGAGGAACAGCAATATTTGTCCCAAGAGATTCAGCCGGAAGTCTTTGTATTTACTGAGGTATCCCGTAATGTTCAGTATAGAGTCCGCTCCATACCTTTCCACTAAATAACTTGTCGCTAGCAAGAGGTAGTTAAATGAGGTATAGATGATAAAGTATCTGAAAAGCACCTCCCCATCAGGTTCTATCTCTTTGAATGCTGGAATAAAGAGAAAGAACGCTGCCTCAAAGAACATCAGAAAATCAAAAAGGTTTAAATCAGCCCTTTTATACGCCTTATAACAAGGGTATAGCAAAGGGAACATATTAAATCCCACTATAAAATAAAAAAACATAAAAAACACAATTAGTTGCGAAAGGCGATGAAACTAGTTTCATAGGTCTTTGAGACTAGTATCGTTGGCCTTCGAGACTAGTATCATTTTTTCATCACCCTAGATGTGCCATATTCTTTATACATTCTGGGGATTACAAGCATTGCCTGATAATTTCTCTCTTAGGAAGTCAGCGTATCGTTTGCCGTATGCCTCCCATGAGAGGTTTTCAAGCTTCAGTGTCTTTGGGTCACAAGTCTTGGCAAAGTCCAAAGCGCATAATATCTGCCGCTTCAGTTCCTCCACGGTGTACTCCTCCATCTCGAAAATCCAATTCTTCTTGCCAGTCACTTCACCAATGTCACTACCGCCTGTGTGCATGGAACACACAATGGGCAGGCCACAGGCTATGGCTTGCATTTGCACCATAGCCATGCCCTCCTCTCGACTAGCCAAGGCAAAGATGTGTCCCTTATTATAATAATGTATCAACTGCTTTTGATCTACAGGGTCTACATGGTGGAAACGCTCATCCTTAGGAAAAGCCATATCCCCAATACCACCCACATGGAGCAAAGATAGATGTAGCTCTCGGCAAGCTTGCGTCAAAAGGTCTACACCTTTGCGATAGTTCCAACCTCCTACCATCACCACATCATATTCTTTCTCCGCTGACTCAGGATAAAAATCTTTCAAGTCCACTCCATAAGGATTGACAAAGAGTTTCTCCAGAGGATATCCCCGCTCCACAAAACTACACAACACGTGTTGGGAAGCTATGGAGATATAATCCGCCAATTCATAACCCTTTAACTCTCGCTTCACGTTAATATCAGGCACAGGTTTTGTCCCTTTTAAGGAGGGGATGGATTCTAAAATTCGTTTTTGCTCCAATATATGTTTACTTCCACGCTCCAATATCACGACTGCACCTTGACGCTTCGCACGCTTCAAAGTGTACACATAATTCCCGCTCATGGCTATCAACACATCACATCGCCGCATCAGCAAGCCAGTCAACCAGTCTTGCACTTTAATGGTCACAATCTTCAAGGAGGGCATAAGCCGTTGCAAGAGTAGGAAAGGAGCCATGAACAGGAACAAGGACGCATTGCATTCCTTTTTCAGTCCAAACTTTTCAGCTCGCTTGTCTGGCACAAACGAGTAAAAGCGTACATCAAACCCTTGACGGTCTAATTCCCTTGCCAAGTCCATTACATGGAAACGACCAGGGGAAGCAATATTTATTTTCATTTTTCTATTCGTATCTTTATCAAATATATCTTTCTACAATATCTTTTATCACTGCTTGCGTCTCTTGCTGAGCGATGAGCACTTTCTTATTAACCAAATTATAGTCTATATGCGACTTCTTTCGCAGTAATCCCAAATAGTTATCTGGTGTACCGTCCACCATCCTGTCAAGCAAATTGAAATTAGCCAACAGGTTTTGCATACGAGAATTCCGCTTACTATGCTTCAACAGATAAAAATCCTTCTGAAACATCAAGGAGAAAACAAGTGTATGAAAAGAACTCGTCAACACGAGTTTGGAATATTTTATCACATTCAAAAACTCCTTTGGCCCAAAAGTGTTATAACTCTTGTCATAGCTAAATCCTCGATAAGTGTTCAAGCCAATGACAGGCATACAATATATTTCTTTGGTACTATCCATCATTTTTTGAGGATTTTCGTTAGAAGTCTCAAAGCCTATTGCCGCTATATAATCCCCTTTGATAATAGGCTTGTCACATGCCAACTTTTCCCATTCACATCTGTCTATCCAAAAAGTAGGGTCTAACACCTGCGCCGCTTTGATGCCAAGACTGGCCAATATATTCACCCCATCAGCTTCTCGCACGCTAATGGCGGAAAAATCTGACAGATATTGCGCCACCTCATGGCGCAGGTTTTGGGGAATATTGGCAGCACCAAAGCTAGAAGCCAACGCTATCTTGGGTGATTTCGTCTCAAAAGGGAGAAAGTAAACCAAATGGTCTCCCATTCCCTCTGAAATATTCCACACCTGGTCGCTGCCCACGATATACAAATCGTAAGGCAAAGGCTGGTGTGCCAGTTCATTGGCATAGTAGCTTTCAGGAGTCAAAGGCAAAAAACTCTCAAAGTCTTGATAAGCCTTTCTCTTCTTGATATAGGAAGGCAAAAGAGATTTCACAGTCCTCTTCCAGGTAGCACCCTTTGGCTCTTCCTTGATTTTCACCATCTCCACCTCGTGTCCTTTGCACAACGAAGTCAGAAACCTAGCGGTAGCGTAAGCCTGAAGCTGAGCTCCGAAATTATCGGCTATAATGGTATATACACCTATCTTCATGTTGCTATCTTTTTATTTCAATTTCCAATTTCAGTTTTCCTCCGGCAAGAGCTTGCATCGTATCAACATAGTAAAAGAAATCTTTCTCCAGAGTATCCTTGTCCCAACAAAAACGCCCTATGGAGTCACAATACTTGGCCAACCCAGGATATCCCAAACAAAAAAACTGCAAACGTAGGCTCCAGTCTTGACGGTGGAAGAACAGTCTGTTGGGAATATTCAGCACTTTCCAAACCAACATAGCGAAACAATGCCGTTGGTAAAGCTGGTGCATCGTAGACGCAACAAACACAGTACCAAGGCTTTTACGCTTACCATCAATCTTCTTTCTGCGCACCTCCATGTTGCGCCGCATAATCGCCTGCAACTCTTTAATGGTATATGGACTTTTTGCCGGGGGAGTAAATGTTACACTCAATAAGCAATAACCTTTCTTGCCTTTCAAAGAGGAATGACGTGGGGAGAAATCCAACTCCGCTTTGGTAAGCGTCTGCATTGCGCCGTCTTTCAAAGAAAGAACTTGGCATTGCATCACTACGTCTTTCATCTCACATCCGAAAGCTCCACTATTGTTTATCACGGCCGCGCCTATGGTGCCAGGTATACCCGCTAGTCCCTCGAAACCCGCATAACCTCTATCCACCATTTGCTTAGACAGCTTAGAGAGACCATAACCACATCCTACCGTAAAAGACCCGTCAGCATGAAAGGTGATATGGTTTAACTGACGAGTAAGGATAACGATATCTCTCATGAAGCCTTCACAAAAATAGGTGTTTGTGGCACCACCTATTATCTCATAGGTCAACCGCTGAGCCGTCACGTATACACACAATTGACACATTTGCTCACAAGTGTGAGGCATAGCCACTAAGGGCAATACACCCTGCTGGTTGATACCCGTAAGTTGACGAATGGGCACATTCTCCTGAAAGGGAATGCCCAATCGCCTTAATGTTTCTTGCATACTTTAGTGATAATATTGGCCACTAAGCCTTTTATGACATCTTTCTCTCGGGCTGTCATGCCTATAGCGTATCCCAAAACTATACAAGCAAGGAAGCAGGCTACTAACACACAGGCTAGACGAAGAAAACCGACTGGCATCTCCCAATGAAATGGCATGCCAACCATGAATGTCAGAATGGTGATAAGCAAACAAGGCAATATGACAGACTTGAAAAAGAGATTGAGCCGTAAGTCGCATTGCTTCCACATATAATAGGTATCACATACACCCATCAATATTACCATCACTATCAACACGACATACATTATATATATAGGCGCACCCATCATATAGCATAGACAAGCCACAGGCAAGGCCAGTCCCATGATAACAGCATTCATGATGGAGTTTTGCTTGATATCACCTGTAGCACCTATGGAGGTGGCGAACGTGCTGGTCAATTGCCCTATCAAGCGTCTTACCACTATCAAGCGACAAAACAGCACTGCGTATTCCGGTGGTTCTTTCAGCCACAACTGGAGGATGTAAGGCATCTCTATGCAAACAGGTATGGCGAAAAAGGCGAACAGCAGATAAGAGAACTTATTCCCAGCCAAGGAAAAGGCCAACATCTGTTGCCTGTTATGCTCACCTTCTTTCTTCACAATGACTGGACTCAACGCTTTTTGCATATTGCTAGAGAATACCAACAAGTAGCCTGCCAACTGGTTGGCTATGCCATGGGCGGCATTAACCAACACCCCTCCGAAAGCATTCAACACAACAGACGAGCCTTGCATCACGATGACATTACCTGCTTTGGAAAGAAAATTCCAACCCGCAAAGGTGACCATTTCCTTCGCCTGTACCTTGTTATAATATTTAACGAGGGATATCCTGCACTCCTCGTAATGCGTATGGCAATACCAGCGCATGATGGTCAACGTTATGAGAGGTATTATGGCCATCATCACACCATAAGCCATCAACTTGTCCAAAGCAACATAACACAAGGAAATCGCCACCGTCAAACGTAAAGCCGCATCCAAAATACCCACGATGGAGTAATAGAGCATATTCTCATGGGCATTGAGCACCGCCTCATAAGGAACGCTAGAAACGCTGAAAGCGGTACTTAAGACCAGGCAACCATAAACCACCTTGGCCACAAACAACCGGTCTGCCGGGATATTGAGTACATACAAGAAGCATATCACTCCCGCTATAACGAGCAGTACCACCAATAATAATGAAATGGCGAAGTGAATACACAAACTGATGTTGAATATCCTCTTTTGCTTCTCCTTGTCATTCTCACCCTCGCTATACGACATAAAGCGTTGGGTGGCACTAGCCATGGCACCATTCAAGAATCCCAGCATAGCTATCACGCCTCCCACAATGCTATAGATGCCAAAGTCTGAGGCACCTAGCACGTCCAGTATAAGACGGGTGGTATAGAGCGACAGGAATGTAACTACCGCTATGCGGAGATACAAAAACCCGCTATTCTTTATGATTCGGGTGGCTGTGGAGGACATGGTGATATAAAGTTCTTACTTTTCCTGTTTCCGAAGACAATCTGGAATTTGCAAATCCAATTTATCGCATTGGAGTTCAAACTCTTCTCTCTTCGGTAAATCACCATCTAAAAATTCTTTTTTGACTCTATCCTCTAAAGTATATGGATAAGGAGAGCTTGCAAAAACTTCTACAATGTGGGATGCCAAACACTCGTCAATTTGCATCATGTTTATATGAAACATATAAAAATCCGTCTTATAACAAATCTCTTTATATTCTCTAGAAGTATATTCCCGACTCAAATAAGCATCCAAAAAACATGTGAAATAATTATTTGAACGTAATACGGAAATCTCGTCTATTGACAAGTTGCAATATGAAAATGATTTATACAAGCACCGTAATATATGATTGTTCGCCTCTTCTATATCATTTTTTGGTACCAAATCCCCTTCAAGCAATTGACAATAAACTGAAAGAATATTAGAACACTCTTTTATATCAGTATACCATAGTTCCCGTATATACTTTTTATCTTTATCTGCATAAAGAGCAAGAACCAAATCTGGATAACGAGAAATAAATCTAAGTCTCAATCTTTTATTTACATGACCCTCCTTCCAAAGTATAGCTTTTACCGTATCTCTTATGCTTTCCGTGTCATATAATTGCCTTAGGAACTCATATACATCCGAGCCGTAACTTCCATTTGCCAATTTTAAGACATTTACGACAAAACCAGCTTTATCCTTTTCTTCAACCATATCTTTAATTTTAGCTAATAATGGCTGAATTGGCTCATTTGGTGATGTAAAAGCAGGATTGAAATAAATCTCAAATTCGTGCAACAGAGTTTCTTTTCCTCCTTCAACACTTATAGTAAGTAAATATTGGGATATAAAAGAATAAAGTGTCAAAGTATGGGCTTTAATAAAACGATATTCTTTATAATGGGCACAAACATTACGCAAATCTCTCCAATATTCAAACTTTTTCCTTACTTCTTCGGGCATACACAATACTATTTTACCTTTATTGCACTGCTTAACCCGCTCCATCGTTTTGCTTTCCCAATCATTATCATTTTGTATTTCTTTTAGAATACTTTTCCATTCTCCATCTGCAAAACCTTTCGGTTGTTTTCCTTTCAGTATAACTGCCCTAAGATAACGCATCATGCCTAGATAAGCTAAAAGATAGGCAGGACGATCAATATCCATCTTATAGCATTTTAATGAATCTGAAAAAAGGCCATACACATCTTCCTTAAAATCTTTCTTATGGCTATACAACCAATCTTCAAAGTTTTCCATATTATATTCCGTCTGTTACTTTAAAACATCACTATTCTTCTATACAACCTGAAATCAGGCTAATCATTATCCATGGCACACACTTTTTCAGCTAAAACCCTTCCAAACAGGAAACTTTATCACTCAAGAAACTCGTTTAAAATAATCAATAATGTAATAAAACAGAAAAACGACTAATATAACAACATCCAATCCTATCAACACCACGGTAACCAACTTGAAGATTTCCTCATATACAAAAATGGAATGAATTATAAAGAAAACCAAGGATAGCAACGTAAGAGCTATTAATATGACAACCCAACAGTTTATTCTTTTATAGAATTGTATCTTTTTTGTCATGAATAACCTTTCAGCTTCCAACACGGGATTTCTTTCTGTCAACTGTTTAATTTCTTCAGCTAGTTCTTTAAGTTTTCCCTTATCGGAATAAACAAAAGAATATATCACAGTAAATATAGTAACCGCAATGCCAAGAATACTCAACAAAATGGAAATTGCCTGTTGTTCTATAAAGCTATATAACCATTGGAGCACATCATTCCCCATTTCTCAAGTAATTAGCTATTACTTCCACAAATCGTTCTTTCATTCTTCTTTGGTCATACAATGTTTCCTCCCTAGCATCTTCAACCTCTATAGGATATGAATAATTCGCCACAACAACATCTGAGATCTCTCCATTCTCATTTCGCTTCGTTGATATCGTTTTATACGACTTTTTGTTATTAGGATCTAAGAAGATTTTGATTTTTCTCTTGCAAAATTGGCCTATACCCTCATGATTGTCAATCAAACCTTGCGCTTCGTCCATAGACAAATTTTCATATTCAATACTACGAACGTTTGTTTCTTTAGCACTCAACAACTTATTTCGCAAGTCTAGTTGCTCATTATCAATGTTTCGTATAGTCGTATATTTCACTTCCAATTTTGGTACAATTCTATTTCCGTTAACATTTGTTGGCAACACATACTTAAAAAGAAATCCTAAAACCTTTGTCACCACAATTTTCACTGTATTTATGATATCCGAATCATCTTTATCCGGAGTTGCATAAATCAACACTAGCCACTTACAGAAACTAATTCCGTCTCGGTTTTCAATAAATGGATCACTACTGTCCCGTTAAAGTGGACTAATCGCTCTTTGAATTAATTGAAATACA
>ENA-OPVK01000241-OPVK01000241.1-human-gut-metagenome-genome-assembly--contig:-NODE-241-length-44906-cov-8.801788_pt1 | contig 44906 bp, 45 predicted proteins | sample MGYA00241495_ERZ501982 | MGnify/ENA primary metagenome ERZ501982 (study PRJEB25962, sample SAMEA2042002) | human gut metagenome | biome: human gut; feature: human-associated habitat; material: faeces...
GGAAAGGCGGCTCGTCTGCTGGGCTTGCGGCGTTTCCACGGCGGGCACGTCCTGGCGCTGAATATTCCGGGACTGGCTGCCGGGGCAGCCGCAGGGCAGGGTCATGCCCTCTTTCTGCATTTTCCGCTGCTTGTTCTCCATGACGGCTTTTTCGTCATAGGCCGCCGCCTCGCGCTCGACAAAGGTGATGGCCCCGGTGGGACAGGTGGGCAGGCAGTCCCCCAACCCGTCGCAGTAGTCGTCCCGCATGAGCTGCGCCTTGCCGTCCACCATGGCGATGGCGCCCTCGTGACACGCCTCGGCGCAGGCACCGCAGCCGTTGCACTTATCCCTGTCAATCTCAATGATTCTCCGTACCATATTTTTGTCCTCCTTGCGGTTCTTCTTGACTTTGTGACCTCATTTTACTATCATAATTTATGAAAGTCTGTTGGCACGCCAACGAAAAGGAGAAAAATATGCGGATCAATTTGGGGAACACCCCGCTTTTTCGCGGCATGACGGTGCCGGACATCGAGGAAATGCTGTGCTGCCTGCGCGCCGCAGAGCGCACCTATAAAAAGGGCGCGGTCATCCTGCCGGAAGGGACGCCCACGGAGCAGCTGGGCGTGGTGCTGTCCGGCCGTGTCATCATCGAGATGGGGGACGTGTGGGGCAACAACAGCGTCCTCAGCAGCGTGGGCGCAGGCGGCATCTTTGCGGAGGCGTATGCCTGCGCGCCGGGGGAGCCTCTCATGGTCAACGTCACCGCCGCCGAGGACACGGAGGTGCTGCTATTGCACATCGGGCAGGTGCTGGAGCCCTGCGCCAAGGTGTGTCCCCGCCACCTCCGGCTGCTGCGGAACCTGCTGACACTATCCGCCGGGAAGAATTTGCAGCTTTCCCGCCGGGTGCTGCACACCTCGCCCAAGTCCATCCGCAAGCGGCTGCTGTCCTATTTCTCGGAGTGCATCAAGCGCACCGGCAGCTATGAATTCGACATACCCTACAACCGCCAGCAGCTGGCGGATTACCTGAACGTGGAGCGTAGCGCGCTGAGCAACGAGCTGTCCCTCATGCAGCGGGACGGGCTGATCCGGTATGAGAAAAACCACTTCGCCGTGACGGAGCAACTGGGGCAGCGGTGAAAAAAACAGGGAAGCGTGCGGCGTGGTAGGATGGTTCGCTTTTGCCAGCGTGTGCGCTATAAGTGTGCTGCGAACCGGCTTTTTGAGATTTGTTGACCTTTCAACGAAAAAATTGACTTAATTAGGCAAATAATACTCTGATACACCAAAAAACGGCATAAATTTCCCTGTAACTATAAGTATATGGGCGGTTGCACATTTAGGATATTAAAACATGAGCAAAATGCACATACAATACAAGTTAAGAACACTTCATCTGCAGGAGACTTGTTTGTATGATAGACTACGCATTTATTGGCGCACGGCTCAAGGAAGCGCGCATACGGAAAAACATGACGCAGGAGCAGCTGGCTGCGATGACTGATGTGGGGTCTACACATATCAGCCATATTGAAACCGGCATGACGATTCCCAGCACAAAGCTGCTTGTGCAAATGATGAATATTCTGAACTGTGATCCCGCCGAGGTGCTGTGCATGGAAATGCGCAGTGCGCGGCCTGTCCTGAACAGTTGGCTTTCTGATCTGGCCGCAGATTGTAACGAGGATGAAATAAAAATCATCACGGATACTGTCACGGCACTGAAGGCAAGCCTGCACCGTAACCGAAGCGAAGATAAATAAAGGGGATAAGCCCACTTTTGCATAACGGAAGCGAAATTACCGGGAGAAGGAGGAACAAAAAAACGCTGCAAACCCCGAAAAAGGCTTGCAGCGGTGCTTTCTGGCGTCCCAGAGAGGATTTGAACCTCCGACCCCACGCTTAGGAGTTATAAAATTCGCGTCGTACCGTGTAGTAGGCCGTGCTTCAAAATGTCCGCAAACCCGCATGAATACAGGATTTTTTATCGAACTGCCTGTTGCGGGGTATTCGGCAGTATTGCCTGATATTGGCAAATTTGGTGCCAAAATCGGGGCTGCTATTAGACAAATATTAGACAGAATCGTGGCCGATGACCGCCGATTCAAAGGCGCTTTGGAACAATTTAACTCTGAAATTTGACAACAAGCAAGAGGAAACCGGCGGAAGCGGGTTTCCTCTTGAGACATATATGGCTTTTGGGATGTGCATTATACGGGAACAGTGTGATTTGAGATTATAGTGGATGGTGTAACGGTATATAGAAATCCGCGGTTATCAATTAGACCTACTACAAATTCACATACAATTATGGGTGAAGGAGACCTAAATATCTTCAGTCCGTAAGTCAATTGTGTGGAATCATGGTAATTCCTTCTCGTGTATTAGTGCAAGTACTAATTTGCTCTCATACTCACCTACGATTGACGCATCACCCCACCACTTAGTTAGATCTTTAGTTTCCTCGGTAGTTAGATTTACCATCTTCTCCATGGCCTTAGCATAATGAGGTGTGTTCTTGTTGCCTGTCGACGAGCAATATAGAATTATATTGACATAGTCGAAGGCGCTGAGGGACTTCTTTTTTTCAAGCGTGGTCCAAAAAGAAGACTCAGTTTTGGTTTCCCCACGACGAATCATATAAAGTAAACTTGTTTTAGCTATTTCCGAAATATATGGGAAATTGCTATTTGCAACCTCTACAAAAAGAGTTTCCGCTTCATTGTGATTTCCATCGCAATATAAAGCTAAACCATTAGTAAGTTTTGCTTCGAGGTCTTCTAGTGAGGCGACATCAGCGTTATATTGAGTCAACCCATCTAAGCATTTTAGACCATGTAACCATTCTAGCAAGTTCCAAAAGTTACGACCAATTCCTGTTGAATCCTTCAATAGCTGTAGTGTGCTGCTTTTTTCCTGTGAAGACACAACGGCAGACGACACCGAGAAGTAGGAGACAAGGATTTGACGGATAGCCAAAAGGTATTCCTTGCATTCGCAAGGAAATTTATCTACTAACATAAGGACATCGTTTGCATATTTAACGGTCTCGTATTCGTTCTGCAAAATAAAAGATAATATACAGCAACACCTAATGTGTTCTAACCTATCTCTACAATTTGCTTCGTTTGCGTTAAACTGTTGGAAAGCAATTAAACAGTGCTCTTTAAGAACAGCTAGGTCAAGGTCATGGAAGTCTTTAATAAAAGGTAGGAAAGAATATGCGAGATTTATATACAGAGTTTTGTCATATGCTGTATCGCGCCTTTGTAAGATGTTTAATATTTGCTGAGACCAGATCTTCCTAATTTTGCCATCACTAATTGTGCTCAAAATCTTTGCTTTTTGAATACAGAGTTCCACTTCGTATTTAGGGTCATTTAGCTTTGGCAGTATATTCTCAGCGTCATTAATGCAATCAATTGCATATCCCTCAGTAGATATAAGCGATAACTCAAGATATGCCTTGTATTTAAGAAATAGACACGTTTTATTTTCGCAGTTTTCAGAACTGCGGGCAATCAATTCTTTCAGATACTTCTCTTCTGATTGTGTGTCACTCATAGAGGATAATAAACCAAGTGCTCTTAATTCTACTTCCAACAAACTGCTATCTTTTCGAGATAACCCGATTATTCTTTCAATTAAACTGATTTCTTTATTCTTATCTCGAACTGCGGACCTAAAGAACAAAATCGCTTTCAGAACGCGGATACTAAATTCTGAGTTTGACAATGCCAGTAATTTGTGTTCGACAAAATCCAAAGCTGCATCACGAAAAACAAACCGATCATCAGCACTTTGATCGGTGTTACGATCATCAATAAACTCAACAATGAGGGACGCAATAAATTCGATGTCAGCAGGGCTTAAGGGCATCTTGTTAAAACTATGCAGTATCGTTGTTGCAGAGCTATAGTCCTTTGATAGAGAAAAATCCTCCATTTTGCGAACAGCAGCATCAAATTCGCCGCTGTTTTTTTCTAGCAGTTTTAATCTTTGCGTCCAATGCCGCAAGTGCAGTACATCTTCGTTTTCAGGTAAAAGCTCACTGATAGTCTTTGAAAAGTACTGATACGGATTGCTGAGGACGGTGGATGTCGGTATTTTGAACTCGCATACAAGGCGTTTAAAGAATTTTGTTGCGTCTATTAAGGATTCGTTGATGTTTTCTGTAAACTCTTGGATATAGTCACCGTTATCACAATTTTCATCATTGCCCGAGGGGACAACAAAAATGATGTTGTTGGACACTTTCAGCCATTGTGGTAAGCTATCGTAATTTTTGGTGCTATGGCAAACCCAAATGTATCGTAGTGGAGTAGGGTAAGAAATTCGTTCTTTGAGACATTTCATTATTACATCGCTTTCCCAGCCACTATATCCAACGATAATGGGGGCTTGGTCTATTAAAAATGTATTTAGTAATCGGGTAGAACTAATTGTACCAGATTGCCCGGCTACTTCAGTAATTTCATCTTCTAGGTTTGCACAATCATAAAATTTATATGTTCCATGAACATGAATGATTTGGATTTCTTTTGTATGATTGTTAACAACCAAATTGTCCATTGCATTTTCAGCAGAAACAAATTCTTTGGTTCCAATCAAGTTTAGGGCACGCTTCAAACTATCATCAAAGTTTGTCGTAAATACGGTATTTGCAAACTTCTTAGAATCCAAAATCTGTGCAAGTATCAAATTCGCGGAAGAAATCTTTGCTTTCGCATTTAGACCCTTGAACAGGTTGCTTCGGTCTATTCGGTTTGGGTATGCAAATTCAATCCACTCGGAATAGTATTTCATAGGGTTATTCTCGTGGACCTTGGTTTCATTTTCAAATTGGATATATGATATTTCATCGAGTTCTTTACATTTGCGTTTGCACTTTTTGATGATTTCACTCGCAATGGGAATCTCTGGAGCAGAAATTCCTGCTCCAACAATAAAAAAATATGGGTAGCACACTTCTGGTGAATGATCTTGTATGGTTGCTTTAATTACCCGAATAGCATAGTCCAAGTCTTTTGTCATCCTGATTTCCTCCCATACAGTTAATCGCAACAATCTCGAATTATGTCTAACCGCAAGGTCTATTCATATGTAATTTACCATAATATCTTTGAGGAATCAATTGTAAAGTAAACATCACTCATTTCATCAACCGGAATTTCCTTTGATTTGAGTGAGGTTATTCTTTTTAACTTACAAAATGCGTTTCAAGAAAGGAGGGTACGCCCATGGCTGTATTCAGGGTGGAAAAAACGCGGAACTACACCGTCATGTCAAATCACCATCTGCGGGATGAGTCGCTGTCGCTAAAAGCCAAGGGGCTGCTGTCCCTGATGCTGTCGCTGCCGGAGGACTGGGACTACACCACCAAGGGACTGGCGCGTATCTGCAAGGACGGTGTGGACAGCATCTGTGCCACGGTACGGGAGCTGGAGGGCGCGGGGTACATTGTGCGGGAAAGGGAACGTCACGCGGACGGTACGCTGGGCGGCATCGAATATACCATTTTGGAGCAGCCGAGGGGGATAGATGCACCTAAACGGGAAAATCCCGTTCAGGTGGAAAATGCCGGTGACGCACCTAAACGGGCTTTTCCTGAACAGGTAAAACCTGTCTTGGGAAAACCTGAACAGGAAAATCCCGCGCAATTAAATATAGAAGAACAAAGTAAAGAAGAATTAAATACGGATCTTACAAAATCCTTCCCTTCATTCCTTCGAGAGCGTAAGTTTGCACAGGAGGATGAGCTGGGGAGAAGGAACAGCTACCGAGCGCAGATCATGACCAATGTGGACTACAACTACCTTGTGGGCTATACCGAAGTAGACCGCGCACGGTTGGACGAGCTGGTGGAGCTGATGCTGGATACCGTGTGCTCCACCAAGTCTACCATCCGCGTGGCGGGCGAGGAACTGCCAGCGGAGGTAGTGCGGTCGAGGCTGCTGAGGCTGACCGGCGCACACCTGCTGTATGTGCTGGACCGTGTTAGAGAGAATACCACTGACGTGCGCCATGTGAAGCAATATCTGCTGACCGCGCTGTATAACGCGCCGTTGACCATGGATAACCACTACGCACTGATGGTGGGGCATGATCTCAGCGGCGGGAGTGGGTAGGGGAATAGCTGAACTTGTGGGGCAGTGCTCTCTCAAAAACGTTAAGTGGGAAAAAATATGTAAAAACATGATTTTTCCCCACTTAAAAATAGAACGACAGTAAAGTACAGGAGCCGGAAGGCTCTTTTTTGTTGCACGAAATGGAGGTGTGCTTTTGAAAACCATCGCACTGGCAAATCAGAAGGGCGGCGTGGGGAAAACCACCACAGCTGCCAGTTTGGGTGTCGGCCTTGCCCAGCAGGGCAAGAAAGTCCTGTTGGTGGACGCCGACGCCCAGGGCAATCTCACCCAAATGCTGGGCTGGCGGCAGCCGGACGAGCTTTCTCCCACACTGGCCGACCTGATGACCAAGACTGTCAACGAGGAACCCATCGCACCCGGCGAGGGTATCCTGCACCATGCGTCCGGCGTCGATCTTGTCCCTGCCAACATTGAACTGTCGGGACTGGAGGTAACGCTGGTGAACATCATGAGCCGTGAAACGGTGCTGCGGCAGTTCTTGTCCATGGTGGCACCGGCCTATGACTACGCCATCATCGACTGTATGCCCTCGCTGGGGATGTTGACCATCAATGCACTGACCGCGGCGGACAGCGTTATCATTCCGGTGCAGGGGCAGTATTTGGCCGCCAAGGGACTGGAGCAGCTTATGCGTACCATCGCCCGCGTCAAACGGCAGATCAATCCCCACCTGACGGTGGACGGTATCTTGTTGACCATGATGGACAGCCGTACCACGCTGGCTAAGGAAATTAGTGAGCAGTTACGCAGGAACTATGGCAGTCGGGTGTTCGCCAGCGAGATACCCCGTTCTATCCGCGTGGCGGAGATCAGCGTCACGGGAACCAGCATTTATGAGCATGACCCAGAGGGAAAAGCGGCACAGGCGTATGCCGCGCTGACGAAGGAGGTGTTGCAGCTTGGCCCACAAATTAAACGGCATAGAGCTGACCCGGTACGATGACCTGTTCAAAACAGACGAAGAGAGAAGTGCCGACCGGCAGGAGCGGGTGCAGATCGTTCCCGCGGAGCAGGTATTTCCCTATGCACGGCAGCCGTATTCCGTAGACCGGCCCAGCGCCGATCTGGTGCGGCTGATGGACAGCATTGAGCGCACCGGCATTGCCGAGCCGCTGATCGTCCGTCCCCGCAGCGAGGGTGGATATGAGATCATATCCGGCCACCGGCGCGATTACTGCGCCAAGGTGGTGGGACTGGATACCCGCCCGGTCATCGTGCGGGAGTACAGTGACGAGGACGCGGACATTCTGGTGGTGGACTACAACATCAACCGGGAAAACCTGTTGCCCAGCGAGAAAGCCAAGGCGTATAAGCTGAAGCTGGACGCCATGAAACGGCAGGCAGGGCGACCAGCAAAGAATGGGGACCAATTTGGTCCCCATTCTTTGCAAGGAAAATCCAAGGAGATTTTGGCAGAACAGGTCAAGGAGAGTACAACGCAAATCCAACGGTTTATGAATCTCAACAAGCTCATTCCGCCGTTGATGGAGGCGGTGGACGCGGGAAAACTGAAATTCGTTCCGGCAGCCGACTACATCTCCCACCTGACCGAGAAAGAACAGACCTATCTCCAGTTCCTCATGGAGCGGGACGAGGTATCGCCCTCCGTGGATCAGGCCCAGCGGCTCAAGCAGATCAGCGCGGAGGGGAAACTGGAGAACAACATCATCGACCTCATCATGCGGGAGGAAAAGGCGCTGGAGCGGAAGGTGACGCTGCGGAACGACCGCCTGCAAAAGTATTTTCCCGCTAATTATACGCCCAAGCAGATGGAGGAGGTCATCATCAAGCTGCTGGAGGGCTGGCATCGCCGCAGACAACAGGAGCAGGCACGGTGAGGAGGTTGGTTATGCGAAGGAATGAATTGCCCGATTTCTGCTTATCCACGCTGCCCTCTTCGGGGCAGCTCATCATTCTCAGGAAGGGTGAGCGCGGTTACTACGCCTCCGAGTGGGACACCGGAAAGCGGGAGGAAAATCAGAACATCGCTCGAGAGCATAATCGGCAGCGGGGTATTTCTGACATACAGGAGGCCGCCATGATTGCCGGTTCTATGTTCGGCTGGAATTTGCCAGGAGCAGACCCGCAGTGGTATTTGGACAACGCCAGATATGTGAACGCGACAACGGCGAAGGGGCATATCAAAGACCCTGTTATGAGTATCTACTATCCGGTGGACGATTTTCTGCTGCGATATGAGGTCTTGGGGGAAGCGAAAATGTATCTGCCGGTATCGGCGCTTCCGAAGGAGGTGCTGGGCGCAAGGTCACGGTTTGTCATGCAGCCGGATCTGGTCTGCGGTGTACCTGCCATGCCGGTGAAGGCGCAGCAGGCTCAGAACGGCAGCTACACCATGGAACTGGAAAGCGGCAGCTATGTTATTGGTGAGATCATCAACGCAGACTATAAGATCACGGCGCGGGTGCGTGTTGGGAATTCTGAGTTTGTTTTGGGCGAACACCCGAAAGCACCGGCCCCGTTCGTTACATGGCAGCGCAACTGCAAGAATGATGGAGATGGGCCGCCCAACTTCTTCTGGGGACATTACGGGGCAGACCGTGCGGCGATGATCGAGGACTTCTGTGAAAGGACAGGCAGCGAGTATCAGGAGCAAAAGGAGAGGCGGGCGCAGTGCGAGAAAAGCCGTATAGCACCGAAAAAGGAACGAGGTGAAGAAAGGTGAGCTATGACGCGAAGCAAGCGACCTATCAGGAGGTCACAATTTTGGGAAAGCCTGCACTGTTTACGGAGTGCCGCCTTGACAGAACGACTGTGCCGGAGGGCGTGTACCGTTATGAGCTGCGCCACGCCGACGAGGACTGGGGCGAGCCGGCAACACTGTCACGGAGCATCGTGGTCAACTACTATGGCAGCGTTCTGACCCGTGAGCCGTTCCAGCTTCCGGTTGAGGGCTGGATTCCTTTGGAGAGCGGCAGTCTTTCCTTTCGGGACGGTAGCTGTCGCACCCTTGCGGAGTTTCGGGAAAAATACCCCGCCAGCAAAAAGGACGTCATCGACTTTTACAGTGTCAATGATGAATCGCTGCATGACCTCTATTTCTCACGCAGCGAGGAGCAGGACAAGGCCGTAGGCTGTGTTGGACATCTGCGGGGCGATTTTGGCAGCGGCGGGAAGCAGTTTTTCACGACATGGTGGCCTCATCAAAATGATGCGCTGAACACACCGGCGTTCAAGGCGGATATTGATCGTGCTGTGAACTGGCTGCGGGAGCAGCCGGATTCTCCACTGCGGGATTTTGACACCATGAAGCGCTGCTGCGACCGTTACGGGAGAAACTGCGCCATCAAGGGGACTCTGCTTCCGTCATGCGCTTTCATGGTGAAAACGAAGCAGTATGTGTATATGCTTCGCTGTACGCCGGTCAAGGGTGATTACCATTTTTACTGCTACTGCTACCAGCGGAAGCCGTTTGAAAAGGCTCATAGGGAACAGCAGGAAAATGACCGGCTTCAGGCTCAAAAGAGGACGGAGCCGGGAAGATAAGTATAACTGCTTGCAGAAAAACAGGACGGAGGTGAGTTGATTCGACAAGCGGATATTTCACGCGGTATCCCTTTCGGGCGGCAAGGACAGTACGGCCATGCTGCTGCTCATGCTGGAACGGAGGATGCCCATCGACATGGTGCTGACAGCGGATACCGGCATGGAGTTTCCGGAGATGTACGAACATTTGGCAAAGCTGGACGAGCATCTCTATCGTGAGCGCGGAAGCGCAGGAAAAAGGAGCGTAGTGAGGAACGATGACAAACTATCAGAAGCGGAAAGCAAAAAATGATGAATACCGCAGCAGGATCAAACGCTTTACCCTTCAATTTTCCCTTGGCGACGGTGAGGCGCGGGAGTGGTTTGAACAGCAGCCTGAACAGGGTACATATCTCAAGGGCCTTATACTGCGTGACAAAGCTGAACAGCTTGGGTACAGAGAGCAGAAGGCTTCAACCCCCCGCAGAGCCGGTGACTATGAAATCATACAGTCCATTCGTATGGGCGGCATGACGATGCTGATCGGATATAATCCGACAGACACCACCTATATGACCTGCTATCAGGATTATGACTTTTTGGGCAATGAGCGCTTTTCAGAGGCTATCGGCAGCAAAAGCTACGTTGAGATTATGGACGTGTTCTTGCAGCGCTTGCGGGAGCAGACAGAGAAGGTGAGAGCATTTCAGGCGGAACGTGCAATACCTGTAACTGTTTTAGGGCGGGAATATTGCCTGCCATGCTCGGATGAATCCTTGGAAGGAAAACTGGTGATCATCCGCCCTGCCAGCCTTGCACCGGAGTATCGCACTGCGGACTGCCAGCTTGGGTATGCGCTGGGTGGTTTTGGCTGTTCTCCCGGCTCCCGTGGACGTGCAGTTTATTTTGAAGACCTGTTTTCCGGCAAAAGATGCCGGTGGGACAGAACGGATATTCTCGGTATCGCCGACCGTGAAAAGCTGCCTGATTGGGCCAAAGAAAAAGCGGAAGAGTACGAGCAGCACCGGACTGCACAGGAAAAGGAACGGGGTGGAGAAAGGTGACAGACCGTGAGCCGGTGAACATCATGGGCGTTATCGCCTTTCCAGAGCCGGATAAGCGCAAACGCCGGATTCGCTTTATTGATCCAGAGTATAATACGCTGTTCTACATTCCAGACGGGGCCAGCATCGTCATGACGCGGATGGATGGCAGCAGCGTGATACGGCCCTGTACCTACATTGACGACTACCACACGTTGGTCGGCAGCAATGTCTATCATATTTGTGAGTTTGCGGAGGTAGCGCAGCGGGCAGGCACGGTGTATGAGCCGCTTGATCCAAAGCAATTGCCTGCGGACGCGGGCTGCTATGAGATATATCAGATCGACAACGTGGGTAAGGTAGACTACGCCTTTATGCGTTATGAGCATGCCAAGGGAAAACTGCGTGCTGCCCATTACCGCAAAGCCTTTGCCGGGGTGATGGCTCCCAACATGACGCTGGATAAGCTATACCAAAAGCACAATGCGGACACGCGGCCTTTCTGCCAGCGAATGCGCTCCCTATCGGAGAGCGATGTGATCGTAGTCAAGCGCGGCACCAAGAGAAATGCTTACTATGTGGATGCTGTGGGCTTTCAGGAAGTGCCGAGCTTCTTGAAGGGACTGCAAAAGCTGAAAGAACGGGGCGAAGCACGGTAATCGAGATTCAATACTCCCAACATTTTTGAGGAAGGAGGCAATGCCTTGGCAAGTAAATTTCAATTTATCACGGAGCTATATAGCCGCACACTGACAAGACTGACCGGCGACTATGAGAGCTGGACGGGCTTTCTGCGCTCGGCCTGCTATAACTATAAATGCCCGTTCGACGAGCAAGTCCTGATCTATGCCCAGCGACCTGACGCCACGGCGGTGCTGGAGCTGGAAAAATGGAACCGGCAGTTTGGCCGGTGGGTCAACGCGGGAGCTACCGGCATTGCGGTCATTGACGAAGCCCGTGGAAAAGGGCGGCTGAAGCACTACTTTGACATCACGGACACCCATGCCGCACGCATCTCGCGGCCCGTTCCCATCTGGTCGATGGAACCGGCCTACACGGAGCCGGTCATCGAGACGCTGGAGGCCACCTTTGGTACACTGGCCGAAAAGGATAATTTGCCGGACGCCATACTGTCCGCCAGCCGCAACGCCGTGGCGGATAATATGCCGGACTATCTGCGGGATCTGCTGGATTGTCGCGGCGGCAGTATGCTGGAGGAACTGGACGCGCTGAATGTGGAGGTCACATACAGGCGGGCGTTGGAGAGCAGCGTCGCCTATATGCTGCTGACCCGGCTTTCTCTGCCTGCCACAGCCTACATACTGCCGGAGGATTTTGAGGACATTTATTCCTTCGACACACCCACGACGATCAATGCACTGGGTATCGCCACCAGCGATATTGCGGAGATGGGTCTGCGGGAGATCAGCCGCACGGTGATGCAGGCGCGGCAGGAGCAAAATTTTGCAAAGGATGCACAAATCGGCTATGATGTGGGCAAAGGACAGAATAGCGGCGAAACGGAAAGGAGTGTTGAGCATGGAAGTGACATACAGGATGCAGGAGGGCTTTCGCCTGCCGAACCTGCTGCTGCCCCAAGAGGCGGAGGTGCACCTGGGCAAGTACGCGGAGTTGAGAAGGCAGTACATCAAGAAGCACCGCAGGGTGCTGTATACAAATCTCAAGACCAGCGGTCAGTTGGCGGCACATCTGGCGGAGATCGAGACGGCGGCGGAGAAGATGGTGACGCGGCTGGTGGTGCAGATGGCGCAGAACGAGGGCGTGACGGAGGAGCTGAAAGCCGCCGATCCCCAGCGCTGGACGGGGCTGATGAACAACCTGAAGCACAGCGCGGAGGAAGCGGTGCTGAACGACCTGATCTACAGCTGAATAGCACAGACGAAAACGCCGGGAGCGCAGAGCTCCCGGCGTTTTTGGATGAACACCTCATTGAAGAGATCCTGCTGGACGATGGCGGGCGCAAGCATACGCGGCAGGAGATATTTGCGCATTTTCAGACCAATAGGGATATTGCGACACGCACGGAATTTCTGAAAAACAGCTACAACGATATATGGGTGGAGGTGCTGGCCGGCGCGGACAAAGTCCGTGTGGGCTACCACGCCGAAAAAGACGGACTCTTGATGTGGGAGGGCAGCTATCTCTCCCGTACATCGGAGTCCGTTTTTTCATGGGGCGTGGTCACGGAAATGACCGAAAACCTTATTGAGCGGGGCGCGTATAAGATCAAGCTGGGCTTGCAGAACGCGCCGGTGATGGCGGAGCAAATGTCCCTCTTTGGTATGAACGGCGGCACGGCGGTCTATGAAGTGCCGGAGACGCAGCGAACGGGTGAGCTGTTTCCCACCCGCACGGTGCCGCAGGCGGTCATTGATCTGTTGAAAGGTAATTACTACCTGCAGGGTATGTAATTGGTATATAGTTTATCGATATTTTTTTCCTTAAACTGTAGCAATTTTCAGACCCGCATGATATAATTACTCTTAATGTGAAAAGGAAACTCCTTTTTGCCTATCTGTTATTTTTCTCAAACCTAAGGAGGGAAAGGCTACAAATGCTCAAAAAAATCAGTAAGATACCTTTTTCCGGCACCCCGGAACAGGAAGAGAAGCTCAATGCCGTTATCGCAGAATGCAACGGCGACAAGAGCCTGCTGATGCATGTCATGCAGGAGGCTCAGCTCATCTACGGTTATCTTCCGTTCGAGGTACAGGCTATGATAGCCGAGGGAATGGATGTTCCGCTCGAGAAGGTATACGGCGTATCGACTTTCTACGCCCAGTTCGCTCTGAGCCCCAAGGGCAGATACAACATCTCCGTATGTCTCGGAACCGCCTGCTATGTCAAAGGCTCGCAGGCTATCCTCGACAAGATAAGCGAGAGACTCGGCATCGGCCCCGGCGAGTGCAGTGACGACGCGTGCTTCTCCATCGAAGCCTGCCGCTGCATCGGCGCGTGCGGACTCGCCCCCGTCATGACGATCAACGACGATGTCTACGGCAGACTCACCCCCGATCAGATAGACGGCATTCTCGACAAATACCTGGACGCTTAACGCCATGCGCGAGCTGTCACTCAACATTCTCGATATAGCCCAGAACTCCATATCAGCCGGGGCGTCGCTGATAACAATAGATGTCAGCGAAAGCAGAAAAGAGCATCTTCTCACGCTCACGGTTTCCGACAACGGCTGCGGCATGGACGAAGAACAGCTTCAAAATGTCTGCGATCCGTTTTTCACCACGCGCACAACGCGCAAGGTCGGCATGGGCATACCGCTGTTCCGCCTCGCGGCAGAGCAGACCGGCGGCAGTTTTGAGATAACCTCAAAAAAAGGCGTCGGCACCTCCACAAAAGCCGTATTTCGTTCGGACAGCATAGACTTCACTCCCCTCGGGGACATGACCTCGACGGTAACGGTGCTCATATCAATGAACACCGACAGGGATTTTATCTACCGCCGCTCGGCCGACGAAAAAGAATTCGTGCTCGACACGCGGGAAATAAAAAATATCCTCGACGGCGTGCCGCTCGACAATCCGGATGTTGTGCAGTGGATGAAAGAATATATCGACGAGAACACAGCGCTACTTTAAAAAACATATGACGGCGCCCGGCGCCGGGAAAGGAATAACCATGAAATCACTTGCTGAACTTAACGCAATAAGAGATAAGGCAAAGGCCAATATGAATATCCGCGAAGACAACGAATACACAACCCGCGTGCTCGTCGGCATGGCTACCTGCGGCATCGCGGCAGGCGCAAAGCCCGTGCTCACCGCACTCGTTGACGAGATTGCACGCCGCAATCTCAGCCATGTCACCGTCTCGCAGACCGGCTGCATCGGCATGTGCCAGTATGAGCCGATAGTCGAGGTTCTCGAACCCGGCAAAGAAAAGGTCACCTATGTCAAGGTAACGCCCGAAATGGTCGCGCGCATCGTCAGCGATCATCTCGTCAACGGCAACCCCGTCGGCGAATTCACGGTCGGCGCTATCGCCAAATAACAAGGAGGAAAATCAATGTATCGTTCACACGTTCTTGTCTGCGGCGGTACCGGCTGTACTTCTTCTCACAGTGCAGAAATAATTGCCGAGTTTGAAAAGGAGATCGCCGAAAAAGGTCTCGCAGACGAAATCAAGGTCATCAGGACAGGCTGCTTCGGTCTGTGCGCCCTGGGTCCGATAGTCGTTGTTTATCCCGAAGGCGCGTTCTACAGCCAGATAAAGGTCGAGGACGTTCCGGAGATAGTTGACGAGCACCTCATCAAGGGCAGAATAGTCAAGCATCTGCTCTACGATGACACCGTCGCCGGCGACACCGTCAAGAGCCTCAACGAGACTCAGTTCTATAAAAAGCAGAAGAGAGTCGCGCTACGCAACTGTGGCGTTATCGACCCCGAGAATATCAATGAATACATAGCCATGGACGGCTATCAGGCTCTTGCAAAATGTCTGACCGAATACACCCCGGACGAGGTCATCCAGATAGTCAAGGATTCCGGTCTGCGCGGCAGAGGCGGCGGCGGATTCCCGACAGGTCTGAAATGGAGCTTCACCCGCAAGAATCAGGCGGATCAGAAATATGTCGTCTGCAACGCCGACGAGGGCGACCCGGGCGCATTCATGGATCGCTCCGTGCTCGAGGGAGACCCGCACTGCATCGTTGAAGCCATGGCGATATGCGGCTACGCCACCGGCGCGACCGAGGGTTATATCTATGTCCGCGCGGAGTACCCGATAGCGGTCAAGAGACTTCAGATAGCAATAGACGAAGCGCGCGAGCTCGGACTGCTCGGCAAGAACATCTTCGACAGCGGCTTCGACTTCGATCTTCATATAAGACTCGGTGCAGGCGCATTCGTCTGCGGCGAGGAGACCGCGCTCATGACCTCCATCGAGGGCAACCGCGGCGAGCCCCGTCCGAGACCTCCGTTCCCGGCGGAAAAGGGTCTTTTCGGAAAGCCCACTACCGAGAACAACGTTGAAACATTTGCAAACATCCCGCAGATAATCCTGCACGGCGCGGAGAGCTTCGCCTCCATGGGCACCGAGCGCTCCAAGGGCACCAAGGTCTTTGCACTCGGCGGCAACATCAAGCACACCGGCCTCGTTGAGATCCCCATGGGCACGACCCTGCGCGAAATTGTCGAGGACATCGGCGGCGGCATCCCCAACGGCAGAAAGTTCAAGGCGGCTCAGACCGGCGGACCCTCCGGCGGATGTATCCCCGCGAGCCTCATGGACACAGAGATAGACTACGACAACCTCACCGCCATCGGCTGCATGATGGGTTCGGGCGGACTTATCGTCATGGACGACAGCAACTGCATGGTCGATATAGCCAAGTTTTTCCTTGACTTCACCGTTGACGAGTCCTGCGGAAAGTGCTCCCCCTGCCGTATCGGCACGAGAAGAATGCAGGAGATACTCGAAAAGATTATCGCCGGCAAGGCGACGCTCGAGGATCTGGACAAGCTCGAAGAGCTCGCCCATTACATCAAAGAAAACTCCCTCTGCGGACTCGGTCAGACGGCTCCCAACCCCGTCCTTGCGACCCTCAAGTTCTTCCGCGATGAGTATATAGCGCATATAGTCGACAAGAAGTGTCCCGCAGGCGTATGTAAGGCGCTGCTGAGCTTCAAGATCGACAAGGATCTGTGCATCGGCTGCGGTCTCTGCGCCAGAAACTGCCCCGTCTCGGCTATCGGCAAGACCGATTATGTCGCAGAGGGTCACAAGCTGCCGTCGTACACTATCGACACGGCGAAGTGCATCAAGTGCGGCGTCTGCATGGAAAACTGCAAGCGTGCCAAGGCAATCAGCAAAGGTTAAGGAAGGAGGGTCAACACAGCATGGAAATGGTAAACATAAAAATAAACAACATGCCCCTGAGCGTACCCAAGGGCATATCCATACTTGAGGCGGCGCGTATGGCCGGCATTGAGATCCCGACCCTCTGCTACCTCAAGAAGATAAACGAGATCGGCGCATGCCGCATCTGCATGGTCGAGGTCAAGGGCGCGCGTTCGCTCGTGACCGCCTGCGTGTACCCCGTTAACGAGGGTATGGAGATATTCACAAACACCGAGCGTGTCCGCAAGAGCCGCAAGATGACCCTTGAGCTCATTCTTTCGACGCATGACAGAAAGTGTCTCTCATGCGTCCGCAGCGGAACCTGCGAGCTCCAGCAGCTCTGCAAGGAGTTCGGCGTTGACGACGAGGGTCGCTTCGACGGCGCGAATCCCGTCCACGAATACGACGATTCCGCTATTCATATGATAAGAGACAACGGCAAGTGCATTCTCTGCCGTCGCTGCGTCGCAGCATGTCAGGCTCAGCACATCTCCGTTATCGGCGCAAACGCCCGCGGATTTGACACCCACATCGGCTCGGCGTTCGAGAGACCGCTCGATTCCGTGGCGTGTGTCTCCTGCGGCCAGTGCATCGTCAACTGCCCGACCGGCGCTATCTATGAAAAGGATGACACCGCAAAGGTTCTCGAGGCTATCAACGATCCCGAGAAGTTCGTCGTTGTTCACACCGCGCCTTCTATCCGCGTCACCCTCGGCGAGTGCTTCGGAATGCACATCGGCACCAATGTTCAGGGCAAGATGGTCGCGGCGCTCAGACGCCTCGGCTTCGACAAGGTCTTTGACACCGATTTCGGCGCAGACCTCACGATTGTCGAAGAGGCAAACGAGTTCCTCGGCAGAGTCCAGAACGGCGGCGTGCTCCCGATGATAACCTCCTGCTCGCCCGGATGGATAAAATACTGCGAGCATTACTATCCCGATATGCTCGATCACCTCTCGACCTGCAAATCGCCCCAGCAGATGTCGGGCGCGATAATCAAGACCTGGTATGCCGAGAAGATGGGCATCGACCCGAAGGATATCGTCGTTGTCGGCATCATGCCCTGCACGGCGAAGAAGTTCGAGACCAAGCGCAACGATCAGGCGGCGTCCGGCTATCCGGATGTTGACTACTCGCTGACCACTAGAGAGCTCGGCAGAATGATCGAGAGCGCGGGAATATACTTCAAGCACCTGCCCGACGAGGAGTTTGACAATCCTCTGGGCGACTCCACCGGCGCGGCTGTTATCTTCGGCGCAACCGGCGGCGTTATGGAAGCGGCGCTGAGAACCGCCGTTGAGAAGCTCTCCGGCGAGGAGCTCAAGAGCCTCGACTTCACCGAGGTTCGCGGCACCGACGGAATAAAGGAAGCTTCCTACACCGTCAACGGCATGGAAGTCAAGGTCTGCGTAGTCAGCGGACTTGCAAACGCCAACACGATTATGGAGAAGGTCAAGAACGGCACTGCCGACTATCACTTCATCGAGATCATGGGCTGCCCCGGCGGCTGCGTCAACGGCGGCGGTCAGCCGATCCAGCACGCTGTCGTGCGCAACTTCGTCGACCTCAAGGCGCGCAGAGCCGCCGCTCTCTACGAGGCGGACAAGGATATGCCCCTGCGCAAGTCGCATGAGAGCGAGGCTGTCAAGCGTCTCTATGCCGAGTTCCTCGGTGAGCCCGGCAGCCATAAGGCGCACGAAGTGCTCCACACCTCATATGTTGCGAGACCGAAATACAAATAAGCGGCGAATGCCGGACAGCAAAAGAGCCTTTCCGTTTTGGAAAGGCTCTTTTAAATCATATTTTCTATCTCGTCAAAAAATCTCTTTCGTGATTCGTCTGTCTTTGTAATAGAACTCGCGGTCGTGCTCGTTTATCTCCCTCGCGACGCGGCAGGGATTGACGTAAGCCACGACATTCGCCGGAATATCTTTCGTAACGACGCTACCCGCGCCGATAACGCTGTTGTCCCCTATCGTCACGCCGGGCATTATCAGAGCCCCCCGCGCCTATCCAGCAGTTTTCGCCGATACGCACAGGCATGTTGAACTGATACGCCTTTTCGCGCAGCTCGGGCCGAATCGGATGCCCCGCGGTCGCGACGGTGACATTCGGGCCTATCATCGTGTGCGAGCCGATGTAGATATGCGAGTCGTCAACGGCGGTGAAGTTGAAGTTTGCGTATATAAAGTCGCCGAGATGGATGTGCGCCCCGCCCCAGTTCGCGTGGAACGGCGGTTCGAGATAGCAGTTCTCGCCGACTTCGGCGAACATCACTTTCATCAGCGCCTGCCGTCTCTTCTGCTCAGTCGGGCGCATGGAATTGAACTCGTAGAGCAGATCGAGCTTTTTGAGCTGCTCGTCGAATATCGACTCCTCGTTCGGATAATAGAGCTCGCCAGTGTGCATTCTTTCATTCCCATGGTCTTTCTCCTTTTCTGTTTTCTCCGCTTTGATTATACTTTATGCGCCCGCTTTTTCAGCCTTTTTTGAGCAAATGCGCGCATGTTCTGCGACATTCGGGCTTTTTTGTTGACTTTGTGTGCTTCAAATATTATACTTTATAATAGACTTATATATGAGATTTTTGTTTTAAGTCGGAAGGTGAAGAGAAAATGGATAAATTTATGCCAAAGACCATCGAACAGCTCAACGCCGAATTTGAGGCGCGCATGGAAAAGGCCAAGCAGGATGAGCTGAACGCGGCGGCGGAAAAGGCGGCGGCAGAGATAAAAGCCGCCGAAGAAGCACGAAAAGCCGAGGAAGCCCGCGCAGTAGCCGAAGCAAAGGCAGCAGCTGAAGCAAGAGCAGCAGCCGAAACAAAAGCGGCTGAGGAAGCGAGACGCGTTGAAGAGCGCAGCTATGACAGTGCGATAGACAACTCGGTTATCTCCGCAAACGAGCTCGAACCGGTAGAGGACGACTTTGAAGAGACTTATTCCGGCGAGGAAGAGGTTTCTGTCGAAGAGTCAGAGCCCGAAGTTAAAGAAGTGCCTGTTGAAAAGCAGAAGAATGAATACGGCGAACCCGATCCCCACGGATATTTCGGCGCGCCGATAGACAAGAGCAGACCGCGCAAGACCCTCTCCGAGGAGACAGCTTCCAAGGTCGAGCCGAAGTTCGACTTCGAGCGCACCTCGGACTATTCGGGCGCAATGCTCCAGAACGGATTCAAGCCGCAGAAAGACAAATTCAAGGGCGCGAGGATATTCACGACTGTTCTCATCGTCATAATAGCCGTTGTGTCGCTCGTCACCGCGCTTCTCTGCGTTGCAGCGGCGCACCCCGACAAATTCCTGCTCGACCGCGGACTCGCCGTGTGCAGCAAAAATGTCGCAGGCTCGAATATAAAGAGCGGCTCGCTGTGCCTCACACGCAGGGCATCCGCCGCATCCGCAGATGAAGTTGCGCTGTATAAGCTCGGCGGCAAATACGCATTCGCGTTCGGCTCGTCTGTGCCTGAAGGTGCTTCAATAGTCGCGCTCGCCACGCACTGCGTGCCGTTTATCGGCAAGTTCATCTCGAGCGTTACGAACATGTGGATAGTCTACGCCTGCTCGGCTCTCGCGGCGATACTCATCATCCTGATAATCAGGCTCGCAGCGTTCAGCGCGCCGGATGAGAGCGTCACCGACGGAGTTAAGAGCAAGAAGAGCCGCAAATAAAAAATCGCGGAGGGATATCAGTGGAACAAATCACCTCTCTTTCGGAGCATGTTTCCGACAACCGTATCATAGCCGACGCGCAGAAAAGCTCAATGGACGGTTCAAAAATAATATTCAACGGTTCCGGCAATATTCTTGTTGTTGAAGACGGCGTCAAGCTCAGCTCTTCCACCGTTCTCTTCAACGGCAGCAATGCGGTATGCTATTTAGGCGCAAATAAAAATCCTTATTATGTCAATTTGACCGTAAACAACAACAGCTGCATATTTTTCGGGCGCGGCAACTATATCAACGGCAAAATGACGCTCATAACGTCCGAACAGCAAAACATAATTATCGGGGACGACGGGCTGTTTTCCTTCGGTATTTTTATCCGCACGGCAGACCCTCACCTTCTGTACGACTGCGGCAGCGGCAAGCGCATAAATCCGAGCAAATCCGTCTTTATCGGCGACCACGTTTGGATAGGGCAGAACGTGCTGATTCTGAAAGGCACGGCAGTCGGTTCGGGCTCCGTTATCGGCGGCGCGGCTCTGCTTTCGGGCAAGTCCGTCCCTTCGAACACCGTCTGCGGCGGCAACCCCGCAAAAATAATACGCCGCGGCGTATTTTTCTCCAAGGAGTGCGTCCACACATGGACAGACGCGCAGACAGAAAAATATAATACTATGAAAACAGACCGCTACACCTACCGCAGGGATTCGGACACCGTGTCTCCTCAGGAGATAGATTCGGCGCTCAAGGCCTGCAGGAATTCCGACGAGCGCCTTGCCGCCGTCAAAAAATATCTCGTCGACAAGTCGGGCAAAAACCGATTTTTTATCCCGGATACAGAGAACGGCAAGCCGGAAAAGCGCGGATTTTTCAGAAGATAAAAATACAAAGCCGCAAAAGCTGCGGCTTTTTTACTCGGGAGAAAACAATGTCTATAGAGAGAGTCAGAGAATATTTCAGAAAGCTCGGAATCGAGGACCGAGTGATGGAGATAGACGAGTCGAGCGCGACCGTTGCCCTCGCGGCAAAAGCTCTCGGCTGCGAAGAGGGCAGGATAGCAAAGACTATATCATTTTCGCTCGACGGCGAGCCGATACTCATAGTCGCGGCGGGCGACATGAAGATAGACAACGCAAAATACAAGTCCCGCTTCGGCAAAAAAGCAAAGATGCTCTCGCACGAAGAGGCGGCGCAGTTTATCGGCCACGCGGTCGGCGGAGTGTGCCCGTTTGCCGTGAACGACGGCGTGAAGATATATCTCGACGAGTCACTCAAGAGATTCAATACGGTATACCCCGCCTGCGGCAGCAGCAACAGCATGATAGAGCTGACTCCCGCCGAGCTTGAGGAATACTCCAAGCCCGAAAGCTGGGTCGATGTCTGCAAGCCGATGGCATAAAAACCGGGGCGGCGAAGAAAAATTTTTCCAAACCGCCTCCGAGCACTTGACAAACCGCAAAAAAAATCTTATAATCACATAGCAAACCAATGGGGGCGTAGCTCAGCTGGGAGAGCGTACGGTTCGCATCCGTAAGGTCGAGAGTTCGATCCTCTTCGTCTCCACCAATAACACGAATACTGCTTTTGCGGTGTTCGTGTTATTTTTTTAGAAGAGGATCGAACAGGACGGTTCTGCGAAGCAGAATTCCGAGCGTCCGGTGGACGGTCGGAAAGTCCGCGTGCGTGTCGGCGCACGGCAGTGCGCCGAGCGATCCTCTTCGTCTCCACCAATGACACGAATACTGCTTTTGCAGTGTTCGTGTTATTTTTATACCCACGCCCGATTTTCTAATCTTCATTTAATCTTTACACGCTATGATAAAATTTGTATAATTATACCGGAGGGTGATCCAATGCGCATTCTGCTTGCCGAGGACGAGAAGAGCCTCAACAGGATAATCACAAAGCAGCTCAAGGCTGCCGGTTACAGCGTGGACAGCTGTTTTGACGGCGGCGAGGCATATGATTTGATAACATCGACCGACTATGACGCGGCGGTGTTCGATGTCATGATGCCGATAATGAACGGGTTCGAGCTTGTCAAAAAGATAAGGGCGCACGGCATCGACACGCCGGTGCTGTTCCTGACGGCGCGCGACAGCATCGAAGACAGGGTCACGGGGCTCGACATCGGTGCCGACGACTATCTGATAAAGCCGTTTTCGTTCGACGAGCTCTCGGCGAGACTGCGCGTCATGACGCGCAAAAAATACGGAGAAAAGACGGGCATAATTTCCGTCGGCGACCTGACAGTCGACACGGCAGCGAGGCGCGTTGAACGCGCGGGCAGGGAGATATCGCTCTCGGCAAAGGAATATGAGCTGCTGCAATATCTCGTGATGAACAAGGGCGTTGTACTCAGCCGCGAGAAAATTGAGGATCACATCTGGAACTACGACTACGAGGGCGGCACGAATGTTGTCGACGTATATATCCGATATCTCCGCAAGAAGATAGACGAGGGCGAGGATATCAAACTCATTCACACCGTGAGGGGTGCAGGCTATGTCATCAAATAAAAAAACAAGACCCGCGCGCCGTCGCTCTTCGTTCAAGCTGCGGATAACGGTGTGGATAACGCTGCTCATCGCCGTTGTCAGCTCCCTCGGCATCGGAGGAATACTGATAACAGGCTCGCAGATTGCCGATTCGCGCCTGCAGAATGAGCTGATAAGCACGGTCGAGCGCAATGTTGACGAGATAGAATACAAGAACGGCATTCTCGAAATCGAGAACGATTTTGCTTTCTTCGTCGACGAGGTCTACTGCAATGTCTTTGACTCGAGCGGCAGATATATCGACGGCGAGTCCCCCGCCGCGCTGATAAACAGCGAGAATCGCAAGAACGGCGAAGTCGGAACATTCGAGACAGACGGGAACAAATATTATTATTACGACACCCGTCTCGATTTCAACAAATACGAATACGAAATCGACGCCTTTTCGGGGAAGATAATCAAATACGAGGCGGACACCGCGATGTCCGGGCTCGGCGACCCCGTCTACAAAAGCACCGAGTTCAAGGACGGAATAAACAGCGAAAAGGCGATTGATATCGCGCTCGAGCACGCGGGTCTGACCCGCGACGAAGTCAGCTCGCTGAGCGTTGAACTGCCAGCAAACGCGGACAGGACGGTTTTCAAAGTTGAATTCATATGCAGTAACTCGACCTATCCCCCGGTCTGGGTGCGCGGATTCATCAACGCCGACGCCGCCAAGAGCGCGTTCGACGCAATAAGCAGGACGGTCATATACATTCTCCCGGCGTTTATTATTATCGCCGCCGTCGGGGCATATTTGATATCGCGCAAAACGATGAAGCCGGTTGAGAATATCTGCCGCTCGGCGCACGAGATAACCGACGGAACCGACCTCTCAAAGCGCATCGAGATGGAGAAAAGTGCGGGCGAAATATACACGCTTGCCGAGACCTTCAACGACATGCTCGCAAGGCTCCAGACCTCGTTCGAAAACGAAAAGCAGTTCACCTCCGACGCCTCGCACGAGCTGCGCACGCCGCTCGCCGTGATAAAGGCAGAATGCGAATACGCGCTGTCCAACAACGCGAGCGAAGAAGATATGCTCGAAGCACTCTCGTCGATAGACGAGCAGACGGACAAGATGACGAAGCTCGTCACGGCTCTGCTGACGCTCTCGCGCACCGAGCAGGGCGACAAGCGCTACAAGCTCGAGGACACAGATTTAAGCGAACTCGTCAAAAAAACATGCGCCGATTTTGTCCCCGCTAAGAACATCACGCTCACTGCGGACATCGAAGACAATATTATAATCCCAGCGCAGGCGCAGCTGATATTACTGATGCTCGAAAATCTGCTCTCAAACGCTGTCAAATACGGCAGAGACGGCGGGCACATTGAAGTCAGGCTCAAGAAAGACAACGGCATCGTGCTCTCGGTGAAGGATGACGGAATCGGGATAAAAGAAGAGGATCTGTCGAAGATATGGGGCAGATTTTACCGCGCGGACGAATCCCGCAGCCGCGAAAGCGGATTCGGCTTGGGGCTCTCGCTCGTCAGCCAGATAGCGGCGCTCCACGGCGGAAAAGTCTCCGCATCCTCCGTTTACGGCGAGGGAAGCGAGTTCACCGTGACCTTTTGACGGCGGTATAACAGCATAAATAAATGAACCGGTTGCAGTAGATTTGCTGCGGCCGGTTTTGTTGTTTTATATTGTTTGACATCGGGGATGGACAAATCCCAATTTATCAACATCACAGCACACTGTTTTACGGACTTCAAACTTTCCGAAAAATTTTTGCGCTCTAATCTTTCTTTAATTTTCGCGGGTTATTATATGGGTGTACTAAGGGACACGATCCCGATAAGAAAGGACAGATACTATGTTTGCAAGTATTTTCAAATCCATCGGAGTCGCGCTCATGTCAGTCATTATGGCTATCTTCTCTGCGTTCGCGCCGCCGCAGGATAAGCCCGACACGGGCTCGGGCAACTCCGGACAGATCCAGCAGGAAGTAAAGATAAGCCTTGACGCCGCGATAGACATTGCAGTCGCCGATGCGGGCGTTGCAAGAGCCGACGCGAAGTTTACCGAAGCGAAGCTCGACAGCGACGATCTTGTCGCCCACTATGATATCGAGTTTATCGCCGGAGCTAACGAATACGACTACGAGATAGCGGTCGCGGACGGCAGCATTCTCAAAAAAGAAGTTGAGCCCGCCGACCCCTCGAAGCCCTCAAAGCCCCAGCCCGATGTCTCCGGCTATATCAGCATCGACGAGGCGAAGGCAATAGCCCTCAAGAAAGTTTCCCTTGACGCATCAAAGGTCACTTTCAAGAAAGCGGAGCTTGACGTGGACGACCGCACCCCGCACTATGACATAGAATTTGTCTCAGGCGGATATGAATATGAGTTCGAGATAGACGCAAAGAGCGGAAAGATTCTCGAGTTCGACCGCGAGCGCGAGGATAAGAAGCCCTCAGTTGACACATCAAAGTTCATCTCCGTTGAGGAGGCAAAGGCCGCCGCGCTCAAAAGAGCTTCCCTCGACGCATCGAAGGTCACTTTCACCAAAGCTGAGCTTGATATTGACGACCGCACCCCGCACTATGATATAGAATTTGTCTCGGGCGGATACGAGTACGAAGTCGAGGTCAACGCGAAGAACGGCAGAATAATCGACTTCGACCGCGAGCTTGACGATTCAAAGCCCGCCGACCCCTCGAAGTATATCTCTGCGGATGCCGCGAAGAAAGCCGCACTCGACCATGCGGGTCTCACCGAGGCTCAGGTCACGGAGCTCAAAGCCGAGCTTGACACCGACTCGCTCACCGCGCACTACGATGTTGAATTCAAATGCGGCGGATTCGAGTATGAGTACAAGATAAACGCAAAGAGCGGAAAAGTTATCTCGTTCGAAAAAGAGAGAGACTAACAGATTTTTATTCAGTCCCGGATGTTGAGTCCGGGGCTGTTTTTATTTGTAAACTTTTTTCGTTTTTCCTTGACTTAAAGTCGACTTCAGGTTCTATAATAAAGTCAAATCAAAGGAGGAATTATCATGAGAAAAGATTTCGGTGCAAAGCCCTTCACCTATCCGCAGCCGGTGCTTATCCTCGGTTCCTACGACAAGGACGGCAACCCCGACGCAATGAATGCCGCATGGGGCGGCATCAGCGGCGGCAATGAGATATCCATGTGCATAAGTGCGGGCCACAAGTCCACGAAGAATATTCTCGAGAGAAAGGCATTCACCGTGAGCATGGCCGACCTCGAACACACGGCTGCCTGCGACTATGTCGGTCTTGTTTCCGCAGGGAATACGCCCGATAAATTCGAAAAGGCGGGTTTCCACGCCGTCAAATCGAAATTTGTTGACGCGCCGCTGATTGAAGAGCTGCCCATCGCCGCAGAGTGCAGGCTCAAGAGCTATGATGCAAACACCGGGCGCATGGTCGGCGAAATAGTCAACGTCTGCGTTGACGAGCGCGTGCTCGACGAAAACGGAAACGTCGATGTTTCAAAGGCGCAGCCGATAACCTTTGACCCGTTCAACAACACCTATGTTGTCCTCGGCGAGGCAGTCGCAAAGGCGTTCAGCGCCGGCAACTCGCTCAAATAAAAATATACGCAAAACGCCCCGCACGTTTCCGTGCGGGACATTTTGTTTTTCGGATGTAACTTTTAATATTTTATCGTGAAATCGTTTATTGTTGTCATGCCGACTTTCACCCTCGTGTTTGAGCCGAGCAGGTGCGCCGTCAGTTCAATAATAACGGGATAGTCATAGTGGGCATAGACCATGTTGCCGGTGGACTTGTCGAACCGAGCTGAGATAGTGCCGTTGTAATAGGTGAATCTCTGGTCGCTGAGCGAGAGACCGGGATAGTCGAAGTTTACCACATCGGCGGTGAGCACGCCGAACGCCGCGGCATAGCCTTTTTCGCCGGAGGGATTGACCTCAGTGCCGAAGGTCAGGGTTATCTGATATTCGCCGCCCCTGTCCTCGACCTTTGCGCCCTTGACATCTGCGGGAGTGAGCTTGCTGACCCAATCCTTGCCGCCGACGGGGAATACGTTTCTGATGTCCTCTTTTGAGGTCAGGACTATCGCCTTATCGTCGCGCTTCATGAAGGTCTTCATCGCGCTCTTGCCTATTGCGTCTATCGCCTTGGGCAACTCGGTCTTGTCGGCGTTGTTCTTCGTCTCGGTGTAGTTGCGGGTGACGGACTTCGCCTGATATTTTACTCTGTTCGCGCCGGTGTTGAAATAGGCGATTATCTCACTTTATTCCAGTCTTTTGTGCTCTTTGAGGGTGCGGCAGTGACCTGTGCGCTTGTCTCGCCGGGCTTTGCGGGGTCGGCTGACTGAGTCTCGTCCGTCTCGTCCCCCTGCGCGGTGCTGTCCTCGGGCAGGGCTGTTGTGTCTTCAATAATCTGTCCGTCCGCGCTCGTCTGCGCTTCGCCGGTGGTGTCTGCATTTGTTTTTGTGTCGTCCTTTTTGCACGCGCACAGCAGCGACACAAGCAGAACAAGAATCGCCATAACGGCAGCTATCGATCTTTTCATGGATTTTCCTCCTCAGAATTCATATTCACCCGCTCCGACGGTCTGTTTTCTTCCGTCGGGCAGAATTATATCCGCTTGGCAGTTCGACGGGACGGATATTTTATATCTGTATCCCCCGTCAGTTTTGTCCCAGCGCACGAATATTTTTCCGTATACGCTGTCATAGCTCGCTTCGGCAAACTCAAAATGTCCGCCCGGGCGCGGGGATATTTTGAATTTATTCTCGCCCTCGACATTTATTCCGCACATCGTGCCGAACAGCCACTCGCACACCGCACCCTTTGAATAGTGGTTGAGCGAGGCTATGCCGCCCTGCGCCGCGGTGCCCTCCCACGACTCCCAGACGGTGTTTGCGCCGTTTTTGGACATAAACAGCCAGCCGGGCATCTGCTCGTTTTCGAGTAAGCGGTAGGCATATTCAATATCTATATCCGCCAAAACGCTCAGTATCAGCGGAGTTGAGAGGAATCCCGTGCCGAGCCTCCACGAGTAGTTGTCGAGGGCTTTTATGAGCCGCTTTTTCGCGTATTCCGACTGCTTTTCGTCGAGCAGACCGATATAAAGCGGGCGCACAAGCTTCGCCTGGCGATCGGTATCGAGCGAGAATTTTTTCGTGGAGACGAGCGCACTGTAGCCCTTTCTTGCCCTTGCGGCATTTTTCTCATAGAGCTTTCTGTCGCTGTCCTTACCGAGGACGCGGGCTATATCAGCCATCGTTTCGAGCATATAGACTATGTAAGCCGTTGTCTCCTCTGGATTCGGATTGACAAAATCCGTAAATTTAAGAGCCTTGACATCGGCGGGTTCCGCCCATTCGCCGTAGGACTGGCGGTAGTTTGAAATATTGCGGAAATTTTTGAGTCCCACTCCCGTCGGCAGGGCGGTCGGATACCACTTGCCGAGAGTCTTTATTTTATATTCGGCAAAGGCGCGCATGTTGGGATAGAAGCGCTCGAGAATCTTTCTGTCGCCGTACTGCTTATAGAGCCTGTACGGAATAAACACGCCTGCGTCGGACCAGCCCGCCGAGCCGTCCATAAAAGTCATATAGAAATCCACACCGCCGCGTGGGGCTATCTGGCGGAAATCGCCGTTTTTGAGCTGTTCGTCGCACATATCGCGCACAAATTTTTCGGCAAATGGCGCATAGTCAAAAAGATAGCTCGCGGTTTTGCAGAATATCTGCGCGTCGCCCGTCCAGCCGTGGCGTTCGCGGGTCGGGCAGTCTGTCGGCAGGTCGGTCGAGTTGCCCTTTGCCGACCACTTTGTCACCTCGACGAATTTGTTCAGCAGCTCGTTTGAGCTGTTGAAGAATCCCGTCTCTTCCATGTCCGAATAGACGGCTATGGCGGTGAAGTCCTCCGGGCGGACGGTCGCATCCGTCTCGACGCTTATATACTGAAAGCCGAATATCGCAAACTTGGTCTTGTAGCGGTTAACTCCCTCTTTGCAGATGTATTCGACTCTCTGCAGAGGCGTTGTCTTATGCTTGTTCTTGCACTGTATATTTTCGAGCGTCAGCTCGCCGTCACGCAGCAGCTCGCCGAACTCGAGAATAATTTTCTGTCCCTTGCGAGCGGTTACCTCAAACTCGGCATAGCCCGCTATATTCTGTCCGAAGTCGAGCAGCTTTTTCCCGCTAGGGGTGACGAACAGAGTGGGCTTGAAGCGCTCCTTTTCGGCTATCGGGAAATTATTCGACGCGCTCGGCACGACTTTGCACTTCGTCTCTTTCGCGTGACCGCTGTATGACGGCGTCATATTTGCGTTGACCCGCTCGCCGTCCTTGTTGTCGGCGAAGCGTATCGCGCCGTCGCTGCTCCAGAGCCACGAGCCGTCCGACACAACGGCCTGCACCGTGCCGTCGGTATATTTTATCTCAAGCTGAGCGAGCAGTTTAGTCTCGGTGCCATACTGATTTTTGAGCCCCCACGCGCCGACGCTGCCCCTGTACCAGCCGTCGGCAAGCTCGGCGCAGATTATATTTTCGCCCTCGTGCAGGAGAGAAGTCACGTCATATGTCTGATACTGTATGCGCTTTCTGTATTCCGTGATGCCGGGCGCGAGCGGCATTGAAAAATCAACGCCGTTAATCCCGGCTGAATAAAGTCCGCAGGCGGTCATATAGAGCCGCGCCGAGAGAATCGGCTTTTTGCACTCGAACTCTTTTTTGAAGCAGTCGACCGGGTAACGCTGTTTTCTGTTTACATTATAGTTTCCTGTTATCCACTTCGCGCTCCAAGCCGAGGCGTTTCTGAGCCCGATCTCAAAGAATGCCGGCTCGCTCCAATCGCCCTCAAGCCCGTTTTCGTCCCAGAGCTTCACTTTCCAATTCACTCTCAGGCGCGACGGAGTATCAAGCGGATACGGAATAAAAGTCATCTGTGAAGATTCGACCTTGCCGCTGTCCCATAGAATATTGCCACGCGTATCGGAAGCGATTATTCTATACGCGCTCTGCGCCTTTCCGCCCTCGCAGTTCCACATGAAACGCGGGTTTTTAATATCTATCCCCAGCGGATTTTTGAGATACTCTGTTTTAAGCTTTACGGCTTTCATTCTTTCACCTCTTTCGCGCTCATAACTGCAAAGATTTCCCGCTCCATAAACGGAGTCCAGATTTCACGATACCCCGCCTTTGTCGGGTGTATCTTATCCGCCATATACAAATTCATATCGGCACTCAAGGCGGCGTTCAAATTATCGTCGTTCCACATATCGATAACGGATATGCCCCATTTCTCCTGCGCCGCTTTTAAAGTATCGACCATGGACTGATAGCGCTCGCTGTCGTAGCGCGGACTTGTATAAAATATTACGGAGCAATTCCATTTTTCTTTTGCACAGCAGATTATGTATTCTATCGCCCCGGCTACGGTCTTTGTGTCGAAGTCATTGAGATTTTTCGACTCTATTATTTTTCCGAGCTCTTTCTTCTGAGACGCGTCGTTGGTCGAGAGCTGGCAGACTAAAAGATCGGCTTTTTCCGCATCGAGCTTTTTGAGACGCGACACATATGAATCAATGCCGGATTCAACGAGGGTCGTGCCGGAGACTGCGCTTTTTATCATCTCGCAGCCGTCGCGCTTTTCAATATAGTCGGCAAACGAAACCCCGCCGGATGCCGAGCCGTAGGTCACGGAAGAGCCGAGGAATATAACGGTCTTGCCTTTTATCGGGTTGTCGGCATTTTCGGGTGTATTATCAAGCGAATACTTTTCGCCGTTGCCCTCGAGCGAAGCGGTTTTTACATCGTGGAGCTTCACAAACGGTCCCCAGCTCCACTGATAGCCGCAGAACGCGAGCCACGCGGCAATGACGGCGGCTGCAATCGGAATGATTATCAGAAGTTTCTTCTTCATTTTATTCTGTTGTCTCCCCGTTTCTCTGCTTTATCTCCTCCTGCTCCTTGGCGATATTCTTTTCGACATTCAAAAACAGCAGAAGTATCGCAAGGACTATGCCGGTTATCGTCTCAAGCCCTACGAAAGTAAATGTTATCGCGCTCTTGACGCTCTCCGACTGCACGGCGATGAGCTTGCCCGTCGCGTCGAGATAGGGCGCTACATAGCCGGATTTCGAGAGGATGAGGTTGAATACGCCCGTACAAATTCCGACGCTCGCCACAGCGATCGTGTTATATATCGACATCGCGATGCCGTCGCACCTGAAGCCGTTTTTCCACTCGACATGGTCGAGCACATCCGCGAACAGCGCCATGAACACATAAGAACACGGCAGACCGCCGATATTCTTTATAAACTGACCGATAAGCACTATTACCATATTCGTCGGCGCGAGCCAGCATATAGCCGAGCCGACAGCATAGAAGATAAAGCCGATTGCCGTTAAGTTGCGCTTGCCGAATTTTTTCGCGAGCGGCCAGACGGCAAAAATGCCGATGCCCATTGGGATTCCGCCGATAACGGAGAGCATGGTCTGGGTCTTGCCGTCGTTATATGTACCGAGGACATAGTTCGAGAAATAGACGAGCGAGATATTTTTGATAGTCGAGCCGACGGTGAAAATGAGAAAATATATGAAAATTATTATCATATATTTGTCGCTGAAAATCGCCTTGAGCTGAGTTACCATTGCGACGCTCTCTTTTTTCTGCTCGCCGCCTTCGAGGGTGATGCGCTCCTTGGTGAAATAATACTCCATAAGCGTCAGCGGCAGCGCGATGCACGAGAGAATACTCATCGTAACTATCCACTTTGATTTGTCAACGCCGAGCTGCGGCATGATGAGCATGGGGAAGATGAGCGCGACGATTATGCCGCTCATCATGATAGTCGATATCTGATTGAAAACCGAGAGCGAACCGCGCTGTTCCGTGTTTCTCGTCGAGAGCGGAACCATAAGATTGTGGCTCATGTTATAAATTGTATAAGCGAACGAATAAAACAGATTATACGAGAGCATGACCCATATCACCTGCACCGTCCGGTTACCCGAGGGGACTGTGAAGAGCAATATGCCTGTCACGGCGACAAGCGGCGCGGAGAGCAGCAGCCAAGGGCGCGCCTTGCCCTGTTTTGTGCGCGTGCGGTCGATGATATAGCCCATGACTATATTTGTTATAGCGTCGATTATCTTCGACACTATCGGGAACACCGCCAGGAACGCGCCGCCCCACACGGTGGTGAGGTTTAGGACATCGGTATAATAGACATTGAGGTAGGTCGCGAGCACGGCGTTTAAAAGCAGCGCGCCGGACGGGCCGAGCAGATAGCCCAGCCACTTCTCCTTCGCCGTAACATCGGGCGAGGTCAGGCGCGAATCAAGCGCCCGCTTTTCAAAAAATTTTGCTTTTGCCATCACGAGAACTCCTTCATTTATTTTATCTTATGGATATAAAAATATATTTGCAGCTGCCTTTGCCACAGCTTTATGCGCTTGCGGTGCTTTTTATATGATTTGAGCCGTAAACCGACCCCGTAGGGTCGGCGCGGCTAAAATGTTAAAAGGCTGAATGAATTTCTTATATAGTTGTCGCTGCGGTTTCGGCGCGTCCTCGGATTCCGTCTGAAGCTTTCCGTAACGCGCCGTTTTCCGCAGGCGATAAAATCATTGGAGACAGAAAGGTTAAGGTCTCCTTGACAATTGAAAGATTTCATATTACACTACTATTATATCTACATCGTGTCGGATTAACAATCATCAGTTTTGTTAATCGCTGTTATGAAACCGACAAAATCATCTGAAAATGGTGGGATAATATGAACATCAAAAATAACCAGCGCACGAGACTTTCAAAAATATTGCTCAAAAACGCGCTGATGGATCTCCTGGGCGAGAAAGGCTCGGTAGCAAAAATATCTGTAAGAGAATTATGCGAGCGCGCCGAACTCAACCGCTCGACCTTTTATGCGCACTACTCCGAGCCGAAAGAGCTGCTCGAAGAGGTCGAAAACGAGCTGCTCGACGCGACTCAGGATCACTTAAAGAAAATAGGCGCGGAAAACGACCTCGGCGCGCACAGATATCTGCTTTCATTTCTAATGTATATCAAAGAAAACGACAAGCCGTTCCGCACGCTGCTTGTCGACTCGGTTGACCCCGCGTTCCGTTCAAAATTCATGCAGCAGTCGATAATTCAGTTTATTGAGAACCTGAACATCGTTTTTCCGAAGGAGCAGGAGCAATATATCTACTCATATATTCTCAACGGCAGCACGGGCGTTATTATCCAATGGATACGCTCGGACTACTGCATTGACGAAAATGAGCTTGTTGATCTGCTGTTTTCGATAAATCAGAGCGCGCTTGTCAATCTCGACATAAAACCGCGCATATAGTTGAAAGCCTACCAAGCAAGTGGTATAATTGTGAAAACTCGCGCAATAATGCGCAAAATGCAAGGAGACGACAAAAATGAGAGAGAGCAAAATCACGAGGGACGAAGCGTTTGAGCTTCTGAAAAAATACAACAAAGACCCGTTTCACATTCGCCACGCGCTGACCGTCGAGGGCGTTATGCGCTGGTACGCAAAGGAGCTCGGCTATGCGGACGAGGAGGAATATTGGGGCATAGTCGGTCTGCTGCACGACATCGACTTCGAGCTCTATCCGGAGGAGCACTGCAAGAAGGCTCCCGAGCTGCTCAAGGCGGGCGGAGTCGGCGACGACATGATATATTCAATCTGCTCCCACGGCTACGGCATCTGCGTCGAGGTCGAGCCTGTTCACGAGATGGAAAAAGTGCTCTTCGCGGCGGACGAGCTGACAGGGCTTATCTGGTCGGCGGCGCTGATGCGCCCGTCAAAGAGCGTGATGGACATGGAGGTCTCGAGCCTCAAAAAGAAGTTCAAAGACAAAAAATTCGCCGCGGGCTGCTCGCGCGACGTTATCCGCACGGGTGCGGAGAGGCTCGGCTGGGAGCTTGAAAAGCTCTTCGAGCAGACGATACTCGCCATGCGCTCATGCGAGAGCGATGTCAACAGCTTTATGGGGACTTACCAGGCATAAAATGAGCAAAAGACTGCCGCAGAATAAATCTGCGACAGTCTTTTTTATTTGCGTTTTATATTCAGTCCAGTGCGGGCTCGGGGGTAACCGGTGCTTCCGTCGTCGGCTCGATCACGGGATCTGCCGGCTCCGACGGGATCGGATTTATCGGTTCGTCGGACGGTTTCTCTGTCGGTTTCTCCGTGGGCTTTTCCGTAGGCTTCTCCGTCTGCCTCTCGGTTGGCTTTTCGGTGGGCTTTTCGGTGGGCTTCTCTGTCGGCTCGACTACAGATACATTTATGAGCATCTTTCCGCTCGCCGTTTCCCCGTCGGAGTCTGTAACAGTGACTTCCACGGTGTACATTCCGCTGACCTTCGGGGTATATGACATACTCTTTTCCGATTTTTCCGCCACGAGCGCGCCGTTTAAAAATATCTTTATTTTATAAGAAGTATATTTCCCCGTTCCGCCGGAGACGAGCGCCGACGCGTGTATCTGCGGCGCGGCAGTGCCGTTGTTCGACACCTGCGCCGCCGCAACGGCCGCGAGGGTCGGATTCTTGACGGTTACTGTGCATGAAGCGGTCTTGTTTCCGTCCTCGGTCTTTACGGTTATCACGGCGGTGCCCTTCGCCTTTGCCGTGACGCGCCCGGAGCTTGAGACAGATGCTACATTAGCATTGCTGCTCGACCATGTGACCTTCTGATTCGCCGCATTGCGCGGAGCGACTGTCGCCCGGAGCTGCCTCGAATCGCCGACCGTCAGGCTGAGCGAGGACGAGTTCAGGGTAACGCCCGTGACATGGTCGATATATACCGTCACCTTGCAGACCGCTACGCGGTTGCCGTCCTTTGTGGTAACTCTGATATTTGTCGTGCCCTCTTTTTTCGCCACTACTATGCCGCCCGCGACCTCCGCTATCGACGGATCGTCGCTCGACCAGGTGTAGTCCTTGTCATATGCGTCGGCGGGGATAACAGTAGCTGTGAGCACTTTCGTCTGACCGACTCTGAGTTTGGCTTCCGTTGCGCTGAGCCTGACGCCCGTCACGCTCTGGTATTTTTTCTTGCTGTAAAATGTCCTTGTGCCGTTCTTGTTCTTTATCGTCAGAACGCCGTTAGTGACGGATATTCCGTAGCTGTCCCAGTCGCTCTTTCTGTCCGCATATCCGCCGCCGGTCGATGACTTCGTATAGGTGCTGAGAGTTGCGATGTCGAAATTCGTCGCCTTTATGCCGAAGCGATCGCCCGTCTCGTCGCCGCCCTTCTGCGCGGTGTATATTTCAATCGTGGAGTCGGGATTGTTGAACAGATACCACACTCCGCGCGCCTCTCTGTAGCAGGTGCCGGTGTATCTGTCCTTAGTACCGGGAGATTTCACGAATTTCTTATTATTGATATAAAAGCAGTTGCTGCCGAGGATTATTTTATTCGCGCCCAGCGAGCTTTCCCACGAGGCAAACGGCACGGAAATTGAGTTGCCCCAGCTGCCGCCCGAGGATGAAAGCGACTTCGAGGGATAGAGAGTATACGCCGCAACGTTCCCCGAAGACGAGGGCAGCGAGAAGTTATACGAGCGCAGATTCATCCCGCTCGCAGAGTTCGACACATCGACAAATATATCGGAATAGCCGTCGAGATACCATCTGCCTGAATATTTCGCCGCGGTCTGCGAATACACCTGAGCGGACGCGTCCGCCGCGGGCTGATTTTCGGACCCGCTCTCGGTTTTTCCCGTAACTTTCCATTTTGCGGTGAGATTCAAATCATCGTTTATGGGCGTTGAGAAATCGAACTCGGTGTCGCCGTTGAACCAGCCCTCGAATTTATATCCCTCGCGCTCTGGAGTCGGCGGCGCAAACGCCGCTTCGCCGCGCTTTATCTCGATTATCTCGTTCTCCCTGCCGTCGCCGTAGCAGAGCACGAGCAGGACTATATCCGTGCCCTCGTCAATGCTATAGGACGCGACAAGGGTGATATCCCCCGTTATCGCGGTGTTGAAATCGAACGCCGCGCCGTTATACTGCCACTCGATGAAGGTGAAGCCCTCTTTGTGCGGATCCCACGGCTTTTTGGCGCTCTCGCCGTCGCGGATATGCTGGGTCTTTATCTGCGTTCCGCCCGAACTGTCGAATGTCACCGTGTGGACTGAATTTTTGGAGCAGGCGGCAAAAACCGCGAGTGCCGTCAACAGGACTAATAAAACTGCCGTTACCCTCTTCATTGCGATCCCCTTTTCGCTTCGTTATAAGTATCGGTCTGACATAAATATATGCCAAAGGTATTTCAAAATAATTCTACTGCAAAATAAATTATTTTTAATCGTTTTTGAGAATTATGCAGTCACTATGAAAAATATTTTTCATATATTGATTTTTGTTCAAAAATAAAACAGCTATTCATAAAAGAGCAACCCCCGGCGAAGAAAAACACCGGGGGTTTGAATTTTGAGTTGTATCAGAGCTCGCGCTCTATCTTCTCCTGCGCCGCTTTCAGTATCGCAGCCGGATCATTGCCGAGAATATCGAGCCCCTCGGCACTGAAAAAGCTGAAGTTCTCAATACCGAAGAACGACTTCGTGACCGTCTTGATATATTCAAAGCCGAAGTCCGTGCCGCCGATATATCCGCCCGAAGTGGTGATATAAATCAGCCTCTTCGCCCTGCAATAGCTTATCGGGACACCGTCGCTGCCGTAGAGAAAAGTCAGCCCGCCGACGCACAGGGATTCGATATAAATTTTTAAAAACGCCGGGAAGCTGTAGTCCCAGAACGGCGCGGCGATAACGACAGTATCGCAGGCGGCGAACTGCTTCGCGCAGTCATAGACCGGGTCGGAAAAGTCGTTCTTTTCCGCGCTTTCGGCGCGCTTCGCGAGTCCCGCCGCGTCGAGCGGCTTCAAATCCGCGTCGGCAAGGCGTATCTCTTCTATATCGCCGTCAAGACGGCTGAGTGCGGTTTTGGCGAGCGCCAAAGTGCGCGACTCGTTATCCCCGCGCACGCACGAATTGACGAAAAGTATTTTCTCTTTCATTTTTCCTCCTGCTTTCACTCTCTGATTATTTCAAAAATCCCGCTGTGAAGCTCTTCGATGCTGCCGCGCTCGTCTGCGAACGCATAGCCGTCGGGCAGTCTTATGCGGCCGTGAACCCCGCTGTCTGCGAAGATATCGAGTGCTATGCCCTCGAGCGTTCTGCGCCACTTGACACTCACCTTGCCGCCGACCGTCTCATACGAAGCCTCGGCGCTGTCGAGCTTTTCAATAAATACGGGCGATATCTCAACCTCCGACGGATCAGCAAGGAAAGGATTGACGCGGATGCCGCCGATATATTCAATGAACCACGCGGAAATATCGCCGAACATATGATGATTGAGCGAATTGGGTCTGTCCTCCTCGCGCAGAAAATCCTCGGGCAGAGCCGTAAGCCCGCGCTCAACGAAGTTGCCGTAGGACGGATAGTCCGGGCGGGTTATCATTTTAAAAGCCAGGTCGGCTTCGCCGAAATCGGAGAGCACCCTAAACAGCACGCGCATGCCGAGTATGCCCGCGTCGACATGGTCATCGCGCCGTTTGATTATCTCAAGAAGGCGTTTGAACGCCTCGGGCTTTGCTTATGTGTGATAAAGATGTAATAGAAGTGTAAAAAATTTTGCCTTTCCTATCCGGTACTTGTCTTTGGTATCGGATAGGGCAGGCGGTCATTCGGGCAAGTCCACCTTGCCGACGAAAGAATAGTAAATCTCAATATCCTGTCTGCGTGTGCCGTTTTCATCGTAGCTGCACTCATGCACAACGATTTTCTCTACAAACTCACGTAAGAGGGTGTGGGTCAGTTCTTCAAAGTTCATGTGCTTGCGGACAATGTTCATAAACTTTTCTGCGTTTACGGTAGCTTCCTGTGCTTTGGAAAGCTCCGCCTGTATTCTGGCAACACGCTCTTTCAATTCCTGCTGTTCGGCTTCATAGTCTGCCGAAAGCTCCGTGAAACGCTCGTCAGAAATGCGACCGCTTACGCTGTCCTCATACAGCCGCTTGAAAATAGCGGAAAGTTCACCGATACGCTTTTCGGCAGCTTCCAGTTCCTTTTTCTTGGCGGCGTTCCGGCGTTTGCCGCCGTCCTCGTTCTGCTCGATCAGCAGCTTCATAAACCGGGCTTCATGCTTTGCCGCATAGCTCGTCACTTTCCGTAGATTGGAGAGAACGCCCGCAGTCAAAAGGTCGGTGCGGATAAAATGTGCGGTGCAGTCATGGGTGCGCTTTTTGTAGTTCCCGCAGATATAGCAGTCCTGTTTCCGCTTATCGGTCTGGTAACGCTGCTGATACATGACGCTGCCGCAGTCCGCGCAAAAGAGCATACCAGAGAACAAGCCCACTTCATCATAGCGGTTCGGACGCTTGCGCTGTTTGCGTAATTCCTGCACACGCTCCCATGTCTGGGTGTCGATGATAGGCTCATGGTGGTTCTCGAAAATTGCCTGTTTCTCAATGGGATTTTCTATGCTGTGCTTGGTCTTGTAGGACGGTTTCTCCGTCTTGAAGTTCACCAAACAGCCCATGTACTCCCGGTTTTCAAGGATATGCACCACGGTATTTGTCGCCCATTTGCACTCATAGCCGGGGTGATAGCGGCGTGTGCTGCCCGTCCTGCGGTATTCCAGCGTTCCCGGCGTTGGGATTTCCTGCTCGGTCAGCATACGGGCTATCTTGGTCGGACCGTTCCCGGCAAGGCACAGACGGTATATCTGCTTGACCACGGGTGCGGCTTCCTCGTCAATGATGAAGTTTTCGTCCTCGTCCATGAGGTAGCCGTACACGGGTTTGCTCGTAACAGGCTTGCCGCTCATGCCTTTTGACCGTTTTACAGCTTTGATTTTCTTACTCGTATCTCTCACCAGCCATTCGTTGAAAATGTTCCGCAGAGGGGCAAAATCATTGTCGCCCTGTGCGCTGTCCACTCCATCGTTGATGGCGATAAAGCGGACGCCTTTTTGTGGGAAAATCATCTCGGTATACATTCCCACCTGCAGGTAGTTTCGCCCTAACCGTGACATATCCTTTACGATAACGGTAGCCACTTTCCCGGCTTCAATGTCCGCAAGCATGGATTGAAAGCCCGGTCTTTGGAAGTTCGCACCAGAATAGCCATCGTCCGTGTACCAGCGCAGATTGGAAAAACCGTTCTGCTTTGCGTAGGTTTCAAGGATACGCTTCTGGTTGGAAATGGAATTGCTTTCGCCTTGCAGCTCGTCCTCATGGGATAGTCTTGGATAAAGGGCAGTGATTTTCTGGGTGGTCTGTCTTAACATAAAATCCTCCGTTTCCGACAGCCAGCCCCACTATTCCGTATTTCGATTATACCACATGGGGCGGCTGTCTGTATAGCGGCTTCTGCTTCTTTACCGCCCGGTAAAATGACGATTTTTCTGTGCGGCTTGTAGCGTTAGGGCGAAAGCTGGGCTTTGTGTCCTGCGGCGGCTTCCGCCTCCAGCACTTTCATCATCTTATCGGCTGCGGTGTCGGTGGTATCTTTTTTGAAAAAGCCGGAAACGACAAGGACGGTGTTGCCCATGCGGATCTCTGTCACGCAGTCCGGGCGGCGTTCCGGGGTGGTGTTCTGCTTGTTCTCTGCCATAGGCAACTCCTTTCATTTCATCAATTCTTTTAGTCTGTTCAGCTTGGCTTGCGCCGTTTCACGGCGGAAGTTCTCTCCCGTAAAGAGGATAGGGGCGCACATTTCCAAAAGGCGGTCATAAATCCGGGCATGGGCGGTGTCCAGCGGATTTTGCAGGCTGTCCAATGTCAGATTGGTGGTAACGATTAAGGGCTTGCGGCTGCGGTAGCGGCTGTCAATCACATTGTAGACCTGTTCTAAACCGTACTCTGTGCCGCGCTCCATTCCAAAATCATCAATGATAAGCAGAGGAAAACGGCAAAGACGCTCGATATACTCGTTGCGCCCCTCAAAGCTGGCGGTCAGGTCATTCAAAATCGCAGAGAAGTTCGTCATGCGGACAGCGACTTCCTGCTCCATGAGGGCATTAGCGATACACCCGGCAAAATAGCTTTTTCCTGTGCCGACCTTGCCCCATAGCAGATAGCCGATATTTTCCTCGCGCATGATTTCCCAATGCTCCACATAGAAGTGTGCAATCTCCATTTGCGGGCATTTCCCGTTGTCGTTGGCGAAAGTCCATTCCTGCATGGTAGGATTGGTAAATCCCCGGCGTTTCAAGTCCTCCACGGTGTCAAGGTGCTTTCTGCGCTGTTCGGCGGCTTCACGCTCCAAACGCTGGGCTTTCTGGCAGTCACATTCTGCCGGGTGGCGGTCACGCCCAAACAGGGCGGCTTGCTTTTCCGGGAAGTAGGCTTCTTTCGGAGTGTGACACTTGCCGCAGTAAAGCAGTCCGTCCTCGCCCGTGTAGTCCTCCGGCTGTGGGGTAACAGCCGCCATATTCAAAACTCGTTCTGTAAACAGATTACTCATAAGCTCTCGCCCTCCTTGCAGGCGTATTCGGGTATGCCCTGTTTCGGGGCAGCCTTTGCGGTATCGTCTGCCGCCCATCTGCGGATAGTGGCGGCGTGGTTTTTATATTTCTTGCCCGTGGACGCGATATAGCCGGAAAGCCGCTCAATGTAGTACGCCCATTTTTCGGGCAGCTCCGCTTGCAGTTCGGAAAGCTCCGTATCAGTCAGAAATACATTCTCATATCTGCCATAGCTGCGGGCGATGGCTTGTCCCTTTAACTCTCCCTCTTTTTCTAACTCTATATCTATCTCTTTCTTTATCTCTATCTCTGGTGGACGAATGTCGGACAAATGTCCGCCATTTGTCCGCGGCGGCAAAAGTGCCTTATTTTCAAGCCTTGCGGCGCGTTTCCGTTCCGCTTCGGTAGAGGATTGACCGATCATCAGCTCGATGTCGGTCATATAAAGCAGCCCGCAGTCAAGCTGCTCCACAAGCCCTAACTGCTGGAAGATGGCTAATGCCCGTTCCACCGTCCCGATTTGGTGACGGGTCAGCGTGGCTATCATCTGGGCGGTATAGGGGATATGCTCGTCAAGCTGCAATCTGCCGCCATTTTTCAGCGATTTTAAGTACAGCTTCAAGAGGATATTGGAATACAAAATCCCGTCTTTCATGTCCTCCAACAGCACAATGGAATCGCTGTCGAAGAAGTTTTCTTTCAGTTTGAGGTAGTAATATTTGCGGTTATCTGCCATTGGCGGTGTCCTCCCTGTGTTTCCATCTCTTAGAGAAATACCGGGGGCAGAGGACGATAATCGCCCGGAAGCTCTGCTTGCAGCCGTGTGTGCAGCCCCGGCAAAGGTCATTGTAGGTAATACGGTTTCGGTGGTTGAGGAAAAAGCTCCATTCCAACCGCCGCTTTTTGCTCATGCGTGGCATTTCTCGCTCCTTTCTGCCGTTTCCGCTGGTATAAGCGGATAGGTCGGTAAAAATGTAGTTTCTCGGTGTCATTTTCGGGGATTTCCTGCGCTGTGCGCCCCGTTTCAAAGGTGGGCAGTATTGCGGATAGGGTGCAGGGCATATCCCCGTTTTGGTATCGTTTCGGGGCGGTTTTTAACGCTCATGTTCGTGCTTTTTCTCTCTGTCTTTCTCGCCTTGCAGGATTTGAGAAAGATTGCTTTTCACGGTATGCAGCTCCTTGACACGGGCTTTTTTCTCCCGGTATTCGTTGTAATGGGCGTTCTTTTCGGCGGTAAGCTGCTCGATTTCCGCTTGCAGGGCTTTATGGCTTGGCAGCTTGGAAACGCCATGCGCCCGAAAATAACGGGTGGCTGCGTCCGCTATGATAAAATCGCTTTCGTGCCGTTCCCGGTAGGCGCTGCGGGCTTTTTCCGTTTTCTGCGCTTTCAGACCGTCACGGGCAGGCTTGGTCTTGGCATAGGCAAGCACCTGTGTCTGAAGCTCCTTTTTCTCCCGGATAGCAGCGTCCAGGGCTTTCAGCTTGGCGGTGCTGTCCTGTAAATCCGCATTGGCGGATACAAGGGCTGCGTCCAGCTCCTCCGGCGAATAGCCGTACTGCCCGTAGGCGGCAACGGTAGCCGCCATTTGTTTCAGATTGTGGACTGCCGCCCAGCGGTCATAGCCCGCGCCCTTTCCCTCCGCTCGCTTCGCTGCCCGGTCAACCATGCGCTGAATACCGTCCTTTTCCGGGGTGGTTTGGACAGCTTTTTTGCCCTGCAAACGCTCCCTTATGTTGCGGGGGTATTCGGGTACGGTTGCGGTCTGCTCGGCGGCTCTGTGGGCGTTCTGTTCCAAAAGGGCAAGAACGGCAGTGCGGTCAAAATCATCTCCCAGCTTGCGGGCGGTAATGGGCTTTGTCCTGTCCGGCGTGAGGTAGGATAGCCGCCCTCGGCTCTCCTTGACAGTCACGCCCTGTTGCAAGAGAACGGCGGCGAACTCGCCATAGCTTGCGGCAGAGGACAGCGCGGTGCGTATGGCCTGCCGCAATTTTTCCTTGTCTGTTTCAAACTTCGTGGGCTTGGCTGGCTGCTCCTCGGCTGGCAAGGCGGCAGCTTCCTTGTCCAGCTTTGCCTGCCCTTTCCGCTGCGCCCAATACTCACGCTCGGTAATGCGGTTTTTGCTGCCATGCAAAAGGTCGATTTGATAGAGATTTTCCCGGTGGCACAGCTCCATGACTTCGGCTTTGAAGTATTCCATCGCCGCGTCTGTGCAGCGGTGTTTGCACCCGGCGCGGGTGTCTGCCGGTCTGTCCATGTAAGGCAGGAACGGAACTTCCTCTATCCGCAGAGAATTGATAACGATATGCACATGGATATTGCCGCTGTGGTTGTGTCCGTCCGGGTGGGTGCAGACAATGGCTTGGTGTCCGGGAAACTGCTTCCGGCAAAATTCCTCGCCCAACGCCTGCGCCCGGTCTACGGTCAAACCGTTGTCCACCGCGTCCCGTGGGTCAAAGCTGATAATGTAGTGGTGGCTTTTTACATCTTCCCGCTTCTGGTTCTTCCCATAGCGGAGATTGGAGCGCATACAGGCAACGGCAAAATCCTCGTCGCCGCAGTTCAGCGTGGCTATTCGATAGTCCTCCCTGAGCATGAGCCGCCCGTTTTCATCAAGGGTGGGCTTCATGGTAAACTCGTCATGTTCAAAGGTGAGGTACTGCTCGGCTGCGCCATAGTCCGCATTTTTAGAGCTGATATGTTTGAATGTTGCCAACAGCGTCACCTACCTTTCGCAGGACTTCAAACTTCAAGGCAGCAAGGTCAGAAATGGCGGCGCGGACTTCAACGGACAGGGCGTTGTATGGTGTGCCGTACTCGTTGAGGGCGCGGGCAATCTGATTGAGGTTGCCACCGATTTTTCCGTATTCGGCGGTCAGCCTGCCAACGGCGGACAACAGTTCATCATTGACCGGGGAAACGGTAACGATGGGGCGAATGGTCGCCCGTGTAATGGCTTGCCGGATAAATTCGGCTTGGCTCATGTCATAGTGTTTCAGCCGCTCGGTAAAGTCGGCGTATTCTTCCTCGGTCATGCGGGTTTTGACCACATGGCAGCGGTGGGGCGTGTTGTATTTTTTCTTCAAGCGTTGACCTCCTTTCTCGCCCGACAGGGCGCATGAGCAGGGTTTGGGGAAGGCACTCCCCAACAAGATTTACCAAAGGGGGCAAAACCGCAGATATGCGGATTTTGGCACCGTGGTAGAATCTTGCTCTAAAAAACTACCGCTTTCCTCGGCGGCTCTGGTTTGCGGATATACTGGCTTGCTCCACCAATATAGCGATTGCGGCGGCGTGTTCTGCCCGCTGTTCACCACTACAACGGTGAAAAGGGGGCGTTTTGGCAAACGCAGCGAAAATTTTTTTATTTTCCCTGTCTGCTCCCTACAACAATCCGGCGGTGTGGTTTGCCAAAGATTTTTGAAAATGGGCGCAAAAAAAGCAGTAAACCTTTTCAAGATTTACTGCTTATCTGCCGCTGTGATGGGCGGCGGTATTAAATTGTCAGCCGTTTTTCAAATGGAATTTATCTGCAATCGCTTTCTTTCCGCTTTCCAATTCCTTTTCTGTAATCTTCCATAATCCTAACGCAATGATCTGCTATCTTTTGCATTCCGAGTTCTTCAAAAAAGGCAATTTGTATTTTCATCAGTTCTTCACAAACAGTCAACTTCTGCTCATCCATATTGCTAATAGCAAGCCATGGGAACGCTTTATATTTCTTAGTGTCCCCAATGAGAAAATTGTACCCTATCAACTCATTTTCACGGAAAACGAAATAGAATTGTGGGCCTGAACCTGGAACTGACTTTTCCATAATTTGCTGCATTGTTCTCACGCCGCCGTATGCCGGAAAAAAACCTATTCGCTCAAGAGCATTTAATATGTCAATCCTTTTATCTGTGGGTATGTCTCTATAATTGATAATCTGTTCCATTTGCTCTACCCTCATTGAAGTTTAATTTGTCAGGCTCTAATTATACAACTTTTCTGTTTAGCGGTCAAAGCGGAACTTCAACAGGCTTTCTATCAGTTGCCTGACGATATGCTCCTGCATATCCGTGTTAATCTGTCCGTCCATTTTCGCACAAGAGCGGACATATCCCGCATAATGGGATAGGACGGCGGCAACAGCTTCCGGGTCGCCCTCGCTTGCCTTAACGATTGTCTCATAGGGAAGTAGCTGGCTCATAGGACAAACCCTCCAACTCTGCCCGTAGCCGCCGTAAAATCATCTGAATACGCCGCCCGGTTGTGTTGCCAGCCCGTCCATATCTCCGTCCAATCTCCCTATGCGTCAATCGTTGGAAGTAGTACAAGAAAATGATTTCCTGTTCCATCTGTGATAGTGCGGACAGGGCTGCGGCAAGCTCTGGACTTTCCAAAAGCACCATCTGACCACAGACGAAAAGCGGATAGCTGGTCATGCCGGATTGCTCCGCAAAGTATTTATCTGTGGTACTGAATGGATAGTGTTTTTCTTCTATCAGATATTCAAGCGAGATTTCCCGCTTGCGGCGGCTCCGTATGCTCCGGGCTGCGTCTATGGCAGCGTGGCGAATAACAGTCTTGCAAAAGGCATCGTGTGTATGCCGGATATGTTCTTGATACTTTTCGTGTTCGGTCATGGAAAATCCCCCTTTCTGAATAATGGCAGAGGGCGGCAGCATCTTGTGCTGTCGCCCTCTTGATTACCGAACAGCAAAGACGGGCGGGGCTGTCAACG
>ENA-OPVK01000244-OPVK01000244.1-human-gut-metagenome-genome-assembly--contig:-NODE-244-length-44493-cov-4.615554_pt1 | contig 44493 bp, 39 predicted proteins | sample MGYA00241495_ERZ501982 | MGnify/ENA primary metagenome ERZ501982 (study PRJEB25962, sample SAMEA2042002) | human gut metagenome | biome: human gut; feature: human-associated habitat; material: faeces...
CATCGTCGTCCGTGTAGAGGTTCTCACGGGTGACGCTCACCACATCCGCATAGGCGGTTCCCGTATAGCAGGCAAACAGGAAAAGGTCGCGGACGAGTATGTGTGTGGTGCGCCATGCGGGTATCTCCACATCACGGATTTTCTCGAAGTCCTCGCGGCTCAACGCCCTCGGTGTCCGCTCTGTCTTTTGAGGCAGGGTGAAATTGGCAAAATGGCATCTTTCCGCATATCCCTCCTTGTAGGCTATGCGGCATACCTTTTTCAAGATGGCGAGGTAATGGCGCACCGTGTCCACCGCCAAGCCTTTCACGTCCATCACATAGTTCTGGTAATCGTGGATGAACTGTTCAGTAAGCTGCCCGAAAGCGATGTCCTTCGTCTTGAACTGCCACGGGATGAACTCGCCCAATGTCTTTCTCATGTAGTAATAGCCGGGGTACGTTCCTTTGGCACGGTCTATCCAGATACGCGCCTTCAAGTCCTCGCAGATGCGGTCGGTCATCCGAAGCAGCGTCATCTGCGTTTCAATGCTGCCTTGGAACAAGTCCTTGACCGCCGTCGCGTCAAAGTCCCGCTCGCGCTCCACCAGCGTGTCGAACGCCGCATTGACCGCAAGCAGCAGCTTGTCCAGTTTTGCGTTGGTTTCCACCGCCTCGCGGCTCTTGCCGTCCAAACGGCTTTCCCGCGCGTTCCACAACTCCGGCCTGCACGACAGCTTGCATCCGAACTGCGTCATCGTGCGGTTCACCGTTATCCTTCCCATTATCGGGGCTTTGCCCGACTTGTCCGTTCCGCTCTTTTTCAGGTAGAGCAGCACCTTGAATTTTTCTACTTTCATACGCTTACTGTTTTTGTTGCAAAATTAACTTATGAGTAAGCGTCCATTGATTTGCAGAACGGTGCGTATCAGCGCAATCGGCACGGGCGTACAACAATTTCATTTTCCGTGCGTTACCTGTCCTTGCTTCGGTAACTGACAGCTAACGGCTTGGTAACTGAAATGGTGCAATATTCCGCACTCCGTTGCTTTTCCGACATTTGGCAGAATAATGAAAAACCGCTCAATTCAAACGGGTTACGTTTTATCGTTACTTGTTTACCAACGGCTGCTTTGTGGGTTCTGTTCCACTGTTTCCGCCATACCTATGCCACATTGCAAATTACCAATGGCACAGACATCTATACAGTCAGCAAAATGCTTGGCCATAAAAAGGTAACAACAACTCAAATCTATGCCAAGATAGTTGACGCAAAGAAGAATGCTGCCGCTGATGCCATCCAGATCAACCTTTCTGACGACATGATAGGAACTCCCATCGACTCCAAGAAAGAATAGTTCGTATTCCACTACCATAGGTCTAAACATACAGTAACTTTTACGTTGTTCACATCCATAGCCATTCACATTCAAGTGTGAGTGGCTTTCTTCGTATTTGGCCTTTTGCTTCTGATTTCCATTATGACAAGGGTATGATACCAATCATAACGATGCCATAACGAAATTATTTTTCACCACCGTTGTTTTTTTCTTCTCTGATTATCAGCATTATATAAATAAAATAATGCTATAAAAGACATGTTCCTTTTATGCCCATAATCATGCCCAAATCACCATTCCTTTTTCCGATACTTTTGCGGTCGCTTTCTTGCAAAAGAGAGTGACTGTAGCATAAGCTGCAGCCAACTTAAACACACATTTATGCGTACAGAAGTACCCACATTCGATGCAATGCCACAGATGATGGCGAACATCCTTGAGAAGTTGGAGACGCTTGAACAAAAGTTCGACGCTCTGCAGTCAAACAACAATGTAGAGGCAGATGCATGGTTCTCGCTGCAAGACCTATGCAGCTACCTCCCTAACCATCCTGCCGAACAGACCGTTTATGGTTGGACGAGCAACCGTACTATTCCCTTCCACAAAAATGGCAAGAGCATTCTTTTCCGCAAATCGGAGATTGATGCATGGCTCATGCAGACCTCTCGCAAGTCAGTCAATGACATTTACGATGAAGCGCGTACGTATGTAGTCAATAATCCCCAAGGCAGAAAGGAGGTGACACGCAACCATGTGTGACCACCTTTCTATCTATGAGGAGTTTTTCGGAGTCAAAGAGGGAGAACTGCTATCTTTTTCCTTTTTCCGAAAACCCATCCGCAACACGGAGCCACTGCGCTGCATCGGTATTCCTGACATCTACCGCTACATCGTTGGCCCGTATGCAAAGAAGCAAACAGAAATGTTGCGCTCCATTACGGGCAAAGACCAGGCACGCAAGTACAAAGCTGAGAATTTCGACTTCTGCACATTCTCTGGTATCTTTCATACTCGAAACAAGGCTGGCCTGTTGCAGCAATCCGATCTGCTTTGTATTGACTTCGACCATGTGGCTGACATTCCTTCGTTGCATGAAAAACTGCTCAATGACCCTTGCTTTGAGACCGAACTACTCTTTCGCTCTCCTTCGGGCGATGGGCTAAAATGGATTATTCAGGTATTCCGCAAAGGATGGGAGCATAGCCGTTTCTTCAATGCAGTATTCAACTATCTCGTAGCAAATGGCTATCCTGAGCCCGACAAATCTGGCAGTGATGTTTCTCGCTCCTGTTTCATTCCACATGACCCAGAAGCTTATATTAACCCTAAGTATAACAACGTTAAAGATGAAAACTTTTTCACCAGAAGAATGGGAGAATATCCCTTCTAACACAGAGAACAGCAACACAAGCAATACACCGTCTGCATACTCCAATACAAGCGAAGACACCCGAGCCAAGGTAGAGCGTGTCCTTTCTCTTATTGAACAAAAGGGAATAGATATTACAAATGGCTATGACAACTGGCTGAAAGTCGGGTTTGCTCTTACAAGTGAGTTCCAAGAGGCAGGAAGAGGAATCTTCCACCGTGTCAGTCGGCAGAACCCCGAGTATAAGGCAAGTGATACAGACAAACAATACAATAAATGTCTGTCTGCACATGGGGATGGCATATCTATCGCCACATTTTTTCAGATGGCGAAAGATGCTGGTATTGACATTTCCAATCCCAAAGAAATCCAAAAGTCATCCGTTGGAATTTTGGATATTTGGACTTATGGTTCTAACAATCAAATATCCAAAAAACCAAATATCCAGCCTGTCGAAGTGGACTCCAAATGGATTTTGGATGAAGAATCCCTTCCACATTTCCCTGCCTTCATATACGACATGCTTCCACCTTTCCTAAAGGAAGTGTTGGGCAACTGTATCTCAGAAGATGACCGAGACATGATGCTGATGGGCACATTGACTTGCATCTCAGCCACACTTCACAATGTGGTCGGTGAGTACAATCACGATGATTGGCACCCTATGTTATACTTCTTTGTTATGGCCGATGCTGGTATGGGCAAAGGCTCGCTGAAATATTGTCGCGAGATAGTGGCTCCCATCCATAACGAACTGCGTGAAGCTTCCGAGCGGCTGATGAAAGAATATAAGGAGAGTAAAAGCGAGTCCAAGTCTGGCGAGAAAGATACTTCCAATGTCAATGAGGCTCCACACCGTCGCACACTCTTCATTCCTACCAACAGTAGTGCTGCATCCGTCATACAGCAATTGGACAACAATGGAGGTGTCGGTCTGATATTCGATACAGAATGTGACACGCTGAGTGCCATTCTTAAATCGGAATATGGTGACTACAGCACCATCATCCGCAAGAGCTATCATCATGAACCTATCGACCTGAGCCGCAGGAAGGACGATGAATATCGTGTCATTGAAAGACCGATGCTTGCTATCTGTCTTTCTGGAACGCCTGGACAACTCTACACTTTGACACCTCAGGCTGAGGATGGCACCTTCTCACGTATCACCTGTTATCACATGCCATTCAAGGCTGAGTTCCGTGATGTCCTTGTCGAGAATGTCAGCCACAATTCTGACAACTAAACTTTGCGAGAGAGATTCTTCCAGTTGGGTAAGCTATACAAGCAACGTCGCGAGTCATTTTTCCGTGGTGGCACAGTTACCGCATTGTCATCCCTCAAGAATACCGCAAGATGTTCAATGAGCATTTCAGGCAGATGAATCAAGAGGTGGTCGATGACATCTCGCATGATATGCAGAGTGTGGTACGTCGTCTGGCCTTCACTGTGTTTCGCATTATGATGGTACTGACCTCTATCAGGTTCATGGACGAAACGCCCAATCCTTCTGCACAGACTCCAAAGGATGGTAGTAGAATCGTATTACGATGCAGTAAGGATGATTTCGACATCGCCATGGCGATAGGTTATGTTCTCATCTACCATACAGTCTATTGCTATGCCCATCTGCCACAGAGCAAAGTCACTACTAATGGGCAGGGGGAGATTGTCACGAAGAAAGGAAAGATGGAGCAGCTGTTGGCAGCTCTGCCAGACACATTTGACAGGGAGACCTATCGGGCTGTGTCCATGAAACATGGCTATCCCGTAAGCACTACTGCCAAGTGGATCAATGACTACGTCCGTCAAGGTCGTCTGGAACATTCCAGTCAAAACTGCTATCGGAAATTGTAACAATGGACATGTCCCGTCCTGCGTGGTGTGACGGACTTTTATAAAAGTCCTAAACATAATAGGGACTTTTAGATTCACTGGCTATGGTCGCTCACTTAAAAAGTCCTCCTATTATGCTCAGGCACCGCCCGAGACCTGGCATCCTCCACTTACAGACATTATAACAAAGTATAACCCTTAAGCAAAAGTTTTCAATGGAAACGAATAAACCACGCGCCTCCATCCATGTTGGCGCAGGCAAGAAATCATTCTCTGCACAGATGGGTAACGAGGCAGAGCGTAGAGACTGGGACGAGAAACGTTACCAGTCCAAGAATGCCGAGACGGAGAAGAACAACCACTACAACTTCTCACGCAAGCATCTCAACTTTGAAATCACCAAGGGGTGCAAGGTTATGCCCCTTGGCTCCAATCCTATTCCACTCCATCAACGCCTCCAACAGCGTCACGATGAACTGGGGTTCAAACCTTACATGGATGCAAAGCATCCCAACCAAGTTGCTCAGAACAGTCCGAACGGACTGGTGAACATCATCTTTGGCGGCGACCACGAAGTGATGAAACGACTGGCCTTTGACGAACAACAGATAGACACCTCTGACCCATATGCAGACAATAGCCACATCAAGCTGATGCCAGCTATCTATGAATGGGCCAAGGACACCTATCAGTTCTGCTGCCGTATGTGGGGCGAGGAAAACATCATCGGCTTCGACGTGCATTGTGATGAGACTGGTGTTCATGCTCATGCTTTGACCGTTCCTGTAGAGAAAGTTAAGAAGCGTGGACGCATCGGTAGTCAGTATGTCAATAATGACAATCCCGACAATATCCTGTCAACGAAAGAGTGGAAGGCCTTGCCCAAGGAGGAACGTAGCAACTATACCAAGACCGAGGCAACCAAGGGCGTTGTTGAGCGTGTGTCGTATGCTAAGGTATGGGGCGAGACAGCCAAAGACAAGTCGGAGTATCTCTCTGACCTCCACACAAAGTACTATAATGAGGTGAAGAAGTATAGTTTGGAACGAGGCATTCCATTCCAAGAACTTTCTGAGGAGGAGAAACGGGAACGCAGACACAAGAGCAAGGTTGTGTTGGAAGCTGAACGTCAGGCGAAACAGGCCATAGCAGAGGCAGAGAAACTGAAAGCGGAGATTGAAGCAGAAGCATCTATTGTCACACAAGAGAGAGAGAAAGCCTTGAAGGATTTGAAGACTGCTCAATCCGGCTTCCTTGCCAAAATCTTCCAACCTGGTAAGTACAAGAATGAAGAGGCTGCAAAGCTTAAAGAGTCTTATGATGCTGGTGTTACAGAAACCATCGGTGCCTTTATCAAAGCTGCGGGATTGAAATGGAAAAGTGAACCGTCTGCAGAAACCTTGGGACAACAATTCCGCATGTCATGGGAGACGAACAAGAACCTTTCCAATGAATTGAAGACCAAGGAAGAAATCATCTCATCAAAGGATGTTGAAATCCGAGGACTTCGTGCTAAAGTAACCACCCTCACAGAAGAAGTGAATGGACTCAAATACCGCCTGACACTCATCGATGAGAACGCCGTAGAGAGATTGCGCAACGCCAAGAATGCTGAAACTGCTCGTGCAGACAAGGCTGAAAGCGAACTGCACTCGCTTCGTTCAACTTATCAAAACCTCCTGGGAAAGTGGTATACCCTTTGGAATGAACCAGAGTACAACGAGGCAGCAAGGAAGGTAAAGGAGCGCAAAGAGTGCGAGGCTCGACTTGCCGAAGAGAAACAAGACCGATATCAAAACATTCTCAATCGTTTCATCACAGAAGGACGTGCAGCCCTCAGTGCATTCGCACTTTCAAATAGAACTAATTTCAACGACAAAGAGGCAGCATCCATCTACTACGGCATCATGGCTGTTGCCCATAAAATGGAATTGAGCCTTGGTACAAAGGACGGTATTAGCTCAGCCGTCAACAACTTTCTTAGTGGTATGTCGTGGCGTGATTGCTCAAAATTCAATGTAGAGTGCGTTACTAGCTGGACACATCTATTTGCAGAACGGGATGTGACCTACGAGCCATCTATCATAGACAACTTTATCTCTTTCGTTGATTATATGTCATGTAGTGCAGAAACCTACATTTCTCTTGGTGGCTCCAATGGCTGTGCAGATCAGCTCACGAATTGGGATGGCACAAAGAAACCTGGATTGGCAGCACCAGTCAAGGCGAAAGGCAAGACTTATTGAAGCGGATAAAGTAACTCGGTTGGAGCGATTTGCATCAAATCGTGCCTGCGAGTCGCTCTCAACTGTTAAAATGCAACAAAAAATGAGAATCATGAGGATGTTTGATGGAATCTAAAGATTTATCATTATCTTTGTGGTCAAAATATGACAATTCATGATAAGAATTTTTTTTAGCGACAGTTGGTATGTGTAAATCTGTAAAGAACACACCTTCCTCCTTTCCTAAAAAAGTTCTTGATTTTATGAAGTTGGGAAATTTCGTGTTTATTAAACACCTAAGTAATTTGATGTGAAAAATGTTCTTTTGTATGTAAAAAAGATAATTGGTTGTAAGAATAAGAAAATATGAAATATAACAATGTAACAATACCCGAATGGCTGGATAAAATCATATATGATGATTTTAGGGCTGTATATGAGCCAAGGCCAATGGAAGTAGTATATAATCCAGACCAACCTTATGACTTCGTCAAGTTGTATTTGGGAACATATTTCCCAAGAAGCTACGCCGAAGCATATGGAATAACTTCTCAGATTTTATCGATAAAAGGATTTAAAGAACATTATATCAATCTGGAAGAAATAAATTTGCTTGACTTTTGTTGTGGTACGGGAGGGGAAATAATTGGTACTATTGTGGCTCTACAATCTAAATTCACAAATCTTAAAAGAGTTAATGTTGACGCTTTTGATGCAAATGTGGATGCAGTGCGTTTTCTCTTTCATTTAATGTCGGCGGTGAATAGTTCTAAAGAAATGCGCATTACAATCAATATTAATCCTCAATGTATTTATATAAATTCAGAACAGGAGATAAAAGATATAGTTAACCTTACGAATGTACAATATCATTTTATGATGTCATTTAAGGCCATTAATGAATTTGTCCAACATAAAACTTTCGATAAAAATGCTTATGAACTCATTGCTTCTCATTTATTCCCCTTGCTTTCGCCAAATGGTGTGTTTATAATGACAGACGTGTCTACAAAGCTCAATGACAGTATACTTTTTTACCCGCAGATGATGAACATTGGATTGAATAATTACATAAAACAAACATCGCTCTATAAAAGTATTATACCGGCAGCTTGCTTTAATCATGAAGGGATTTGTTCTGGATGCTATATGCAGGATACCTTTTACGTTACTCACACAAGGAAATTAAAAGATATCAGTAAAGTCGCTTATCGTGTTATATGTAAAACGGATTTTGCAGTAGAATTGATGCATAACAGTCCAAAAAATAACTGCCGAGCAACCAATAACATGGCAGATAAAAATTTACCTTATAACAATTAACTATGGCATTAGATAGTTTAACCCCAGATCAACATCAGCAGATAATAATCAATATGTCTGCAGAAAGAACAGCAGTTGTTAAAGGCATTGCTGGTTCTGGAAAATCACTGACTTTGCTTAAAAAGGCAAAACAAGTATCAACTCTGACTAATTCGTATGCCATTATTGTTTATACGAAATCATTGAAACAGTTTTTCGTTGATGAATTGGCAGAGATAGGTCAGGCCAAAAACCATGTATATTACTTTAAGGAGTGGCAGAAATCCACTAAACCAAATTACAAGTATATGTTTGTTGATGAGTGTCAAGACTTTAATGCCGAAGAGATTGCAGACTTTAGAGCACATGGGCAGTATTGCTGGTTCTTTGGCGACACATACCAATCGATTATGAAATTTGATAGCCATACAGTACAGTCAGTTGAAGCAACAGCAAATCAAATCGGCGTTCATCCACAAGATCTTTGTATAAATCATAGGCTAACAATAGAAAACGCAAAAGTAGGCGAAACTATATATCCTCAAACCAGGCTGTCATTTGCCTGCATAAAGCATGGGCCTAAACCAAGATTGATAAAGACTGCAGCTCAATTGGATAAAATTATTGAGCTTATAAATGGTGGTTTAACAGATGTCGGTATTCTTGTTTATTACAATGGTCAAGTTACATCTATTAGGGACTATTTCCAATCGAAAGGGATTCCTGTACAGTGGAAGACACAAGACGAAATGGATATTGATTTTAAATCAACCAGTCCTAAAATAATAACTTGGCATTGTGCAAAGGGGCTTCAGTTTAATGATGTATTTATTCCTTGTTGTGGTATGGATGAATTTAAGCAATATGTTAGTTGGCCTAGAGATCCGATGACAGAAAAGATTCCTGCTTTATATGTGGCAACGACACGCCCACTTGAGAACTTATATTTGATTTATTCTAATAATTTGGCTCCAGCCCTACCTAACGCATCTTCCCCTATTTATGCAGGAAATGCAGAAGCAACTACTGGACCCTTCTAAAAGTATCAGAATATGAAATTCTACATAGCAACATCAAATCTTAATTTGGATAATATACTCCAGTCCGAGTGTATTCTCCCTCCCATACATTATTCCCGTAGATGCTCAGGCTATAAAACTTATGAGCAACTTGACGAATTACGTTCTATTGAATCGATCGTCCTTTTTAAATATCCTGTTAGGTTTAACATAAACGATATGGGGAGGTATAACTTCCCAATGTTAATTGAGTTTGAAGATGATAGCCAAACATGTGACTTTTCTGACAAAGAAATTCAAAGTGGTGTATGCTTGTGCGGCCATAGGCTTAACATAACTCCTAAGAACTGTAGAATATACTTCTTCAATGAGAGAGCATATAAGTTAACTTTGGTTAACACACAGAGTAGCAAAGCAATTAAATATTATAACGAATATAAAATCTATCCTTCAACCTCCATGTTGAAGCTTGAAGACATGCCCATAATAAAATCCTCAGTAAATGAGATTTCTAAATTTGAAGATAACATTCTTGACAAGCAAAAAGGGCTTCTTTACGCTTTTCTTTTAGGCAACAAGATGTCCGTTAATCGGAATTTGGCCAAGCAACTTAGAATAACTCAGGAATTATATAATATCCTAACAAATCTTATTTCCTCTCCTTCAAATTATAATATTTTTAGCATCCACCTGTCCAGCTTAATCAATGATTACAAGGACGTTGATCCTATTGAATCAAACTATTCAAAACTGTTTTATACAAACTTTGATAATGCCATAGGCAAAAGATTTCTTTTCCTGAAAGGATATCTAGTAGATTTCCTAAAGAAAATTGATTGCTGGGACATGGTGTTTGAAGCACTCTGTAAGAAATGGAATTGTTCATTTCTTCCAGACATTTCAAAATTAAGAACTGAAAATGACTTTTCGTTCTTACGCAATGAAATTGAACGAAGAACGCGAGTGACCCAATCTGAATATTCAAAAAACATTCCAAATGAAAACTTGAGCAATATTCATATTTCGGGTGACCATGTCACGTATTCGGATGCGAAACTTATTAATGTAGTCATTAAACACATAATAGAAAACTCTGTAACCCCAGAAATTCTTTCTGCTAAAAGGATGGAGTTTTATATGGCAGTGATGACAGAAATTGTTTCTATTCTTAAAGACGAGATAGGGGAGGAAAAATGGCAAGAGTCGCTAGAGAAAGCATATGTTAATAGGTTATATGCTTTTATAAATGACCCAACTTTTGCTTTTAATATTAATAGTATTGATAATGTCGAACTCAAGTCCATTGCCGTATTTATATTAAAAGGCTACAGTTTCAAAGATTGTGTGGCTTATTTAAGACTTAACGAGATAGAAGATTACCGTTATATTCTTGCCTTATGGGGATGTTTGTGTGGCTATATGGAGATGAGCAAAGATGCCCTTTCTGAAATCTTGACGATGGAAAATTATGAATTAGTATACAAAAAAGTATTTGGAACGGAATTGGCAGAAATAACTCAAGCCACTATTACTTCATTTACACAGGAAAAATCTATAGATTATAACCTCCTTCATCAAATTCTAGAAGTATTTAAATATAAAGAATCAGAGTTGTTAATCGATAGTATATCTAAATGCAACCCATCTGAAGACTCTATTGAAAAGTATTTAAATGATATATTGAATAGGAGTCCTTTTAAACGAGCCAGGAAACAATGTGAGAATGCTCGCCTTGCATTGAAAATTTATTTAAACCGAGATAAAAAAATTGATGTCACTAGCATAATAGAAAAATCCACATTGACTAAGGCTGGGAAAAAAACTGTCTGCACTCTTTTAGGCATTGATGAATCCCAAACAAATAAAAAGGGTAGAAAAAAAACGGAACAGCCTAATTTGTTTGCAGACACTGATATAGAAAACGATAAAGAATCAGTCAAAGATGGCAAAAAACTTAATGTTATGACATCGTCATATAAAGGTCAGACTATCTCTGCTCTTTCGGATGAAGTATTTCCAAGTATTCCTATAGCAAATCAAATCAATTCTAATGTTCATAAAAGACTTGAACAGAATTGGAAGTTTACAGGATCGCAATATAAGAATGACAAGCGTGAACATATAAGATTCTTTATTAATTTGTGCAAGAAAGAAGGGCGTGGTGATTCACTAAAACCAACATCTTTGTTTAATTTGTTCACAACTCAATTAGCGGAACAAGTAGAAAGAGAACTCTTAGATTACTATGGCTTTAGATAAAATCATTATTAAAACTGAATCTGGTGAGAATGTTGAAGCTATAGCTCCTGTAATAATCTCAGCCAGTCGTTCAACGGATATACCAGCCTTTTATGCCAAGTGGTTTTTCAACCGCTTAGCTAAAGACTATTGCGTGTGGTACAATCCGTTCAACCAGCAACCGATGTATATTTCGTTCAAGAACTGCAAGGTTGTGGTGTTTTGGACAAAGAATCCAAAGCCAATACTACCATATCTACATGAACTGGACGAAAGAGGCATCCACTACTACTTCCAAGTAACTTTGAATGACTATGTAAAGGAAGGTTTTGAACCAAATGTGCCCTCTGTTGAAGAACGTGTTGAGACTTTCAAGAAACTGTCAAGCCTCATTGGTAAAGAGAAGGTAATTTGGAGATTCGACCCTTTGATCATTACACCCGGTATTGGACCAAGAGAACTGCTCACAAGAATTTGGAATGTTGGAAATAAACTGAAAGGATATACAGATAAGTTAGTGTTTAGCTTCGTTGATGTAAAAGCATATAGAAAAGTTCAGAATAATTTAGTAAAAGAAACTATGCTCTTCACGAAAGAAGATGTTGAAAACGCTGAAGCAAATTATGCTCAACGGATAGAAATCGTAGAAGGATTAAAGAAGATTCGTGAAACATGGCGTGGTGAGGGATGGAATATTGAGATGGCCACATGTGCAGAAGACATTGACTTGGAAGCTTACGGTATAGAACATAACCGCTGCATTGATGGTGAGTTGATGAAACGCATATTTGCAGATGACAAGGAACTTGTTTATTATCTTCACACTCTGAAATGGCCAGAGAAAGATATGTTTGGTGAGATTCCTCCTATACCACAGAAACCAAAGAATGTCAAAGATTCTGGTCAACGGAAAATTTGTGGTTGTATGGTAAGCAAAGATATTGGTATGTATAATACTTGCCGCCATTTCTGCGTTTATTGCTATGCGAATACAAGTAAAGAGGCCGTACTAAAGAATAAGGACAAGCATAATGATGAATGTGAAAGTATAATTGGTTAAGGCTGACAATATGACAAACGCTTCGATAATAAGGTCATTAGTGGGTTCTCATGATTCATTTGAGATTGATTATTGTAAGACCAATGGTGAAAAACATACATACCACATTATGGATGTAAGTTTTTCAAAAAAATATGGAAATAATTATATTTCTGCATATTGTACAGGAGTGAGTACCTATTTGACTTTTAAAATAGATAGAATAAATGCGATTAGGCATGCATGGATAGAAATATTCAACAAAGAAGTAGCTGCACCGAAAAGCGGAATCTATGTTTTCGCTTGTAGGGGAGATAACCATTTAGAATTTGAAATGTACAGATTGTACAAAGGAGAGAGGCTGTGGAAATATTTTGAGAATGAATTTGCACATATGAATGGTTGGTTTGAGGTTGATCCTTTGGCATATTTTTTTGTAGAATTTTATCCAGATGAAAACCAATGGCAGCTTTTCGACTCTTTTTCTGAGGAAGACTCTTGCAATAGTTATGAAATAGTAGCATATCGGAAAGACGAAAACGACGTCCATTATGCACTTAGATTATACTCTTTGTGGCCAGAAGATGATTTTATATCCCCCAAACCTGATATTTACGATGAAGATTTTTGGCATGAAACTGTTTTTCTTGCTTCGTGCAAATTCCCTAGATATACAGAAGAAAACCATGGACGTCATTGGAAGTTGTATGATAAGATAGAATCAAACACGATCGAGTTTAAGAAGCAAAAAGAAGAATATGATAGGAAATATTGACATACTGGTAAAAGAACTATGCAAACTTCCCAAGGAAGTGGGATGGGTTGAGTTCAAACATAACAATTGCGAGCCAAATATGATTGGCGAGGATATTAGTGCCCTTACCAATACCGCTACTTTGAACGACCGCGATTATGCCTATATGATATGGGGAGTAGATGATACGACCCATGAGCTAATTGGAACAAAGGTGCGGCTATAGATGGAGAAGACAGTCGAGCAGGAGTTAAAGAATTGACTTTACCTCAGTTAAATTTAACATATTCAGATATAAATGGAGAAGTTTAATATTTGTCAGTTGATAGGCGAAGCTACGGAATATGATAAGAAACAGGCTCTGGAGGTGAAGAAGCCCAAGAGTTGGTGTAAGAGTGTGAGTGCTTTTGCCAATGGCATTGGAGGCAAACTTGTATGGGGCATTGCGGACGATGACACGTTAGTTGGACTCGCAGATGCCAAGGGCGATGCTGAGAAAATAAGTGAAGCCATCAAGACACACCTTGATCCAATCCCAGACTTTAATCTTTCGTTTGCCAAGGTGGAAGGGAAAGACTTCGTGATATTGGATGTTATGCCAGGAGAACAGACTCCTTATTACTATATTGGTGATGGGCAGATGCAAGCGTTTGTTCGTGTGGGCAATGAGAGCGTAGTGGCAAGTATGTCGAAACACAAGGAATTGGTGCTAAAGGGGTCTAACATGTAGTATGACAGTCTCGTGTCTCGTTGGAAATTTGAAGATATGGCTTTCACTGTACTACGCGCGACATACTTCAAGCGCACCAATCGTTCATTTGAAGATAGTGACTATGAGTCTTTCGGAATCGTCAATGAGAAGGGTGAACTGACGAATGCCGGCGCTCTGCTTGCCGACTATTCCCCAGTGCGCCACTCTCGCCTGTTCTGTACACGTTGGAATGGCTTAGATAAAGCTAATGGAGTTATGGATGCTCTGGACGATGAGGAATACACAGGAAGTTTAGTTTCACTTTTGCAAGCAGGACTTGATTTCGTGCGCCGTAACTCCAAGAAAGCATGGCGCAAGACCTCTGATAATCGCCTGGAATATCCAGAGTACCCAGAACGTGCCGTGGAGGAAGGATTGGTGAATGCTCTTATCCATCGTAATTATCTTGAGCTGGGTAGTGAAGTACACATCGATATGTTTGATGATCGACTTGAAATATTCTCACCTGGTGGTCTCCTTGATGGAGGCTCTATCAAAGATATGGATGTGATGAATATGGCTTCTCGTCGTCGCAATCCTGTGCTTGCCGACATATTCAGCCGCTTAAAGTATATGGAGCGTCGTGGTTCTGGCTTCAAAAAGATAGTTTCTGCATACAAAGGACATGATGGCTACACCGAAGGTATGGAACCTAAATTCTCTACACCTTGGAATTGTTTTGTTCTCACTCTGCCAAAGTTTAATGTTGATGGAGTAGAAGGTGTTTACGTTATTCCTGATAATGTTACAGAACGTGATGGTCAGACAGGTGGTCAGACAAGTGGTCAGACTAATATTGACGCAACTATTGCAGAAGTTCTTCGACTGATAAAAGAGAATCTGAAAATCACAAGAAAAATGCTTTCTAACTCCATTGGAGTAGCCCCCAGTACTATTAAGCATATTAATCGATTGAAGAAAGAAGGTTTCATCTTTCGTGTCGGTGGTGATTTTGGCGGTTATTGGGAGATTATAAACAAAGAAGAAAAATAAAATTGACATAGATATGTTATTCGGAAAAAAGATTAGAGAACTAAGAGATGAAAATGGCGTACTGCAACGCCAGTTGGCTGCACTATTGGAGATAGACACCCCGATGTTCAGTAAGATTGAACGTGGCGATAGGCGTGCTAAGCGCGAACAAGTTATAAAACTTGCAGAGTACTTCCATCAGGACGAGAATGAAATGCTGACCCTCTGGCTGGCTGACAAAGTACTTGATGCGGTGGATGGCGAGCAAGAACTCAGTTCGCAAGCCATTGAAGTTGCCCAAGAGCAAATCAAAGACCTGTAAAAGTATGGAGATCGATATTTTCCCTATACCCCATCGGAAGGAAGGGATTGCCAGAAACTTTGACAAGGGGTTCCTTGGCATTCTCATCATCACCTACATCATTGCTGCTTTTAAGACGGCGAAGTATATTGTAGGCAATGATGCAGGAACGGAGTTAGTGTGCTTCCTGCTCACAATTCCGATATTCGTTGGCTATTACGCTCTGTTTGTGCTTGTCTGTCATGGTATCAAGAAAGGACTCTATGCTTTCTTCAAGTCTCATCGCAAGGAATGGAACAGCATAGCAGACCGCGAGGAGATGGAGGAACACATCGCTCAAAACCTTGGTCAGATACAAAAGAAAGCACAAGAGAAGACGACAACTATCACCAATACAAAGAATGCAGCACCTATTGCTGATGACAATCCCAAGAGAGAAAGCAATGTAGAATCACATAGTCCAGAAGAAGTATCCGTTACTCCTGAGGCATTGGCAAAGTTGCAGTTGAAGCGTGACATCCAGAAGGCACATGACGAGTTGGAGGCATTCATCAATCAAGTGCAAATTGACCGCAAGCAGATGAATGAAGCAAAAGTCGCTCGTGAGGCAAGGAAACTTGAAGCCATCCTCAAATATACCCGTTATACGCTCATGCCTCATGGTTTCACGGATGAAGAACTGTATCAAATAGAGGAAGCTGTCAAACTACTTGTTGAACTAAATGGTGTTACCCGAATGGAAGTCCTTTCTATCAGCAAGAAGAAGGGGCTGAAGCAAGCCGACCTAAAGAACTTCTGTTGGAACATTGCAAACCAATATGGAATTGATCCGAAGACAACGGCTCTGTTTGCGCTCAATCTGTTTTATGCCTGGTTTAGCAACACCGAACCTTCAAGCATTCAAAAGACGCTGCGCAACACAGCGGGCACATATACAATTGAAATTGACGCAAACATCATAGACCATCTGCCTCAGTTGGAAGAGAAAGTACTTGGCAAGAATCACAAATAACAGCAATCTGCAAATAACATTGACATTATGTTCAATTAGAGTAAAACTTGTACAGCTAATACTAGTCGGTATAGTAAAAACAGAACAAACATGAAACAAAATAGATACAATGAATTATATAAAGAGTTGAATCCTTCCCTTAAAATGAAGTTGAATGCTATACGTATGAACTTACATGAGGGAAAGGCTTCTTGTTTAGTAGGTGCAGGCTTTAGCAAGAATGCCGAAATGGATGATGCCATTCATATGAAAGATTGGTTCGAGCTTGCAGATGACTTCTATGAGACTCTATATGGAGAAAAGCCAGACGATAAGAATGTAAGATATAAGAATGTTCTTAGGTTGGCATCTCAAGTGGAGGCATCCAAAGGAAGAGGGGAGCTAGAATCTTTGATTCAAAATTCTCTGCCTGATGAGCGTGTATATCCGGGACGCTTGCATATCGAACTAATGAAATTGCCATGGTCTGATGTTTTTACTACAAATTATGACACACTGTTAGAAAAGGCTTTCATAGAAGCTGATAGGTATTACTACAAGGTAACAAATAAGGAAACATTATTGTACACGCCTCATCCAAGGTTGATTAAGTTGCATGGCAGTTTTCCCGATATACGTCCATTTATTATAACCGAAGAAGACTATCGCACTTATCCACAACGATTTCCAGAATTCGTAAATACAGTGCGACAGTCTCTAATAGAAAATGTTCTTTGCCTTATTGGATTCTCTGGTGATGATTCAAATTTTCTCAGTTGGATAGGCTGGTTGCGTGATGTTATGGGAGAACAGGCCTCTCCTGTGTATCAGATTACGTATAATAACCAAATGCACGATTCTAATATTCATCTATCGCACGACCTTGGAATCGATGTCATCAACCTTGCAGACATAAAAAAAGTTAGTGGTTTCTCGGAAGCGTTGGATTTTTTCTTGATGTATATAGGTAAGAAATATAAAACGGATTGGTCGGGAGAATTAAAAAATGCCCATACATCAATACACATCGGAGAAAACTACGACGTCGATGCTCTTATAAAGGAAATGAAGATGATACGCGAATCGTATCCAGGCTGGATTGTATTGCCAGCATCTCATATGAGTGAATTTTCCGACACAAAGGAATATATACCTTTTTGGACCAACATATATGCGAAGTGTGCTAATGATGTTATAAAGCAGGTAAATTTCTTGTTCGAAGTAAATTGGCGTATTGAAACAGCATTGGCATCTCCAGATATGGAATGGTATTTACAAGCTTTAGAACAATTGCCTTCAGAAGATGCAAATGGTTTGGATAATTCTACATATCAGAAGCTATTGGGATTAAAGCTTTCTCTTCTCAACACCTATCGTTTCAAAGGTGCAGATGATGATTATGTTCATCTGTTAGAAAACATTGAGACTCACATTTCTCAGCTCACTTACGAGCATAAACGGCAGTTGAATTATATAAAATGTCTATATGCCATCTCGACATTGAATTATTCCAACGTTCAACAAGTTGTTGATGACTGGAACCTCCGCTCATTTGATTATCAAGGCCACTTGTGGAAAGCCGGGATGCTGATAGAGATGGGGCAGTTGCGAGAATCCCAAGTAATGCTTCGTGACTTATTGAAGTCAGTGAAAAGGAATATTCTAACATCAAAGTACTCCGCACAGTTGTCTTCTGTTCGCTCTGCCATAGAACTCTTCCTATGGAGGATGGATTATATGTATTCCATGTATAAATCTAACCCAGATTTCGACTTTGCTGAGATTGCGAGAACTTGTCGCGACATGATTGTTAAAGAAGAAAACAAACCATCGCATCACCAAATAACACATGGTTTCAATCTATTAGACACTGGTCAACAATGGAATTTTGGCGGAAGTGGATTTAGAGGAGATTATTATGGGGCGATTCGTTATTTCCGACTATATGAAAAGTTAGGATTCCCATTTGGTATGCCTGTAGGTTTTTCTTCGGAAGTTGAGACTAAGACTTTTATGATAGAGCGATTAATGCGTTATTATCCGAAGTATGCATTACAATGGATCGTTAGATGTTGTGAGACAAAAACTATAAATGCATTAAACCGTGAAACATTATTGCATATTAGGCGAGAAGATGCTTGTGCGTTTTTTGACAAGTCGATTGCATCTTGCGAAATAGGTCTTGACCGGTATGCAGGAAGAATCCTACAGAAACGAGTTTTGACTTGTCTGTTGCCCATACTGGTAAAACTTTCAGTTTTGCTTACGCAGGAAAGAATGGAACGTGTATTTAATGCGCTTTGTATCGTATATCGTCAACATTCACGAAAGTATGATGGAAAACAAGTCCAAACTTTATACGACAATTTGTCTGGAGAATCGTTGAAACGCTGCCAGAAAAAAGCTTTGGAACAACCAATTTTGCAATCAGGCGTTAGAGAAGAAGATTTTAAAATGCCCAATTTGTTGAAAGATGAAATTGATTATTCTATAGAGGCTGGTAACATCGCCATGACAGGTTTATCGTCTGATGTAATTAAAGAGCAACAAGCAGCTTACAAAAGACTCAGAATTTTAAAACGGACAAAGAAAGATGATTTAACTTCTTCTGTTTTAGATACGTGCATTAATGTATGGAGAACAATACCGCCTTTATCTGATGACAAATTAGAATCTTTTTATGAGTTTCCTGCAGAGGAAAATACGATGAAATCCATAGCGGCTTCTGAGTTAGATTCGTTTTTGGCTACAGACTTCACAAATGAGAATTCTTCTGCCTTCATAGATAAAATCTCGAATAAATTATTCCGTCTTCAAATAGGCTTCCCTCGTTTTACAGAGGAACAACACTCGCTATTCTTGAACAAAGTAATAAAAATTCTTACAGAAAATGAAGATGCATTCAAAAAGGATGATTCAGACAGTTTCTTTGGAGGCTTTCGCTCTCATGTAGAGAGGATTTTCTCCTATTTGAACTATTATAGCCAAGTAGAGGGTCTTCCGTCAAAAGAGAATGATATCTGGCTGTCTTTTAAAAACGTAATTGAACGATACCGTAAACACGGATATCCAGTATTAACAATTATGACTCACCTTGTTTATTGGGGCATATGGAACAAGACTACTATCAAAAGTTACGTGAATAAAGCAATATTCTCAGAATCTAGTTCATTAGTCCGTGATGCTGGTCAGGCTTTAATCTATACGGCTACCAAGCAAGGTTCAAAAGTTAATCAAACCATAATTAAAGACATAATAAGTAAGGTGTCTTATGTCTTTGATGAGAGTACTCATACATATCTTCGTATTATAAGAGATGTCTTATTGAATAAGGGGATAAGTAAAGAAGCACATGTCAAGTTAGAAGAGCGGGTGAATAACCTGCCATATAGAATAGAACGATGTTCGGTATCAGAAGAAATTAAAGACGATATAAGATATTATGCAAATCAAATAGCAGGTATTATGACAACAATTTGGCCCGACTGGGCAGGTTTAAGTGCTTGGCAAACTTATATGGAAAAAGAACATATAAAGAATGATGTCAGAAACGGATTTGAAATAGGAGTCCGTCTCGCTAATTCATAATGAAAATGGAATATACAATACAAAAAATACTAGAATTCCACGACTTATTTCCAAAGGAAAAAGATTTGGACGTGCGAACAATACTGAAGGAATATAGCCGTGAGTATATTGTTCGTTGCTGTCATGTCCTATGCAATAATTACAGCAATGCAGCCTTTATTCCAGACGATAATAATACCTTTTTCTCAGAGGTAAGCAAGAAACATATTCCTGGTCTAAATGAAAAAATATCTAAATATCTTAATACAACAGGGCTGGATAGAGTATGCTATTGTACAGTGAAAACAGCATTAGAGTTGATGCGAGTGGCCTTTTCTATTCCCGTACAAGAGTACAAGAATGAAGGACAAAAAGAAGATTTTGAATATGATTTGTTTCGTTCTGTGCTGATGCTTAATGAAAATTTGATGGCTTTTTCCCATGTTGGTCAATTAGATTTAGCAACACTGTTGTTCGCCAACTACTACGTGCAGAATGATATAATTAATCAAAATCAAAGTGATTCTTTTGTTCGTCAGATTACACACTATAAGAAACTAGTGGATTTCTTAGAGAATCACCCTAAATGTGCTAATGCATATGAAGTATTCATGCAAAAGATGGGGATTAATTCAATTGATGAGTATTCCAAAACTTGGATGTCATTAGTGTCGCTATCAATGGGATATTTGAAGAGTGGTGTAAAAGCATGTCCTATCTTTGACTATAATCAGTTGAAAGATGAAGATCATCTTATAAGTAAGTCTGTGCTGGATAATCTCTGTATAGACATAACGGCTACTATACCGTATGATGCAGAAGATGCGGAATCAAGAGATAATAATGTAGATTATAGAACTTTCCGTTCACACCCTCTGGTGAGAATTGATAGTGGTAAATATCTGATTTATAGTCTTCACTTGTTACTAGAGAGACTATACAGCAGTCTATTCTTTGATATAAAGGATGGATTCAAGAATGCTTTTGCATTTTATAATAAAGAATTTGTTGAGCGACGATTGTTTCAACCTGCAGCTCTTGCTGCTCTTTCAAAGCATACGTCGTTCTTTTTGCCTACTAAATACGATGTAGAAGAATTGAATGCCCCTACAGAGATTGACGAGCAACCAGATTTCTATGTTAGAGAAGATTATAACATAATACTCTTTGAGTGTAAAGCAATCAGAATTAAAGGTGAGGTAAAAGATAAATCTGACATTACAGAACTGCTGGATTTGTTGAAACAAAAACTCTATCAGTCAACCAAGAACACTGATAAATCGCGTAAGGAGAAAAAGAAACCTGAAGATTTGGGAGTAAAGCAGCTTGTTAATCAAATGAAACTTATAGACGATGATGTTTTTGAGCTTGATAAAAACATACCAGACGAAGTGGCGTATTACCCAGTGCTAGTATTGGAAGATACTCATCTTGTCATTCCTGGTATATCAGGTATCATCAACTCTTGGTATAAGGATTTAATTGATAAAGAGCTACCAAATCAAATGTGTCATCCGCTTGTTGTAATGTCCATAAACACACTAATATGGCATAGACAAGCCTTTGCTAGATTTGGTTTCCATACCATATTTGATAATTATTATAGTAAAGCGGCCAAATATGAGAAAGATGGCATCCATTGGTCTTTTAATCCTTTTGCAGATTTTGATACTTTTATGATGGAGTATTATAAAATATCGAAATTAGAGAGACAGAAAATGTTTAATGAGTCATTAAACGCATTAGGACTAAAAAAGAAAATCACTAGTGTTAATTGATATAGACGAGAACATAATAGAGAATTTGCCAAAGTTGGAAGAGAAAGAACTTAGCAAGAATCGCTAATAGCGTATTTGTGGATTTCTATTTTTGTTTGGCCTAACAATCTCTTTTACATTTTCTTATCGTTCACGTATGCTTGTAAATGCCTGATACACAATAGCGTTTAGATTCAAGGAGGTGAAGTAAGCATCGTAATTAATAATAAGGAATGAGGCATGATTGCAAAATTGTGCCTCATTTTTTTAGTTTCATCTATATGGGCAAACAATTTATAAGAAAGAATAAGGAAGACAAGCCTGTTGTGGCAATTTGCTACGACTTTGACAAGACATTGTCTCCTGATGACATGCAGGCACAGGGATATATCCAATCTTTAGGTTACGAGATTGAATCTTTCTGGAAAGAATCTAACGGTTTAGCAGAAGAAAACGAGATGGACCAGAATCTTGCCTATATGTTTACTATGATTCAGAAAGCACATGGGAGATTCATATTCAACAAAAAGACTTTGATGGACTACGGAGGACAAGTGAAATTGTTCCCCGGTGTTGAGAGCTGGTTTGACCGTATCAAGGAGTATGGCAAACAGAAAGGTGTCATTGTAGAGCATTACATTATTTCATCAGGCTTGAAAGAAATGATTGAAGGGACAAAAGTGGCATCGAAGTTTGAGAAGATTTACGCAAGTTCGTTTTATTATGATAAGGATGGAGTTGCTCAATGGCCGGCGCAAGTAATCAATTACACAAGCAAGACACAATTCCTTTTCAGAATAGAAAAAGGGACATTAGACGTCAACGATTTTGGTGTGAACGATTACTTTGCACCTGAAGATATACGGATTCCCTTCCGTAACATGATTTATATAGGAGACAGCGATACGGATATTCCGTGTATGAAACTTGTAAACACGAATTGTGGGCATTCCATCGGAGTATACAATCCTGAGACCAAGGATAAAAGGAAAGTGTATAAAATGATGGAAGACAAGAGAATTAAATATTTTGCACCGGCTGATTATACGTATGGTTCTGAGTTAGACTGTTTGGTGAAAGCCATTATAGACCAGACGGTGTCAAACGAAAAGCTGATGTCCATCCATTATAAAAATAAAAGAGAACAGACGAGCCTGAATGTCAGTGCCGTGAACATAGAGAATAAAGAAAAAGAGAAACTGATACTGGATTTGGAAAACAGTAATAGTTTTAAACAGACTTATTCAATAATTGCACAGTTAAAGAATTATGCGTCTTGGACTGTGAAAGAAATAGAACAGCTTGAGAAAATAGCACAGAAGAATATTCAGGTGTCATACATCATCAACGATGAAGATATAAAAGAGTTCTACGACTCTATAAAGTGATGTTCATTTTAAAGATTCGTTTAAGCAACTGTACAAAATCAAGCGATATTATAAAATTACCCATATGTTATATATCTCTTTGTCATCATCCTATGCGCTGTTCAGGGTTTCATTCCAAAGTCTCATCGGTAGTGTAGCAAGCCACACTCACACTTCGGACTTTTAAATTCAGATACAGAACAGCAAACAATATGATGGCAATTTATTTTGAGTGTATACTTATTATAATATCCGACTCTGACATTATTCGTCCAATATTGTTATGATACTATGACAGAGACACATCAGTAAGACAACAACGAGAAAAATAACTCATCATTTTGGCTTATAACGAACATGTTTCAGTTGATGTTTCACGCTATTGTTTCTTCGCTTTTTCCTCCTTTCCATATAAAGGTTCCGGTTCTGCCGCCATAAGATTATTATCACTTTCCTGCATTTCATACTTTTTCACCTTACGGTCTTCAAGAAAAATATGATTCAAGGTGTATGCCAATGACTCCAATGTCTGCATCCGGATTTTAGGTTTTAACTGACATTCCCATACAGTGATGCAGTGCCAGCCCATAGCAGCGAGCTGACATTGCTCCTTTTTATCACGCTCCCTATTCCGCTCGATTTTCTTTTGCCAAAACTCTATGTTGGTCTTAGGCAGACGGAAGTATTTGCAATTTTCATGACCATGCCAGAAACAGCCGTTCACAAAGACGACCGTGCGGTATTTACGCAGCACCAAATCCGGGTGACCCGGCAGACGAGGATGGTTGAGCCGATAGCGGAAGCCCCGGCTGAAAAGGAATTTCCGCACCAATATTTCAGGCTTAGTGTCCTTTCCACGTATAGCAGCCATGCAGTGGTGGCGTTGTTCACCGGTCAGTCTGTCCATTTATCAGTTCGATGTTAAACATAAAGTCTTTACAATATTGCTTTATTATATGTATACAATTTATTTCGTATAACAGAAATATTATCACTTTTGCATTTTGTGACATGCTCGCAATTTATTCTATAAGAAGAAGTGAATTCCACGTCATATGTGTACCGTTCAATTCCACAAAAAGAAGTTGTTACGCACTGCATACACTCTTTCAAGCCCTACCTCAACGTGAGTTCTACGAATTGTAAGTGTCTGTAAATTTTGCGATTAGCTAAAACTGTTGTAACTTTATAGTGCTAAAATGCAAAGAATTACAAACAATAATCGCTATGATCACCAAGGACAAAGTTATAGAAATATTCTGTATGGCAGACGACTTCTGCAAGTTTTTTTTGATGCAATGATGGCAAAATATATGCTCAAAACACTCAAAAAGCGGAAATATCACCGTTCTTCTACCATGTCAAGGGAGGAAGTTATAATGATTATCATCCTTTTTCATGATTCGGGTTATCGTTGTCTCAAACACTTTTATCTTGAACGGGTCTGCAAGCATATGAGTCATCTTTTTCCACAAGTTGTCTATTACAACCGTTTCGTAGAGATAAAACATGAGGTAGCAATCCCTCTTGCCTTGTTCATCGAGAAGGTACTTTGGGGCAAATGTACCGGCATCAGCTTTGTAGACAGTACTCCTTTGCATGTTTGTAAGAATCAAATAATACATATCCATAAGGTGTTCAAGGGAATAGCCCAAGGGGGACTCCAATCTCCAGTTTAGGTTTATGTCGCATGAAATATCCTTGCAAAGCTACAGGCAGTCCACCGTCCCGAGGAGCCCAAACCACCTCATACCTAACACATAATGTAAATGCCTATAAATCGAAAAGATACAAAATGGCATAGGAAAAGTGACGAAAACAGGAAACAGCAGAGCCATGCCAATGAAGGATAATATATTTTTTTGTTCGTCTCAAGCAATTTGTGCATAGTATCATAATGGTTTTAAAGAGATTTGTATTTTCTTTGTGGCACGGACAAGAATCTCGTTTTGACCATTCATGCTCTAATCTCATGGGATATATATCACATCGAATGTAGATTATCAGTTTTGACTTTCTTAATTACAAATAATGGACGCACATGAAACAGATAAAGTCATGTAAGACACACTTTCCAATATCAGTCTTCGTTCTGGGTATACTGATACTCACGTCATGTACAACCGGTTATAAAAATGACGGCAAGGAAGTGACATGGCACACATGGAACGAGGGGAGCGGGCATCATTCAATGAAGGTGAATGCCGACCCCGAGACATTTGAAATTCTGAATGATGATTATGGCAAAGATAAGACGCATGCTTTCTATTGGGGAGACATAATAACAGGAGCGGACGGACATACATTTCGAGTACTTGAAAAAGGTTTTGCTGCTGACAAATCTAACGTATATGATAAAGGTGAATTAATGAAGGGAGTGGAGCCTGCCTCTTTCAAGATTCATTCCTATGAATTGACGGAAGATAAGAATGATTTTTATTATAATGGTAAGGCTCTAAATGTAAGAGATAAATCTTCATTTGATTTTCATAAATAATGCAGCCATTGGTATAGAAGTTTCAATATGCAAACTCATTTATGAACTCTCCATTATTCATATAGTAACTGAATGTTTATTATCTTTTACCATTTGCCACAGTTTTGAATTTTAGCGTACAGCAATATTTACATCACATCTTATTTTATTTGGCATAAAATTACAATTTTAATTTATATAACATTTATAACGATATGAGCTTGTAAAGAGAGATAAAATCAGTCCATTCAAAGATGCCGGTGATGGATATGGTAAAATATTTTATTGCTGTCTACATACGGGAAATTAACATGGTGATTTACCATGGATGTTTTGTTTGCTCGACTTTGTGATTCGTGGATGTGTGCCATCGTTGTTTATTTTCCGTAAGAAACAGACGATATATTCCCAAAACAACATATGGGATTAACATTAAAAGTGTAACCATAACCTTGTTCACAGTGTAGAAAAAATGCTTCAGACCTTTCATAACTAAAATAGAGAATAAATGAATGGTGCAACTGCTGAATCTGCAAAAAAGACAAAGAGTGCTACAAGAAACAAGAGGAATACTATCGGTGCTAACCACCACTTCCTCTGACTTATTACATATTGGATTATTTCTTTGAGTATCATTTGTATACGATATAATTATTGATTACGAGCATGTTGAGTCCTGATTTCTTAAATGCGTTGATAGCATCAGTTGGCGAACATACTATAGGTTCGCCCATTACATTAAAACTTGTATTAAGAAGTACAGGTATACTTGTCTTTCTCCTAAAGGCATCAAGTAATGCATGAATGCGAGGATTCTCATTATTACTGACGGATTGTATACGTGCAGAACCATCAATATGCGTCACGGCAGGTATCTCTTGTGAGCGAACTTTTGCTGTGAACATCATGTATGGTGAATGTTCACACTCAAAATATTCATGCAGAAATTCCTCCATTATGATAGGGGCAAAAGGTCTAAATGATTCCCTAAACTTCACTTTTGCATTTATGATGTCCTTCATTTCTTTTCGTCGTGGATCAGCAAGAATACTTCTATTGCCTAATGCACGCGGTCCGAATTCCATTTGCTCTTGGTACCATCCTAAAATTTCGCCATTAGCGATAGCTGTTGACGCACACTCGTATAGAGCCGTATCCTCTTTGTTCACAAAAGTAAGACCGCATTCTATTAGAGCGTCCTCTATAACTTTTTCAGAATATGATGGACCAAGATAAGGAGAAATCTTATATGAGTCATATTTATTTCCAAACATTTCTGCATTAAGATATAATGCGGCACCTATTGCACAACCATCATCCCCAGGTGCAAAAGGAACATATACTTCCTTGAATATTCCACTTTGCCGTATATATCCCATGGCTGCACAGTTAAGTGCACATCCTCCTGCAACACATAGCCTGTCACTTCCTGTTAATTCCTTTGCATGACGTGCAAGACGCAACAGAATCACCTCAGTCAAATTTTGTATAGCAGCAGCAAGTGCTTTATGTTCATCAGTAATAGGATCCTCAGGTTTGCGCCGTGGAAAGCCAAATAGTTTTTCCCACTTCCGGTCGTCCACCATACGCAATCCATACATAAACGTGAAGTATTTTTCGTTCAGTAATATACTTCCGTCTTCTGCCACATTCACGAGAATTGATAGAGATGTACGTATAGCACTTGATGGGATTCCATATGGAGCCAAGCCCATCACCTTATACTCATCCGAATTAACCTTAAATCCAAGATAATAAGTAACGGATGAATATAACAAGCCAATAGAATGAGGAAAATATTGTTGTTTTATCAATTTGACATGGTCACCATGACCGTACATGATACTATTTGTAGCTCGTTCACCAACAGCATCAACCACAAGTATGGCAGCATCGTTAAATCCTGAAGTATGGTAAGCCATAGACGCATGTGATATATGGTGCTCCACAAAACGAATATCCCAATTTTGTTTTCCCATGGAAAGTTTACGAAGTTCCTTTGTAATGGTTCGTTGCATATCAATACGTTCTTTAATCCAAATGGGAATCGCTTTGTTGAATGTACTGAGGCCGAATGGAAAATATTGTATGTGAGTCCTAAGTATTCGTTCAAACTTCACAAAAGGTTTTTCGTAAAACACTACGTAATCGATGTTTTTATAGTCAAGCCCTGCCTTAGTCATACAAAACGCAATAGCATGAGCAGGAAATGAATTATCATGCTTTTTACGCGAAAAACGTTCCTCTGCAGCAGCTGCAACTATTTTGCCTTCTATTAACAGTGCAGCCGCAGCATCATGATAGAAACAGGATATACCTAATATTACCATTAGAAATTCAAGTAAAAGAAGTTGAATGAATAGCTTATTGGGAAAAATACAAGCATGGTTATTAAAAGTGCAAAGAATGTCACCTCACAAATAATCGCCCGGTGAGAACTTCTCATTTCAAATACCATATGTTTTAACCATTGACTTTCTATTACGTATAAAGATACCAAAGCGCAAATCACAGACAATAGCAAAGAAGACTTTAATCGTTCCTCTGTTGTCAAATTATAAAAGTAAATGTCAATATCCGTCATATTATTGAAACGGAAAAATTGCCAAAGAAAGATACATGAAAGCAATACAAAAACCCTATACATCCATCTTCCTTTAAAAGGAATAAAGACGTACCGTTCAAACATATTAAGCCAGCATGAGCCAATCCCCAGAAAACAAACGGTATTGTCAGACCATGCCACAATGCACTCACCACAAAGGTTACAAGAATGTTTAATATAGCCCTGTTTTTTGAACACCTGTTACCACCAAGTGGAATATATATGTATGTACGAAGCCAAGTAGAAAGCGTAATGTTCCAGCGTTGCCAAAAATCTTTAAAACTTTGTGCTGAATATGGGTTATCAAAGTTGTACGGAAGCACTATCCCGAATACTAACGCCACTCCAACAGCCAAAAGCGAGTAGGCATAGAAATCAAAGTAGAAGCGAATTCCCCATATAAACGATTGCAACAAAAGATTTATTCCTCGGTGTTCTGCTTCAACAGAAAGCAGTACATCCGCAATAATAAATTTCACAAACAATGCATAAATTACCAATTTGAAACCACGATATACGAGTGTGGATGAACAACGGCTTTTAGAAAGTTGCGGTATGAAATCAATAACTCGCACTATCGGTCCTGCCAGCATTTTGGGAAAGAAGAAAAGGAATACAAATGTATCTAATATACTGTAAGACTCCCGTTTCTTATATTGGTCAACCAAAAATGAAATACCCGTAAATGCAAATACGGAATAGCCATAAAGAGTTGTGTTTGATGATATTACTTTAAAATATACAAAACCAAGAACGAGTAAAGCTATGGATGCTATTGCCAACAAAGAACTCTTCGTCCTATCTGCCACAACTATAAGTATGGACAATATTAATAATGCCCAGATACCGTCATGTACAATCATCCAATAGCACACAATACTTGTCAAGAGGAAAAACCAACGTTTAAATGTCATAGACTTATTCTCCTATAATATATACCATCATTGAAACCGAATGTTCCCGCAAACCACAGGTCGTTGTCTGTCACACCAAAAGTAGGATCCCACTCGTTTCCAAGCGTATGTGTCAGTTGACACACCTTCTTTGTAGCAAATGTATATGAAAACAAATCCCAATTGCCGTCCTTATTTCCTGCGAAGACGAGATGTTTTCCTGAAGGCGAAATAGCAATATCCCAAATATCATAAGGAAGTGAAAGTAAAACTGCTGATTTTCCTAACAAAACAGACCGAGATGTTATTTTAATTGGCTGAGATACGATACAAAAATGTCCGGCTTTTTGAATGTAAAGCAATTGACTGTCATTATTATTGAATATAGGTCGCCAGCATTCTGATTCCGATGGTATATGGCTGATGAATTTACTTTGATTAATATCAAAGAACCAAATATTTGCGGCTGTTTTCTTTTCCTTTGTCCATATTGGCAACGCAAGAATGTTGCCGTTATGGCTGAAGGCAGGAATAGCTGCGAATTGTCCTTTTACATTTATTCTTTTTGTTGTCCCGAGTATATTGTCTTGAAGGAGTACATCGGTTTCGCCATATTCTTGATTACCTGACGTATAAGCCAAATAGCGACGATCTGGAGAAAGCGTAGGGTGTACCAATTCTTCAAAACTTTTAACCCATATATCATATGTATCATTTAGTAATGAACGGTAAACGATAAGATGTTCGTTAGCTGTTTGTCCTTGAAGCAACAAAGAACTGTCCTCCACACAGAAAGAAGGATAACGTTCATGGTTATTGTTTCTACTGACAAACGATGTACCGTCAGCATAACCCGTCAACCGCTTTGTCAAGGCATCTGCAATTATCTTATGTCCTATTGTATTTAAATGCTCATCTTGGTAAAAGAATGGAAAAATCTTGGATTCTTTGAAATCTACGGTTAAATCGTATGCTGTTAAGCCTAAATTTGAAGCAGTTGTCTTAAATAGACGGCTTGGTGCAGACATATCAAGTTGTTCTCCTTGAATATTATATCGATTCATCACCTCCTTAAGCATAGAAGGCGATACTTGCTCTTTGGATGGGATTAAGAAGAGAATCAATTTCGCACCGATTCGCTCTGTTTCCTCTTTCCATTCTTTGATGCATTTACGGAACGCTTCTCTGTCAGCACACTTTTGTTCAGATTGTTCCTTATAAAGGATATTGTAATCCCTATTATCTTGCTCTGTGGGGAAGAACGGTTCCGTCCATCGTCCCAATGGCAATGAATCTGTGGAGAAGATATTGTAAGCAAAATATCGATACAGGTCACTTTTTTCCATAAGCCAGTCTTGATAACTGGCAGAACGTTCTTTTATATTGAAGAAATCGTTGAATACACCAATCTGAAGGAATACAACCTTAGGGTTTAACTCCTTGCCTTTGTTTTTTAAATAATTGAGTTCGTCATAAAGCCCCGCACCACTGATTCCCGCGTTTACAATAACTTTATTTGGAAAGGATTCATACAGAAGAGTTGTATACAAATCCCTATAGTACACTTGAGCCCCTTGTGTAAAAGAGTCGCCAATAAAGAGCCAATCGCAAGCTTTTACGGTATCGTTGGCATTGGAGAGATCGTCCATACGATATCCCTGGCAGTTTGTTTTATAACTGCTTGCATATTCGTTGGTGCGGAACATACAATCAAGAAATGGCTTGTTAAAGTAATATTTTCCATGAAGTTCATAGAGGTTTGGGATGTTTTTCGCTGAAAAGAACTCACGTAACAATAATTCACAATGTAGACATATGCTCAATATAGCAAATAGATTGAATGCCCACACTTTTATGCGTAGACTATTGCTTTGTGATACAAAAAAAGCTATGCCCAATGCACACACCGATAAAACTACTGTCAATCCAATGCTATGTGAAAGCAATAGTAATACCAGTGGATTTAGTAGTAGAAGTGTTCCAAGCAATATGTTCAATCGTTTTTCTGTCATGCGTTCTTTATTTCTTCTAAGATGCCCTTATATTTATTTGATATAACAACTTCATCAGCATGATTGTCTTCAGCTAATGATATGGCATGCCGAATGTCTGAATTATCTGATACAAACCGACATAACCTGTTTGCTTGAGCTACGGATATAGAAATCATTCCATTTTCCATCTCTTGGTCTTCACAAGAAACAGAATTCCTTTCTTTATCCTTTTCAGAACAGACAGCCATCACTTCTTGATTAAAATGAGATGCATCCCAAGTGGAGATTTCCGATGCACCGCCTTTTGTTTTGAAATTAATCACGTGTGGATATCCAAGTATGTCTGTGAAAAGGGCTAATAATTTAGGATTTATATGAGAGAATACGTCACGATTGAATTCAACGAATAGCAATGGAGTCTGTTTCGTTCTGTCGAATAACGATAAACGTATATACTCAATATTAGGAGAAACGTTGAATACGTGAGCTGAAACCATATAGGCAAGGCTGAGTGCTGAACTTGACTTGTCTTGAATAGTCTCTCTTACGAGCTTGTTTTTGATGGAAATCTTTCCAGAAGTAAGAACCACTGCCTTTGAGTTCGGAGCGTTTATACCATCTTCAACAATGACTTCTATACTAATCTGTTGTTTGTTTTGTAAATATTCGTATGACAAAACAAGATTATAAGGAACCGATATATTACAGCAAAGTTCATTCATATCTTTTTCTACAATGTCATAATTGCCTGCCAATAACTCTTTCTCCTTTTTGTAAGCAACTTGGAAATCTGCAAAGAACTTGCTGTTTTCTCGTTTTTCACGCGCATCCTCAATTCTGTCAAACAGTTTCTGTGCCTCATACCATGCCTGTTGACGTGTTTCGGTTAGAGTACCAAGATGTTGGCAAAGGTATTCCTTCATATTTATTATATTATCAACATGATTGAGGGACATCACCTCTTTACGTAAATCTTCTTCAACATCAGACTTTGTAGGCATAGGAAATGCGAAAGTCTTACGATGATACTTTTTGGGACACATACTTTTTAATTTTCTCTCAAAAGACTCCCTTGATTCTACTTTTGGCATGTCTCTATGCATGGAAGTATATAGGCGGTTTTCTGCTTCATAAGAATGAAGCATTGCCATTGTTACTTTGTTGTAAGCTGCTTTATATTCAGCTGTCCGACGGACAGCTCCTTCCGTATTAGATTCATCAACATGGAGAAGATAATCTCCATACGGCGTTAAGTCCAAAGAACAAGACCCTGATTTGGGATAGCTCAGACTGAAACGTATGGTAGCAGTCTGTATGGGTTGTGGCAATGTTGCCTTAATATGTATATTTTTCATCATGACACTTTGTTTTTGAGAATATCTGATTTATTTACCTTTTTGCTATTATATGATTTGTAGTAGATTCATCATAAACCAACAATCAAATCCTTGGAATACTTGGCGAGGAGCTTTTACGCGATCTATATGGATTTCTATACCATCGCTGTATGGCGTACACCCGGTTAGTTTCTTATAAGGAATCTTTATTGTGCGGGTTGATGAATGAAATATGATGTTTTTATTGGTTAGAATCAGCGATCCTCTGCCTACGTTTACCATTTCAGAATGTTCAACAGGATGACCTTTTGAACCTCCGGTATGGTAATAAACTCCTTTCATTATACGATAGCTCATTCCACGACGACGATTAACCCATTCACGGACTATTTTTTCCTGATACAGGGTCACATTGTCATATGTCCAAATCGCACACTCACCTTGGGCTAGCATAATGTGGTAGTTAAGTGTACGTGACATCGGCATCTGGCCATTTTGCAATTGACGTAAAATCGCAGACTGCTCTATTTTCTCGATACTCGAACCTCTATATGCTTCCGGAAGTTCTCTTGTAGGCAGACTGAGAGAATTTGAGAATATGTCAAGCATAGTTTGCTCCTGTTGTGAGATAAGTCCATCGCTCAAGAATTTGTCAGCAGCCTTGTCGAGAATGACCAAACCTGCACGCTCTTTCTGTTCGCCACTCATGGGCAGGAGGCTGGTTAGCATTTGTATGCGTTGCTCAATCTTAGACATTGCTTGATTCTCTGCAAAAAAAGCAAGAAGTATTCCCTCGTAAAGGCGACTACTCAATCTGTCCAAATCACCTTTTTGATTGAGCGTTGTTCGAGGAATTCCTGCATTATTGAGGAATAAATCTACCGTCTGCAAATGCTGTTTGCCAATTGGTGGTTTTATACTGTCTGTATAGTTCTTCAATGCTTCAAGACAGGCATATTCCCAATCTTTCATCGAGAAGAAATTGCATTGTTCTGCTTGCTTCTTTTTTGTTAGTACGGTCGAGAATTTATCCGTTCCTTGAAAAAAAGACCTAAGATTGGCTGACACTTCAGCCATCCCCTTCCGGTGCTTCTCCTCGCACTCTTGGTGAACTTTTGAGAAAATACCTGCGCTTAGTCCACAATATTTACATTTCATGATTATATTTTGTTACGGCTCTTTCTAATTTATTTAACACACAACTCGATACCAGATTTGTTTTCCTTGCATCATATCCAAGAGATAAGACGAACCAAACTTCAGATATTGGCATAAGCCAATTACTGCCTTGTTAAATATAATAAGTAAGGATATGAACGTATAATATACGCACATGGTTATTAATACTATTAAAATAGGTCCAAATAATGCTTTTTCCATTTATATGTATTATTTATTATTAGTAATAGGATTAAGCCCTTCATACTCAGCGATTGATGTACTAAACAATCCACAACACTGTTCCTTTAGTACGCAGCCTTGGCATAAGGCTGGATAATAGTTTTTCCAATCCGAAATACTCCTACGGGCAAAGGAATGAAGATTCGAAGGAAGAAGACATAGTGGAATATTATAGATGGCAACTTCGTGGTGCCAACCATCGAGATACAGGACAGCTTCACCAAGCTTAGTAATGTAGTCCTTAGGCTCAATCCATATCTTATTGCCGCGTCTGGCAGCACAACCTGTGCGCTCCATTCCCATGAATGCCGTCCATGCCACAAATGAGAGATTTTTGTGAATAAACTCTGCCATCGCCGGGAAACGTTGATAATTCATGCGATTCATAACCACACGAAGTTCAATACATGCTCCACTGACTGCCAAATTGTATAGCCCAAGCATCGTTTCTGTATATGCGCCACGTGCTCCCGAAATACGGTCATGGTCGCCTTCATAGTCTGAATGTATAGGCACGCCAACAACCAATCGTCCTTCACTTGCTTCAACCACACGTCGCGCATAGTCCATGTCAGAGAAATGACGGCCATTGGATAGAATATGTATGTCTGTGTCAGGAAGTTCTTGACGAATCCTTTGCAAAAGAGCAACGAGACGTTCACCTAAAAGAGTCGGTTCTCCTCCCGTGATACCTATAATAGGCAACGTCTTCGGAGCTGTCTTTATACGCTTTATGTTTTCTTGAAAAAGCGCATCTATATCGTCGGCTGTCTGAGGTGGTTGACAGCACATAATACAACGGTTGTTGCACTGTTCGGTTACAAAAAGTGTATTATCATTAGATGATATGTCAAACGTACGCTGCTTCATACTATCCATTTTTGAAATATAGGGAGAACCTCTTCTCTACGTTCTATAAGGAGCGAAAGAAGATATTCTATTATGGCTTTGTTTTTCCGGCAAAGAAGTGATGAGGGACGATGTCCGTAAATGTCTTTTTGTGTGGAATAGTTACGCACGGGGTCTGCCCCACAATAGGCGCGGACACCACAGTCAGAACACCCTGCAAGCAACTCGTTAGACCAAACCTTTGACCATCCTCTCACTTTTTTGCTATTCAAAAGTTTTCCGTAGGGTTCCATCACAGAACCTATTCGGAAAGAATAATCTCCTTCTTCAGCCAGCATTCGCGACTCATCTGACGCGTAAAGATAGCCGTCATAGTTGTACACCAATACAGAATTGATGATGCCTGCCGGTGATTGCAAGTCAACAAAGCCGGTACACCATGGAGTAAGGATTTTACGCAGGATAATGGCTGCAAATTCCTCCACCATAGGCGTGCCCTGTTTATTAATGGCAAGAATATGTTCAAATGCCCGCTTGTAGAAGTCAATGAATCGCTCTGTGTAAAGCTGCCAGTTGGAATTCTCAGAAGCCAAACCATATGGGTTTAGAGCTCGCAAGAAAATACTATGGAAGCCAAGACCAACATATTCGTCTACAATTTCTTCGGGATAATCAAGTGCCAACTCAGAAGTGGTCATTAGCGCAGCCACATGGTCCTCACCAAGTAACTTACGTGCCTTTTCTATGCCCGCAATAACTTTTTCATAGCTGTCTGCCTTTCCCCGGTTCTTATTATGCAACCAAGACGGACCATCAAGTGATGTTGAGATAAGTACACCATATTGTTTACATATATCTAACACATCATCAGTAAGCCTGATGCTGTTTGTGCAAAGCACATAGCGCATATAACGCCGCTCTGTTTCATTTCGTCGTTCTGTCTCCTCAATGCCATAGCGTAGCAAACCTGCCTCAAGCGAGGGTTCGCCTCCTTGAAACTCCATTGTAAGCCATTTGCTACGAGAATGAAACATTAAATCAATAGAATGACGCATTGTCTCGCGTGACATAGACTTATGCGCACAAAGTTCGTCCTGGCTTGACGCCTGACAGTATACACAGTTTTGGTTACAGCGCAGTGTAAGAACAAAAATGTGTAATGCCGTTCCATCATCCATGAAGCGCTTCTTTTCCGCTAATCGCTCTGCATAGATGTCAAGAAGTGACGGAATTGTACGTTCGGAGATGAAGAAATTGGCAACAAGCGACTTGTACAATTCACTTTTGATGTCAATCGAACGTTCGACAATCGCTTGGACTGTACCTTCTGGCGCAGCCAACATATCTCCCACTTCATTGACTAACACTTCCGTGTGTGAAATACGACTGAATGTGAATGGCAATAACTTATACATCTTCTAATTCTATATCTTCAAAGTCGGCAAAAGCTTTAGCATACAGTATTGTCCGTATTTCGTGAGTTTCGTCTTCTATGATTTGCCGCAGTTTATAGTCATTAAGAGTCGTTAGCAGATCTTTTTTGACCTTCTCTTCTTTTGATTCGTCGATTCCCCGCACATAAAGTATTTCATTTGTCCCATCCAATGAACGAGCGATGCAGTAACGGTCGGAAAGCGCGTATATGGCTTTCGAGATACACGCGTCCGAATAAATATTTCTATCAACTTTTATTTCCATTCTATTTAGCCTTGAGTTTATCAAGCGTTGTTTCATCTACATTTCCGTTAACAGTCAGACCATTATAGGCTTGAAACAGGCGTACAGCAGTTTCAATATCCTTAGTGAATACCGCCTTACCTCCTGAATATTTCAGTTTCTTCGGATTTGGCGGGAAACCAGCCTTGTTAAGCAGTTCTATCAATTCTGCTACATCCGCACCACTCACAGGAGAATCTGCGTTATATGCCAATGTTCGGATACCTAACAACAAAGTTGTATTTTTCTTATCCCATGACTGTAATGAGGAAAGAAGAGAGCCGGATATTTTTCCATTCTGTGTAAGTCCCGCGTCTTTTTGAAACCTCCTTACAGCTGACATGACACGAGTATCGTAAACAGGATAACCTTTCTTATAAGTAATCCATTCCGTCCTCATATAGTTCTTTCCAACCAATAAATTCGTAATCTGCTGCACATCATTTCCGTATGTTCCAGAACTGATGTTACGTTCACCCACCATGTAGTTTTTATATGTCTTCTTTGGCTTTGATGGTGTAACTGTGCTACGAGAGGGAACGTAAGAGCTGGAGCTATGTGAAGAATGACTACTATGACTTCGTGAGCCTCCATAACCTGAGTAATGGGAAGCATGGCTATAATGCCCACCGCCTCCACCACCTCCAGAACGATGAGACATATGCGAGCGATGTCCTGCTATTAACTTAGTGTCTCCTTTGGATGTTATTCGGAGTACATTGCGATATATTTTATTACCTAAAGCACGGACAGCATCCTTTTTATCTTCTCCTGTCAGACTATTCAACAGAGGTTGTGCCGCGTTTTCTGCCTGAGCATTCATGTTGTAAATAGAGGCGACGGCTCCTACAAGCAGATTGCGTATTATCTTTTTTGCCTTATTTTTCATAGTTCCCTATTCTTGATAATATTAAGCCAATGCTCTTCCGGAGCAATTTTCAACAAATCTTTGAGCTTAGCTTTACCTATTGCATCCAGATGTCCTTTGTTCTTCGAAATATTTCCTATTAACTCATCTATACCACCGGCTACAGCTTGATTCAGAAGCTCATATACTGTTTTTATCTTAGCTTCATTTTCCAAATTGTCAGACACGACTCTGGCAGGTAGAGAAGCAAGTATTCTTTTAGCGTCTAAGAGATTGCCTTGTTTTATTAAGTTTGTGCATGTAACGGCAGCATTCTCTATACTTGAATCAATATGTTTTTCTGCAATTCCTTTGTAATGGAATGTAAGAAATGAACCATCGTAACCAGTTCTCGCATTTTCAAAAATCTGAAGCGCACGACCATATTCTTTTTGTGACACAGCTTGTTCTCCCATTTGGATTGTATGTTCGAATCTTTCTATTGCACCAGATGATGTCGTATAGCTTATACCGGCACCTATAGCTCCAGCCATGACAGCTGTCACAGTTCCGATTGCCGCATAACGCATTTGCTTTTTTCTACGCTCCGCTTTGAGTCGCCTACGTTCGCGTTCTTTAGCCTCTGCCTTGATTTTCTCTTCCTTTTCAATGGCAGCATTCTGTATTTTATGATAGCCGTCCAACTTTTGGTTACGTTGATTCTTGCACCATTCATAATCTACCTTGTCCAATTGCTCCATAATAGCTGCCATCTTAGCTTCAAGGAAATATAGTTGGTTCAACGCTTCAGCACTATAATAAGCAGGGGCATCGACTACCATATTTTTCGGCAGTGTCACCAAACTATCGAGCAAGTCAAGGTACTGTTTCTGAAAAGCAGAAAGTTTGTCTGGTAGATTATCAATAAGTTCTGTATCTCCATTTGATACAGGATCAAATCCTTTAGACAATGGTTCATTAATAGTTTTTATGCAATCAAGAGCCCAAAGCAAGCAATCAAATCCATAGCTGACCAAGTCTTCTTTGAAATGACTTTTTATGGCAAAAGCTGTTGTAAGCTCAGCTGCCATTGAAATAGAATCTGAAATTCCCCTCTGATAGGCATCATACAATTTCTGTCCATAACCTTCCTTGAGAAGTTCACGGAACACTTGCTTCATAGCGGGATATTCTTGATAGCCATTGAGGTCAGCCAACAGATTTGCCAACCTCACCTCAGCAACCACGTTCTGTCCGAATTGGGTCACAAGTTGTTTTGTTGCTTCATGTAGTTTCATTCGATTCATTTTAGTTATGTCCTTCATCCATACTTTCAAACATCTCAGTATTGCCAAAACCGATTTCGTCTGCCCAAGGACTGAAATCATCACCGTTTAGTTCTTTCGAAAATTTATTCCACCTTTCAGCAAGTTTACGTTTTGTCTCGAATGCACGGATTAAGTCCGTTTTGGCATATTGATAATCAATCATAACTTTCCGACTACTCAGTCCTTTTGATTCTAACTTCGAAATAGTATCACGAAGTTTTAGAATGCGTTCATTGTTTTTTGCAATCATGTCACCTACGTTATTCTTTTGCCAAGATATGAGTCGCATGACCTTGTCAGACAGAATCTTGTCATCATAAATGATAGCGACACTCATATCGTCCTTACTTCCCATTTTGCTAAGTTGGGGCAAAGTATCTTTAATTGTCTGTAAGGCATTGTCCTGACACTCATTAGCCAGAAGTTTTAGCACTTGAACATAGAAATTGACCATATTCTCGGTTTCGCCGAAACTGTCGTCCATCCCGTCAGAACCAAGAACAATGGCAAAAGGGAATTTGCCGTCACCCTCATAGCAATAACGAAATTCGTCAAGTGCGGAAGAGTCACAAAGAGATGTGGTTTTGTTCAAAAAACAACGGTTATCCCATGGAACAGGTTCATACCAACGTCCTTCTTCATCAAAAGCAATGCACTTTCCATCACCTATGTGGAAAGCAAACCAGTAATCGGGTGTTCTGACATAACACATTAGGGTACAACCGTAGGTCTTCTCCAATTCGATTCTGTTCTCAAAGTCTTCGATGTAATGCGGCTCCACATTTTGACGTTCCTCATCGGTAAGAGGTGTTTCATTAGCGTGTTGCTCCACCTTAGTGTGCCACGAGTATATTATAGAAGAGAAAAGTTGACGGAAAGCCATGTCCGTTTGCGTTTCCTTGGTAGGTATTTCAGCGTTTATCTCGGATGTGATATCCTGTTTCTGCGTAAATGGTTTATTGGCAAACAGTTTTAAGTCTATCTCTTTAACGAAAGCCGACACACAACTTCTGGTTGCCTCAACCGCAATCTTTGCGCCCACGTCGCTGCGGAAATAGCGTGCACCGCCGTGACCGTCACAAACAATGGCAACAGATGCGTTTTCTGTAATCTCACTGAAAGACGCATCTTGGCACACCTTATTTGTTAAGACATGGCTTTCACCTTGACACGAGTAATGCAAATGCTTCATTGGTCAAATGTTTTCAGTCTCAATATCAGTCCCAATCATCGTAGTTGTTGGCTACAGCAGGAGCAGCCTCAGACTGTGCACCATCGATATCCTTAACTGTATCTGTTACGTCTTTAATTACTTGTTCCTGTTTGGATGTCTCACCTGCCGTAGAACTCTTACTGCCAATCTGAGAAGATGTCACGGCTACAACACGTATAACTTGCTTCAACGCATCAATATTATGAACTGTAAACACCGCTTCTATGGAGCCGGTAAAGTCCTTCAGTACATCCTTGTCAGCATCACCTCCAATGGCGATCGCTATCTTAATGGCAGCCTTGAACCAGTTGTTGCTTTTCAACTTGGCAAGACCTGCCTGAAAATCGTCTGTTGGTCCACCGTCTGACAAAAGAATAATAGCCGGAGCGAATGAACCGCTTGCTGATTGCATGAAGCCGTTGCGCGAAAGTTTGGAATTCAGTTCAGTGCATGCCGCGCCCAAAGAGGTGAGCCCGCTTGCCTGTACATCTTGCCATACAAAATCAGATGACGATTTAGGCTCATCATAGAGCCAGTTTATTCCATTAGAGAACTCCAATGCCGCAACCTTTATTTCCGCATCAGGATTAGACTTTGAAATATCATCGAGCATCGGAAGTACGTTTACTACGGCGTCGTTAACGGCACCTATCTTGTTGCCCATCATGCTTCCCGATGTATCGATGAGGAAGAAGAGGGTCATGGTTCTGCGTGGTACACTGACCACATCATCTAATAATGACATATTGCTGGATTTTTGTTGTTGTTTATATAAATTTTATTTCACCTTTGTATGGAACGCCATGAACGCGGAAGTTAATCTTCAATCCTTCCTTGACGGGCAAAATACCTTGCGGTTCTACAGTCTTTATTTTACCGCTTGGTGTCTCCACCGTCCATTGTTCCGTTGAAACGTTTTTAATTATGGGGAAACCTGAGCTGTCAGCAGTCACAAGACCGTCGGGTGTATTGTCGTTATCAATGAAGATTGCAGTTTTATTGATTAGAGGCAATGACTGACCGGCAATAACCAAGCGCTTAGTCAGCTCAACAGTTTTACCACAATTCATACAATCGCATCGTCTTGTTTCCACATCCACGAATGTTTCATCTCCGCAATGCGGGCACACTATAAGACTTCCACGTATTTGTGATATGACACTCTCCCATTTCTGCTCAATCATACGCATGTTGGGGTTTCTCAGTTTCTCCTGACTGAATTCTTCAGTGAATGTGTCACGCAAGAGTTTTGGGAAAACATGCCAACGGCGAATTACATTCTGATGTATACTGCGTACAGGACGGTTGCTTTTGTCTGTTTGATCGTATATAAACAATGCCTCACTACCATAAAAACGTTTCTCATAGCTTTCTGTCATACACGGACATGCTACGACACGTGAACCTTCAAACGGATGATTAGCATAAAAGAGCATGAAAAGAATAACGCCAAGCGAAAAACGGTCACTATATTTATCAGGAATACCACCGGCTACAATTTCCGGAGCCATGTAACGTGCCTTACCCATAATTCCCGATTTTTCCCCTTGTGGCATCACATTGTCATTGTCACAGATAAGCACATCTCCGGTTTGCGGATCAATGAAGAAATTTCCGTCATTAAGATCCTGATAACTGTATCCGAAACGATGAAGCATCATAAATCCGTTGCAAATCTTCATTGCAGCGGAAAGCATGGCTGTAAATGATTTAAAAGATACTTTTGCCAAAAGGAAATTGCCGAACTCGTAATAATTTTGAGGACGGAGACGCATAATATATCCATAACTGCCTTGCTGTTTATCTGTAAGATATTCAGGCCAAAGGAAAGCATCGGACGGAGCTCCAGACATGATGTTATGTTCGAGGTTCCTATAGAATCTGTCGTCCGGAGCGTTAAGATACCATTTTAAGGCTTTTTGCACGCCATTCACTGTGACAAGATAAACTATGCCTTGACCGCCCCTACCAATTTCCTTGACAATTGTGGCACTACCACCACCGACAAGCGAGACCGTTGAATTCTTGGATAATTCTGACATTGTATGTTTTTTTATGATTATACATTAATATCCGTCTCCATTGAGACCATTTTATCAAACAAAGACAGACTCTTCTGTTTGCCGACACCGGGGTACATGTGACCGTCCGTTGACCATTACCGCAAATGATGCGACCGCAAGGACATATGCAAAACTGATTTCTGCCGCAATATTGACAACCATAATAATTGTCGTAAAAATCGACAGGACCGGTTACGCCATTGGTGGAATATTCTTCACTATGGGTTTGCAGCGGTCTATCTTAAAGGGGCACATAAAGCGCAATGTCACTCAGCAACCTACCCAACTGTCATATCATACAACTTATCTGTTTCTTTGTGTACGAGACATTGTTGCTTATGTGTTGTTATTTAGTCCGGCAATATATTCAGGTTTAAATAATTTATTTGGCAGAGACAGATTCTGCTGTACATGTTATTTTTCTTGTGTAAGCAACTATAGAAACCATGAAAAACATTAATTGTAATGTGATTCTCTTGTTCTTTTTATCTGCCTTGTTAATCTTTTTGGTTATGCACGATTAGTTATCGCCCCGCAAAGCCATGCCTATATTTATATGTACAAGCAAAAATATATTTATTATTTAACATTAACAAAAATTTTATTGATTATTTTCCATACAATTGACAGATAGCCTAAAAATCAGTTCTGAAAGGAAGAAAATATCAACTATTTTATGTTGGCATTACATTTAAACAGTGGATATGGAGCGTGTCACCACTCTACTCCGACGTCAACATCGTCCGTTAGAATATTCTTGCTATCTTCGGCTTCAGCATCTTCCCAACCATCCTGCCGTGAACGCATTCTCTTCCGCATGTCACGTCCTCGAAATGAAGCGTAAGACATCGCTCCAACAATTGCCGGAAAACCGGTCAAAAGCGCGATGACGGAAATATTGCACTTTTTACCTTCTGTTGACTCTTCAGTCGGATTTCGCACTGTTGAAGTCTCAGGCTATTCGTGAAAAACACGGAACAGGACGCGGGCATTGCGACAATACTGACAAAGAAAAAGCGTATCCGCATGTGTCGCGGACTAACGGCGTGTACACGAGACATGTGTTAATGAGGAGGACTATACGGACAACGACAAGTCTCTGAGAATCGCGCAGAGGCAAACAGACCGCCGATTGTCTGCGTATGCGCTGTTTTTGGCGCATAGACATAAAACATTAAGTATCAACACATTGCAAGTACAGAGTACATAGAGACAACTTTCCGCGTGTCAGGAAAGGCTTTATGGGCATGCGATATGGGCTTTATGAGCGCGCCACAAAGCCCATATAGCATGATGACACAGGCTCTTCCGCACCGCCTTATCTCATCCTAAGCAGAAAGAAAGCAACCCGACACCTCGCAAAAAGAACAGTATAAGTGATGTCGGGATGACCGCAATGGCGCGGGATACGTTTTTTCCGAAGTCAGTGAAAGAAAATAGCGAAAGACGGGAGCTTTCGCAACATCACGGCATATCTGTTTCATCAAAACATTCTGTCAATATTTTTTACTTCATACAAAGCCGTGACACCCGATGAGAATCAAACCCGAACCAGGCGTCAGACTGCCCCTGTCCCGGTGACGGCGCAGCCCGCTGCGGCAAGACACGAAGGGAATCAATCAGGCGGAACGGGCGCACAGGATGACAATCTGCCGGTAGTGCATTGCCCATTCCACAAAATTGCTTTTCCTCATAATGCCACCTCCGTTCCTTCGCACACTTTCTGCTGACCCTCTACAATAATGCTGTCGTTAGCAGACAGTCCGGACGTGACTATCACGCCACCCGCTGAGTATTCGTCGCAAACAATGAAGCGTCTGCGGGCTTTGCCGTATTTCACGCACCATACAAAAGACCTGTTGTGCTCGTCTATCTGTACAACATGCGCAGGTATGACATGATGTCTTCCCGAAGCAGTCTTATAAGGATGCAGGAACACCTCCGTAACCATACCCGGCAGAATCTCCTTGTCAGTATTCTCCAATTTCAGCCTCACCTCATACGTGCGCGAAAGCGGATTAGCCACAACCCCTTTTTCCACCACTCTGGCGGCAATCTTCTCTCCTCCAATGGCAGTGACTGCCACGTCAGCCTTCTGACCTGTCCTGACGGAACGCATTTCGGCTTCAGGTACCGATATTCTCACCACAAGCGATGAGGCTGTCACCAGACGTGCGACAGGCATTCCCGGTGCGACGTTCTCGCCTGCCTCCATACTCTTTTCAGCTATTATGCCTGAAAAAGGCGCACGGAGCCGGCAATCGTCCAAATTCCTCCTCGCAATCTGTTCCATTGAGCGTGCCTGCTCCAACTTGCTCTGCACCTCCACCCATTTCATGTCAGGCAGGCTGCCTTTGTCATGAAGTTCCTTCATGCGCCGGAAGGCGTCTTCCGCCTGTTCGAGCGCGGCATGCGCTACTTTATGGCTGTTTTGCATGGACGTCGGGTCAAGTGTAGCTATGAGTTGCCCGGCACTCACATGCTGTCCCAAACGTACGTTCATGGTCTTTATCGTACCTGCAACAGCGAAGCTGAGCGATGTTCCGTTTTCCTCCTCCACCGTACCTGAATACCGCATCAGATTCACATAAGCATCGTCCTTCACCACCACAGCCTTCACCTTTACAGGTTCATTGGCTTTAGGTTTCTCCACATCACCCTGACATCCCGTCAAAAACGGGATAAGCCATAATGAGGCTATTGCAAATTCTTTTTTCATTATACTCGTTTTTAATTTATATCTTTGTGAAACAAGCGCGCCCGGCAATCTGAAAGCAGGCTTTCATTGCCATCACCGGCACTGTCCAATACATACAAATAACGCGCTATTACACTTGGGCAATCCTAAGTAGAGACGCAAAATATTGCGTCTCACGAGCAACGATGCCAAATAAGCTGAGGCAAATAATACCTGTCTTTGCCGCGATTTTTTAATCGGGAGACGCAAGATTTTGCCGGCTCTTAA
>ENA-OPVK01000256-OPVK01000256.1-human-gut-metagenome-genome-assembly--contig:-NODE-256-length-43259-cov-2.427784_pt1 | contig 43259 bp, 30 predicted proteins | sample MGYA00241495_ERZ501982 | MGnify/ENA primary metagenome ERZ501982 (study PRJEB25962, sample SAMEA2042002) | human gut metagenome | biome: human gut; feature: human-associated habitat; material: faeces...
TTTATCTTCTGTATCAATGAGTTGGTAGTCTATATCGAGCATTTCTAACCGCGTCAGGTTTGAATTTTCAGAAACGCCCGTCCCCTCGCCCGCAAAATTTGCAAACAAATCGCCTTGAACGGGGGCGCTGTTTTCAGGATTGGAGGTTTGCGGCTGGGCAAACAGAGTCCCGGCAAAGAGGTCGGGTACCGGAGAGGTTGGAGTAGGGGAGGACGAATTGCTGCTTCCCTTTTTGAGTACCCGGTCGATGAGTGTGCGGAATTCCAACTCTTCGAAAATCTTGCGGAGTTCTTCTTCGTTCGGTTCTTCGCGGACGAGCGAATTCATATCGAGCCGGATGGGGACATCTGTTTTGATGGTAGCAAGGAATTTGGAGAAGGTAATCATCTCCCGGTTTGTCTCCACCTTCGTTTTCAGTGCACCTTTCAGTTGGTCGGTGTGTTCCAGCAGGTTCTCGATGCTGCCGAATTCGGCAATCAGCTTCTGTGCGGTTTTCTCGCCCACACCCGGACAGCCGGGGATGTTGTCGGAAGCATCGCCCATCAGTCCCAGCATGTCGATGACTTGCTCGGTGGTTTGTATGTTGAATTTGGCTTTTACTTCTTCGGTACCCATCACTTCGAATCCGCCGGTGTGCTTGGGGCGGTACATAAAGATGCGGTCCGATACCAGCTGGCCGTAGTCCTTGTCGGGTGTCATCATATAGGTGGTGATACCCTGCCGCCCTGCTTCGGTGGCAAGCGTGCCTATCACGTCGTCCGCTTCATAGCCGGCCACCTCAAGGATGGGGATGCGGTAGGCGCGGATGATATCCTTTATAATAGGTACGGAAAGGCGGATGGTCTCGGGTGTCTCCTCGCGCTGTGCCTTGTATTGCTCGTAGGCCTCGTGGCGGAAGGTAGGGCCCGACGGGTCGAAGGCTACTCCTATGTGTGTGGGATTCTCTTTTTTAAGCACTTCTTCCAGGGTGTTTACAAAGCCCAGAATGGCCGAGGTGTTGAATCCTTTTGAGTTGGTTCTCGGGTTCTTGATGAACGCGTAATAGGCCCGATATATCAGTGCGTAGGCATCGAGCAAAAACAGTTTATCGATTGAATTCATACATTTAATCCTTTTTTTCATCGTAAAAGTACAAAAAAATACCGTATTAACCGTTTTATTACTATTTTTGTAGGCAAATAGCGATGCATGGACAACTCATCATTGATAAAATCTCCGATTTCTGAGGAACTGGAGGACTTCAAGAAACTTTTTGAAAGTACCCTCTCCAGTTCCAACCTTTTGCTGAACAGCGTGATTGCGCATATCCGGCAGAAGAACGGGAAGATGATGCGCCCCATTCTGGTGCTTCTGGCTGCGAAGCTTTTTGGCAAGGTATGTCCTGCAACCCTGCATGCTGCGGTTGCGTTGGAACTTCTTCATAACGCCAGTCTTGTGCACGATGATGTAGTGGACGAAAGTACTGAACGCCGTGGGCAACTCTCCGTTAATGCCATTTTCAATAATAAAGTAGCCGTACTGGCAGGCGATTATCTGCTTGCAACAGCGTTGGTGCAAGTGGGCATGACCCGTAACCATGACATTATCGACATCGTCTCCTGCCTGGGGCAGGATTTGGCAGATGGTGAACTTCTGCAGCTTTCCAACGTCAGCAATCTTCATTTCTCCGAGGAAGTCTATTTCGACGTTATCCGCAAGAAGACGGCCGTGCTCTTTGCAGCTTGTACGAAGGCGGGCGCTCTCTCGGTGGGAGCCAGCGATGAAAAGGCGGAATCTGCGCGTCTGTTCGGTGAATATATCGGGCTTTGTTTTCAGATAAAGGATGATATTTTCGATTACTCCGAGAGCAAGGAGATAGGCAAACCTACCGGAAATGATATGGTGGAAGGGAAGTTGACCCTGCCCGTGCTCCATGTACTCAATACCGTGAAGGATAAAACAGCGGAAGAGATTGCCGTGAAGATAAAGAACGGAGAAGCAACGCCTGACGAAATAGCCCATTTAATCGAGTTTACCAAGCAGCATGGTGGCATAGAGTATGCTTCGCAAGTGATGCATGATTATAAGGGAAAGGCCCTTTCTTTGCTGGCTTCTTTGCCCGATACGGAGGTAAAAGCAGCGCTTACCGGGTATCTGGACTATGTGGTGGAACGGGAAAAATAACGGAACTATTTCCGGTTGATAATATGAAAAAGCCTGATGGAACCCACTCCATCAGGCTTTATTTATAGGTAAATACAGCTTTCTCTTAGAAGAATTTCATCTCTTCACCCTTGATTTCCGAAAGCAGCAGGTTAGCAAGACGGCTGGTTCCCAAGCGGAACAGTTCGTTGTTCAGCCATTCTTCGCCGAGCACTTCCTTGACGATGGTGTAGTAAATCAGTGCGTCGTTCACGCAGTTGATTCCTCCTGCGGGCTTAAAGCCTACCTTGATACCCGTCAGCTTGTGATATTCCTTGATGGCCTGGCACATAACCAGAGCGGCCTCCGGTGTGGCGGCAGGCTGTTGCTTGCCGGTGGAAGTCTTGATGAAATCGGCACCCGAATACATGGAAAGGATGGATGCTTTTTTGATGTTCGAAGCCGTCTTCAAAGCTCCGGTTTCGAGGATTACCTTCATGTGGTGCTCTTTACAGGTTGCTTTGAGTTCTTGTATCTCCTCGCACATGCTTTCATAGTCTCCAGCCAGGAACTTGCCCACCGAAATAACGATGTCTATTTCATCGGCGCCTTCCATCAGTGCCATGGCAGTTTCTGCCACTTTCACTTCAATGAAAGTCTGGGAGGAGGGGAAACCTGCTGATACACAAGCTATTTTTATATCCTCCACTTCCAGCGTGTCTTTTACGACCTCTGCAAAATTGGGGTATACACAGATGGCTGCCACATTCTTCAGGTCGGGGAACTCTTCGTCGAATTTATTTACTTTCTGGGTGAATTTCATGACGCTTTCATCGCTGTCTTCACTCTTCAGGGTGGTAAGGTCAATGCAGTTGAACAGGAATTTCTTTACCTCCGGTGTATTGTTTGCCGGTACTTTCTCTGCAATGATTCTGGCAACTTGTGCAGCTATTTCTGCATCATCCAGTTGGGTGTTGTACTTTGCCAGGGCGGCGTCATACTTACTCTGGGTAGGCTCATTCTTCTCCATGGTCTTTCAATTTAGGATTATTGATATGTCTTGTCTGGTCACGTCTGGTTTTCTTCTCGAAGTTACGGCGGAAAGCCTCTGTCAGGTTCACTCCGGTCTGGTTTGCAATACAGAGAAGTACCCAGAGAATATCTGCCATTTCATCGTCGAGGTTGTCTTTTTCTCCTTCTTTGAAGGACTGGTCTCCATACTTGCGAGCCATGACGCGGGCCATTTCGCCCACTTCTTCGGTCAGTATGGCCATGTTGGTGAGTTCGCTGAAATAGCGTACTCCGTATTCCTTTATCCAGGAATCCACTTGTTTCTGTGCTTCTTCTAACGTCATTATTCCTTGTTTTTTGTATCCATACAGATGGTTACGGGACCATCGTTCATCAGTTCTACTTTCATATCGGCGCCAAATTCGCCGGTACCTATTTCTTTACCTAATGCTAAACTCATTTCCCGGCAGAATTGTTCGTACAGCGGGACGGATATTTCCGGTCGTGCTGCCCGTATGTAGGAAGGGCGGTTACCTTTCTTGGTGGAGGCATGTAGGGTGAACTGGCTGATAACCAGTATTTCGCCGCCTGCCTCAAGAATGGATTTGTTCATCACGCCGTTTTCGTCGTCGAAAATGCGCAGGTTGACTATCTTCTTGCAAAGCCAGTCAATATCTTCTTTTCCATCGGATTCTTCGATGCCTACGAGTATCATGAGGCCTTTTCCAATGGAGGCTTTGCAGGTTCCGTTGATGGTGACGGAAGCGTGTCCGGCACGTTGTATCACTACTCTCATGTTATTCTTGTCTTTTTGAGGGAACAAAGTTACGAATTAATTCGTTGTGTGCATGGCTTTGCAGGCTGATTTATCAGTCATTATTTCTCTGAAAAATAGGCCTGGATGATTTTGGTTTTCGCTTCTCCCACCACGGCGGCAAGCTCCTCGGCAGATGCTTCGCGGATACGCTTCACGCTTTTGAACTCCTTGAGCAACGCACTTTTCGTCTTTTCACCGATGCCTTTTATCTCGTCCAGTGCGGAGGCAATCTGCCGTTTGCTGCGCTTGTCGCGGTGGAAGGTAATGGCGAAGCGGTGCACTTCATCTTGAATCTGCGTCAGCAGTCGGAAGAGGGGGGTGTTCTGTTTCAATCCGATGGTCTGGGGAGGGAAACCGTACAGTAGTTCGGAAGTGCGGTGTTTGCCATCCTTGGCAAGCCCGGCGATGGGGATGTTCAGGCCAAGTTCGTCTATCACCTCTTTTACGGCGCTCATTTGCCCTTTTCCACCGTCGGTGATAAGAAGATCGGGCAGGGGAGTTTTTTCTTCCATGGCGCGCTGATAGCGCCGTTTTACGACTTCTTTCATGGAGGCATAGTCATCCGGTCCCTCTACGGTCTTGATATTGTACTTGCGGTAATCCTTCTTGGAAGGTTTCCCCTTGACGAAGACTACGCACCCGGCCACGGGGTCGGAACCTTGGATGTTGGAGTTATCGAAACATTCTATCTGCATGGGCAGACGATCCAGGTGCAGCTCTTGTTGTATCTCTTTCAGCAGGCGCACAGTCCGTTGCTCCGGATTCAGCTTTTCGGCTTGTTTCAGGCGGTCGGCTTTGTACTGCTTTACGTTGAGGATGGAGAGTTCCAGCAGCTTCTTTTTGTCTCCCCGTTGTGGGATGGTAAAGACGACATCTTTCAGCTCCATATCCACCTCAAAAGGCACGATGATTTCGCGAGAAAGGCTCTTGTATCTTTCCCGCATTTCGATGATGCCGAGAGAGAGCAGTTCTTCTTTGCTCTCGTTCAATCGTTTCTTGTATTCAAAGGTGAAAGCCTGGTTGATGGCACCGTTCGTAATGTGCAGGTAGTTGACGAAAGCAGACTTTTCATCGCTGTCTTCTTCGATGGAGAACACGTCGATATTGTGCAGCACGTTGCTTACCACTTCCGATTTCGCCCGGTAGTTTTCCAGCAGCAGGTATTTCTCTTTTATCTTCTGTGCTTCTTCAAACTTCATTTCGGCTGCCAGTTCCTGCATTTGCTGGAAAAGCATCCGTTCTATCTCCTGGGTATTCCCTTTGAGTATTTCCTTGATTTCAGCGATGTTTTTCAGATACTCTTCCTGGCTTTGCTTGCCGATGCAAGGCCCTGCACAGTTCTTGATGTGATATTCCAGGCAAACATTGAACTTTCCGGCACGTATGTTCTCTGGAGAGAGGTTCAGGTGGCATGTACGTAAGGGGTACAGATGCTTGATGAGGTCGAGTAATGCGTACATGGAAGGTATATGGCTGTAAGGGCCATAATAGGAGGAACCGTTACGGATTATCTTCCGGGTTCTGAATACGCGTGGAAAGTATTCGTTCTGCACGCAGATGCTAGGATATGTTTTGTCGTCTTTCAACAGTACGTTGTAGCGTGGCTTGTATTTCTTGATAAGATTGTTTTCCAACAATAGCGCGTCTTCTTCCGTATTCACCACGATATATCGGATATCTGCAATCTTGCTGACCAGCACCCTCGTCTTTCCCGGTTCGTGCTCCCGGTTGAAGTAGGAAGACACTCTTCGCTTCAGATTCTTTGCCTTTCCTACATATATAATAGTCCCTTCGGTATTCAGATATTGGTAAATACCGGGACTTTCGGGAAGGTTGGATACAATCCCTTTGAGGTAGTCGTTAGTTCTGAGTTCTTCCATAATACCGACGTTTCACCACAGATTACACAGATTAGCGCAGATTTCTCTTTGATAAAACTGTGTTTTGTGGTGGATAAATAATCTGTGTTAATCTGTGTAATCTGTGGTGAAATATGAAATGGCTAAAGCGACAGCACAGCCTCCACTTCCACATCATCTCCAAACACATCCTTGCCATGAAGCTCTTTTAGCTCGATGATGAAGTTTACATACACTTTCTTGGGGCTCATCTGCTTCACCAATTTGCAGGCAGCTTCCATTGTTCCACCGGTTGCCAGTAAGTCGTCGTGCAGCAAAACTACATCGTCTTCATTAATGGCATCCTTGTGCATCTGTACGGTATCTTTGCCATATTCTTTATCATAGCTTTCTTCAATGGTTTCTGCAGGAAGTTTTCCCGGCTTGCGGATGGGAACGAAGCCTGCTCCCAGTCTGGTGGCGAGAATGGGGCCCATAATGAAACCTCTTGATTCTATACCCACTACTTTGGTTATTCCTTTGTCCTTATACATCTCGTACAGTGTGTCCGAGAGCTCCTGCAAGGCGGCAGGTTCCTTGAACAAGGTAGTTACATCGTAGAATAGAATTCCCGGAATGGGGAAGTTGGGTATTTCCCGAATGCTTTTAGCAAGCGTTTCTTTGCTCATAATCAGTTTATTTAATAGGTTTGTTGAATTCTTTGTTTCACGTGGAACTTTGCGCTCTATCGTCCGCAAAGTACCAGTAGTACGTTGATGTCGCTCGGAGATACTCCCGGAATCCGACTCGCTTGGGCTATTGTTTCCGGATCTATCTTTACCAGCTTCTGTCTGGCTTCGGTGGAAAGGGATTGGATGGAATTATAGTCAAACTTTCCTTTTATCTTGATGCTTTCCAATCTTGCCAACTTATCCGCAATAATCCGTTCGCGTCCGATGTATCCTTCGTATTTGATGAGTATTTCTGCAGCTTCTACAATTTCTTCTTTTCTATCGGATATTTTATCCAGTTCTCGTTTAAAGGCGCTGACATGTTCGGCAATGTTTTCAATTGTTACCTGCGGTCGGTTTATCAAATCTATCAATTTGCATCCTTGGCGCAGTGGAGTAGTGCCGAGCTGTTCCAATACCGGATTAATTAATGCCGGTTTCATCGAATAATTCCGCGCGAAGTCTATAATTCGGTTCACGGCTTCACGTTTTTCTGTCAGCAGCTTGTACCGCTCTTCTTTGGCGAGTCCCAGCTTCCAGGCTTTTTCCGTGAGTCGCATGTCCGCATCATCCATACGGAGCAGGATGCGATATTCGGCACGGGAAGTAAACATACGGTAAGGCTCGTCCACACCTTTTGTTACCAAGTCATCGATTAAAACGCCGATATATGCTTCATCTCTTGCAAGGGTGAATGGTTCTCCGCCGTGGCAATTGATGTGGGCGTTGATGCCTGCCATGATTCCTTGTCCGGCAGCTTCCTCGTAACCGGTTGTTCCGTTTACTTGTCCGGCAAAGAACAGATTCTTTATATTCTTTGTTTCCAGCGTATGTTTCAGTTGGGTGGGGTCAAAGAAGTCGTATTCGATGGCATAGCCCGGGCGGTAGATGACCAAATCTCTGAATGCCGGTATCTTTTTCAATGCTGTAATCTGGATGTTCATGGGCAATGAAGAAGAGAATCCATTCAAGTAGAGCTCCTGGGTTGTTTCCCCTTCGGGCTCCAGGAAAAGCTGGTGTTGCGGCTTGTCGGGGAAAGTTACAATCTTGGTCTCTATACTGGGGCAATAACGTGGGCCGATACTCTGGATTTGTCCGTTGAAAAGGGGAGAATCCGGCAGTCCTTCCTGCAGAACCCGGTGTACCTCTTCATTGGTGAAACAAGTCCAGCAAGGGAGCTGTTTCAAATGGCGTACATGAGTATCCATGAACGAGAACTTGTGGAAGTCACATTCTCCGTCTTGAATTTCCATATCCTCATAATGCACGCTGCGTCCGTCTATGCGTACGGGGGTTCCAGTCTTCATGCGTCCGAAGGTGATGCCATGTTTTGCGATGGATTCGGTTAATTGGTAGGATGCAGGTTCTGCCATACGTCCGCCCGGAAGCATGGTACGTCCCACGTGCATCAGTCCGTTGAGGAAAGTTCCTGCGGTGAGTACTACACATTTGGCATGGAACGTTACTCCCCATAATGTGACTACTCCCGTAATCTCACCGTTTTCAACGAGGATTTCCTGCACGGTATCCTGCCAGATATGCAAGTTGGGGATATTTTCCAGTATCTCTCTCCATGCCCAGATGAATTTGTTGCGGTCGCACTGTGCGCGTGGGCTCCACATAGCGGGACCTTTGGAACGGTTCAGTATACGGAACTGTATAGCTGTCTGGTCTGTCACCAATCCCATATATCCTCCCAAGGCGTCTATTTCGCGTACTATCTGTCCTTTGGCGATGCCTCCCACTGCTGGGTTACAACTCATCTGTCCGATTTTGTTCATATCCATTGTGATAAGACAAGTCTTCGAGCCCAGGTTTGCGGCAGCGGCAGCGGCCTCGCATCCTGCGTGTCCGGCACCTATTACAATAACGTCATACTTAAACTCCATTCGTTCAGTGTATTTTAAAACTGTGCAAAGTTACGAAAAAAGTTGTATGCCGGGACGTGTCATATCTTAAAATCCGGATATATCTTCTTTGGCATTGCTTATATTCCCGCATCCGGTATCATACTTATTTTCTGGATTTCTTTAACTGGAGACATATTGCTTGTATTTGGTCTGTAATGTAATCAAAATAAAACTTTTTAGTGTGATTACTTTTCTTTTTGAAAAAGAGACATATCTTTGCAGTGATTGAATATTAAAAAGCGTTTTGATTGATTAGTTTTAAGGAAGAGAAGCATGAGAAAGAAATTCTTCTTGTTAATCATTGTCTGTCTGGTTATGGGGGCAGTGACCGATATCGAAGGTAACTTTACAACCTTGAATGTACTGAGTACGGTATTTCTGTCAGCAGGTTGGCAAAACTGTCAGAAAGATGCCTTTGATGGATTTCTTTGATAAAATGAGACGATAATACCTTGATATTTCACAAAAATACTATTTATTGGCTCGAAATTTCTATTCTTTTTTTCTGAATCGGCTTATCTTTGCTTTCGTAGAAATCAATAAAAAGTTATAATACTATGAGAAGACTTTTCCTCATATCGTCATTCTTGACGTTGTTTGCAATCGGAAGCTCGGCGCAATGGAAGCCGGCAGGTGATAAAATCAAAACGGACTGGGCATCCCAGATCAATCCCGCGAATGTGTTGCCCGAATATCCTCGTCCCATCATGGAACGGAGTGACTGGAAGAACTTGAACGGACTGTGGAATTATGCCGTTATAAATAAAGGTGAGCATCTTCCGGCAGAGTTCGAAGGGCAGATACTTGTTCCCTTTGCCATCGAATCCTCCTTGTCCGGAGTTGGAAAAAGAATCAATGAAAACCAGGAACTGGTCTACCAGCGCAGTTTTGAAATTCCTTCTGCCTGGAAGGGAAAACAAGTGCTGTTGCACTTTGGTGCTGTCGACTGGAAAACGGATGTATGGGTGAATGATGTGAAAGTAGGCAGCCATACGGGGGGATTTACTCCGTTCTCCTTCGATATTACTGCCGCCCTTTCTGGCAAAGGCAACAATCAGTTGGTCGTAAAGGTTTGGGACCCAACGGATAAAGGACCTCAACCCCGTGGAAAGCAGGTCAGCAATCCGGAAGGTATCTGGTACACTCCCGTAAGCGGTATCTGGCAGACGGTATGGATGGAGCCGGTTGCCGGAAAACATATCGAGAATCTCCGTATTACTCCCGATATTGACCGTAATCTGTTGACAGTGAGGGCTGAATTGAATAGTGCATGCCCTTCCGACTTTGTGGAAGTGAATGTGTATGACGGCAATCAACTGGTAGCTACCGGCAAAAGTATCAATGCAGAGCCGGTGGAGGTGTCCATGCCCCGGAATGCCAAGTTGTGGAGTCCGGATTCCCCCTTCCTTTATACGCTGAAAGTGACGCTGAAAAGCGGAGGAAAGGTAGTGGATAAGGTGGACAGCTATGCTGCCATGCGTAAGTACTCCACCCGTCGTGACGCGGATGGTATCGTACGTCTGGAACTGAATAACGAAGCTTTGTTCCAGTTTGGACCGCTGGACCAGGGCTGGTGGCCCGACGGACTGTATACAGCTCCCACAGACGAGGCTTTGCTGTACGATGTACAGAAGACGAAAGATTTCGGTTTCAATATGATTCGCAAGCATATCAAGGTGGAACCGGCACGTTGGTACACACATTGTGACCGTTTGGGTATCATCGTATGGCAGGATATGCCGAGCGGTGACCGTAATCCGGAATGGCAGAACCGCCGCTATTTCGACGGAACAGAACTGAAACGCTCCGCCGAATCCGAAGCCTATTATCACAAGGAATGGAAGGAAATAATGGATTGCCTCTACTCTTATCCGTGTATCGGTACATGGGTACCGTTCAACGAAGCTTGGGGACAGTTCAAGACGGTAGAGGTGGCCGAATGGACGAAACAATATGACCCGACCCGTCTGGTGAATCCGGCAAGTGGCGGTAACCATTATACTTGCGGTGACATGCTCGACCTCCACAACTATCCCCAACCGGAAATGTATCTGTATGATGCACAGCGCGCTACGGTTTTGGGTGAGTATGGCGGCATTGGCCTTGTCTTGAAAGACCATCTTTGGGAACCGAATCGCAACTGGGGATATGTTCAGTTTAACTCTTCCAAAGAAGTGACTGATGAGTACGTGAAATATGCCGATATGCTGTATCAGATGATAAAAAGAGGTTTCTCGGCAGCCGTCTATACACAGACCACGGATGTGGAGGTGGAAGTGAACGGTCTGATGACTTACGACCGCAAGGTGATAAAGCTGGATGAGAAACGCGTGAAGGAGATAAATACGCGTATCTGCAATTCACTTAAGAAATAAGGGCATTTACAATTTACCATTTACAAAGTACAATTTGGCTGCGCTGTTATCTGCATAGTTAAATTGTACTTTGTAAATGGTAAATTGTACATAAAAATGTTGTTATGAAACGATTGATTATAAAGCTTTTCCTTAGTCTGTGCCTATGGGCGGTATTGCCGGTCTGTGCACAGGATGCTGTTCATTACTATTTCAGAACGATGGATATCCGGAACGGTCTTTCGCAGAACACCGTGTATCAGATTTTGCAGGATAGGAAAGGCTTTATGTGGTTCGGAACCAAGGACGGTCTGAACCGTTATGACGGATTGTCTTTCCGTATTTACAAGAAAGAGAATTCCGGTTTAGGCAAGAATTTCATAACTGCGCTCTACGAGGACCGCCGGGGCAATATCTGGATTGGTACCGATGGGGGAGTCTTTATTTATGACCCGGTACTGGATTCCTTTACCGCTTTCGATGAGACCAGTGATAACGGCAGTATCATCAGGGATTTCGTCACCATGATTGGAAGTGACGAGGACGATAATATCTGGATATCGGTAGAAAACCAGGGGTTGTTCTGCTATAAACCGGCTGAAGGGAGGCTGTTGAACCATCTGCACGATTCGGGACTGCCCAATGTAACCCGCTTCTGGCTGAATGGGAATACGTGTTGGCTGGCCTTGTATGCGGATAATCTTTACTATACGAAAGCTGACTTTGAAACTCCTCTGCAGCCTTTCAAGGACGCGGAAGGAAATGAGATTTTCAAGAATGATATTATCAACTGGCAGGTCAGCGGACCCCATAATTGTGTGTATATCGCTTCGCTGAACGGGCTGACCGAGATAAACCAGACTACCGGCAAGACGCGGAAGCTGCTGAACACCTATGTGAGGGCTTTGCAGTTTAAATCTGACGACGAGCTGTGGGTGGGCGCAGAGTCCGGTTTGTATATTTACAATCTGACGAATGACAAGATTACCCATTTGACCGTTCCCGACCAGGATGATTCGTATGCATTGTCGGACAATGCCATTTATTCGCTCTGTTGCGACAAGGAGAACGGCATGTGGATAGGGTCTTATTTCGGTGGAGTGAACTATTGCCCTTATCAGTGGACTTATTTCGAGAAGTTCTATCCGAGAGACAATCTCAGGCATTTCGGTCGTCGTGTACGGGAAATCTGTGAAAGTAATGATGGCACCTTGTGGATAGGTACCGAAGACAAAGGCTTGTTCAATTACAATCCGGAAAACGGAAAGATAGAGCCTTTTGAGCATCCGGCCATTTATCAGAATGTTCATGGCCTTTGTCTGGATGGGGATGATTTGTGGGTAGGTACGTTTTCCGGTGGTCTGAACCGGGTGAATCTTCGGACCAGGCAGGTGAAGCATTACAGCAAGGGTGAGAGTGAGAATTCCATGGTCGCCAATGACGCCTTTACCATTTGTAGGACCACTACGGGAGACGTGTGGATAGGCACCACGTCCGGTCTGTTGAAGTACAATCGCTCCACAGATGACTTTACCCGGATTCCTCAGCTGAAGAATATGTTTACTTATGACATTCTGGAGGACTTCAACGGAAATTTGTGGTTTGCCACTTTCTCCAATGGAGTGTTCTGCTACAATGTAAGAAGCCGGCAGTGGAGGAATTATCTGCCTAATGAGAACGATTCGACCTCTCTTCCCTACAATAAAGTAATCAGTATTTACGAGGACAGCAAGAAGCGTCTGTGGTTCATGACGCTGGGTGAGGGCTTCTGCCGCTACAATCCGGAAACGGATAATTTTACCCGTTATGACATGTCGAAAGGATTTCCGAGCAATACCATTTACAAGATGGTCGAGGATAAGCGGGGAAACTTATGGATTACTTCTAATTATGGTCTGGTCTGCTTCAATCCCGATACGGAGAGCAAGCATGTTTATACCACGGCTAATGGGTTGCTGAGCAACCAGTTTAATTTCCAGTCCGGTTACATTGACAAGAAGGGACGCATCTATTTGGGAAGTATCAACGGATTCATAGCCTTTGACCCGGAAACTTTTGTGGAGAATACTTTCCTCCCTCCCGTGGTGATTACAGACTTCTTTCTGTTCAATAAACGGCTTTCGGTGGATAGTCCGGATTCTCCTTTGGAGAAGAGCATCACCTATGCGGATGAGATAGAGCTGGATGCCGACCAAAACTCCTTCTCTTTCCAGGTTGCGGCTTTAAGTTATCAAGCACCCGAAATGAATGGACTTGAATATAAGTTGGAAGGTTTTGACCGCGACTGGTATACGGTAGGGCGGAATTCCATCATCAACTATTCAAACCTTCCTTATGGAAGCTATACATTGCGTATAAAAGGTTCCAACAGCGATGGCAAGTGGAATGCTACGGAACGTGTGCTCGACATCCATATTCATCCTCCTTTCTATCTCTCCACCTGGGCATATGCCGGTTATACGATATTGGCGTTATGCTCACTGGCTGCTGTAATCATCTATTTCAGAAAACGGACCCGGCAGAAGCATCAGCAGGCTATGGACAAGTTTGAGCGGGAAAAGGAACGGGAGTTGTATACTGCGAAGATAGACTTCTTCACGAATGTGGCGCATGAGATACGTACACCGCTTACACTGATAAAGAGTCCGCTCGAGAATGTATTGGCTTCCCGTTCTGTTTCGGATGACATCAGGGATGATTTGGAGACCATGGAACTGAACACCAACCGGCTGCTTGATTTGGTGAACCAGTTGCTGGACTTCCGGAAGACGGAGACGCAAGGCTTCCAATTGAATTTTGTGGAATGTGACGTGTCTGAGCTCTTACAAAAGACGTATAAGCGTTTCAAGCCTTTGGCACGTGAAAGGGGGCTGGCATTGAGTATAGAGACTCCCGAAAGCTTGTATGCTTCGGTTGATAGGGAAGGGCTTACCAAGATTATCAGCAATCTGCTGACCAATGCGATAAAGTATTCGGAGACCTATATACGCATCAGGCTATATTCGGAAGGTGAAAGACTGCTGCTTTCTGTATGCAATGACGGCCTTGTTATTCCGGTAGAGATGCGCGAGGAGATTTTCAAGCCGTTCATCCAGTATAAAACCGGTACGTTGCGCTCTGTGCCCGGCACCGGTATCGGGCTTGCGCTTGCCCGTTCATTGGCCGAACTCCATGAGGGTACGTTGTGCATGGAAGATTCGATGGAGAACAACTGTTTCCTGCTGTCACTTCCGCTGAAGCACGAGCAGACGGTGGCCATGGAGCATAAAGAACCGGTAACGGGCGGGGAACCCTCTGAAGAAAGTGGTGCAGGTACTGCCTTGGAACAGCACCGGTATACTCTTTTGGTGGTGGAAGACAGTCTGGAAATGCAGGCATTTGTTGTGAAACAGCTCTCTTCGGAATATCGTGTGCTGACTGCCGTGAATGGGGTGGAAGCTTTGAAGGTGTTGAAGGAACATACTGTAAATCTTGTCATTTCAGACATTATGATGCCCGAGATGGATGGATTGGAGCTGTGCGAGCATCTGAAGTCCGAGCTTGACTATAGCCATATACCGATTATCCTGCTTACGGCGAAGACGACCCTTCAAGCCAAAATAGAGGGAATGAAGCTGGGGGCTGACGTATATATAGAGAAACCTTTCTCCGTGGAATATCTGAAAGTTTGTGTGGCCAATCTGCTGAACAACCGTGAGAAGCTACGGGCTTCTTTTGTCAATTCTCCTTTTGTGCAGACGGGCAGTATGGCAATGACAAAGGCAGATGAATCTTTCCTTAAAACATTGAAGGAAGTGGTGGTTGCCAATATGCAGAATCCGGATTTCTGTCTGGATGATATGGCAAGCCTGCTGAACATGAGCCGGTCGAGCCTGAACCGGAAGATAAAGGGCATATTGGATATGACTCCCAATGACTACATCCGCCTGGAGCGGTTGAAGAAAGCGGCGCAGCTTTTAAAGGAAGGAGAGTGTAAAATCAATGAGGTTTGCTATATGACCGGCTTCAATACTCCTTCCTATTTCACCAAGTGCTTCCAAAAACAATTTGGTATTCTGCCCAAAGACTTCGTGAAATGATAGCATGGAATGCTTGCTAAATATAACAATCCAATCAAATGCCCCTGAGGTGTCTCTCAGGGGCATTTTTTGGATTTATAATTGCATAGATTGAAGCGATATTTGCATTAATTTTAGCTTTATGCGGATATATTTGCATCCGAAAACCAACAATTTATAATACTATGACCCCTATGCCTATGACGTAACAAATCCTAATCAATGTTCTATGATTGGCAGAAGTGACTAATCACTTTCTGCAGTGTATTTAAAAGCGGACGTTAGTTTCCGCATAGTTTTAAAATCTAATTCTATAAAAAATGATCAAGAAAATCTTATTCTTATTCTTTGTTGTGTTTGCAGCTACCGCTTATTCACAAGATGTGACCATAACGGGAACGGTGACGGATGCAAATAGTGAGCCTTTGGTGGGCGTGAATGTATTGGTAAAAGGTACTACCACGGGTGCCATTACCGATATTGACGGTAATTTCTCAGTGAGTGGAAAGAAAGGAAGTACACTCGTTTTCTCTTATATCGGTATGCTTACGCAGGAAGTTGTCTATAAGGGAACTGCCTTGCGCGTGGTGATGAAAGATGACTCGAAAGCGCTGGAAGAAGTGGTTGTCATCGGTTATCAGACGGTGAAGAAGTCCGACTTGACCGGAGCGGTTGCCGTGGTTGATACCAAGGAAATGAAGAAAAGCGCTGCAGGAACACTGGTCAGCCAGATGCAGGGCTTGGCAACCGGTATTAACGTACGCAGTAGCGGTAGGGCAGGCGAAGATGCCTCTATTGAAATTCGCGGTGTCGGTTCCTTGAGCAATAACTCTCCGCTGTGGGTTATTGACGGTATGATTACAGACCCGGGTGTTGATTTCAATCCTGCGGATGCAGAGTCCATCCAGATTCTGAAGGATGCTTCTGCTGCTGCCATCTACGGTTCGCGTGCTGCCAATGGTGTGATTATCGTTACTACCAAGAAAGGTACGAAAGGTCCCATGAAGGTGAATGTAAGCGTAAAGGAAACATTGGAATGGAGCCCGAAATTTGATTTGATGAATGCGGCAGAATATATCAAGTATAATGATATTGCCTATAATGAAGCTATCAAAGATGGCATTGCTACTGTAAACAGCACTCAGAAACACTCACAGTATGATACCAACTGGCAGGATGAAGTGTTGAAGACCGCATTGGTGCAGGACTACAACGTATCACTCTCCGGTGGCGGTGACTCCGGTAGTTATTTTGTATCAGCCGGCTACTATAACAATGATGGCGTTTCTTATGGAAATACTTTTGACCGTTATAGCTTCCGCGTCAATACACAAGGTAAAAAGGGCTGGTTCTCTTTTGGTGAAAACTTGGCTTATTCACTCACAAACACAGACCCGAACCAGACAAATACCTACAATGACTTTTTGCGTATGATGCCTACCATTCCTATCTATGATGAGAATAATCCGGGTGGATATGGCTATGGTGATGCTGCCAAATACAATACTTTTGGTGTGAACCCGATTGCTCGTGAAGATTTGGAATATCGTCATTTCCGTCAGAATCGTTTGAATGGTTCTTTATGGCTGGAATTCAAGCCTTTCGAATTCCTTTCCTATAAATTCAATGGTGGTATTGACCTTTACTTTTATGAGAATTCATGGTTCCGTGGAGAAGGTAACTGGACTCAGAACCAGGAACACCGTGACCCGGAAAGCCAGAAGGCACGTGACAATACTTACAATATGCTGGTTGAACATACTTTGAACTTTAATAAGGATTTTGGCAAGCATCATGTGGATGCTGTAGTCGGTACTACTTACCAGCACCATGAGTGGGAAGGTTTGTGGGCTTCCCGTCTGAACTTCCCGATGTTGGGTAACGGTGATTACCTGACCGTATTGAATGCCGGACAGAGCAACCAGCAGAATACAAACAGCATCAGTGAAAATGCGATGATTTCTTATTTGGGACGTGCGAACTACATTTATGATGATAAATACTATTTGACTGCCACCTTCCGTCGTGACGGAACTTCCCGTCTGGCTAAAGAAAATCGTTGGGGTAATTTCCCATCATTCTCCGGTGCCTGGAGAATTTCAAAAGAGGAATTCTTTGATGTACCTTGGATTAATGATTTGAAGATTAGAGGTAACTGGGGCCGTCTTGGTAACTCTTCCATTGGCGATTGGGATTATATTGGAACTATCAATCAGAGTATTGTAACTGTATTCGGAGGTGCTATTGTTCCGGGTTCTACTCAGGTGAAACTTGTGAATGCAGGTCTTGTTTGGGAAACGAAAGAAACGGTGAATGTAGGCTTTGATGCCAGTTTCCTTAACCAGCGCTTGACTGTCAGCGCAGAGTATTACAACTCAAAGACCAGTGATGTATTGGCAGAGACTCCGATTGCTATTTCTACCGGTAACCAAGGAGGTTCTCCATGGAAAAATGCTGCCAGCTTGCGCAACAAGGGCTTCGAGTTTACACTTGGTTGGAAAGATCAGATTTCGGACTTTAGGTATAGTGCTTTGCTGAATGTGACTACTATGGATAACGAAGTATTGAGCTTGGGTCGTGATGGTACTAATAGAGATTATATTGATTCTGGTCAGGCAAGAACTAAACCGGGCAGATCTTTGGCTGAATTTTATTTGAGAAAAACAGACGGTATCTTCAAGACACAAGAGCAGATTGATAATTATGTGACATCTACGGGTACCCCCATTATGATTGAGGGAAAGCGTCCTCAATTGGGAGATGTCAAGTATCTCGATTTGAATGATGATGGAGAGATTACTGATGCCGACCGTGATTATTGCGGTAGTCCCTGGTCCAAGATGCAAATGTCATTGGTATTCAATGCAGAGTGGAAGAACTTCGATTTCAGTATGATGTGGAATGGTCAGTTCGGCAATAAGATATACAACGTATCCCGCTGGCAAGGACGTCTGTTTGCAGACAACTCTAACTATATTCGCTTTGAAAAGGGTGAAGAACCTTACCAGGTAAATCCTAACTCCAATACCCCGCGTATCATTTACGGTGATTTCCGTAACTCCCGTGATGCCGACCGTTTCTTGGAGAATGGCTCTTATTTCCGCATGAAGAACATTTCTATCGGTTATAACTTCAAGCAGAAGTGGCTGACCAACCTGGGTGTTGAGAAACTCCGTCTGTTTGCTACCGGTAGCAATTTGATTACTATCACCGGATATTCCGGCTTGGATCCTGACTTCAAGGGCGCGAATTCCGTTTGGAACAGTGGTACGGACAGTTTTGCATATCCTAATACCCGTTCGGTAATGTTTGGATTGGATTTGACCTTTTAACTTATAAATCAGCTTATAAATTATGAAAAAGATATATTATGGATTAATGCTTGCAGGTGCCTTGACCTTGTGCACCGGATGCAGTTCGAGTTTATTGGATATTGATAATCCCAATGAAGTAACTAATGATACTTATTGGAATAAGCCGGAAGATGCGACAGCCGGTGTCAATGCTTGTTATAGCTTCTTCTATAAGGAAGGCACTTGGATGCGTTGGCTTTCTTTCCGTTATGATTTGACTTCGGACGAAGGATGGAGTTCTTCTCCTTGGATTGAATTGGGCGACTGGACACGTTTTCTCTATAATAACTATAATTTTTATGAAGGCAACAACATACATTGGGAACATTTCTATGTAGGTATTTTCCGTTGTAATCAGGTGTTGGCTCATGTTCCTTCTATCGAAATGGATGAGACGACGAAAAACCAGGTACTGGCACAAGCTTCTTTCTTGCGTGCATTGTGGTATTTTCAGGTAAATCTGTTGTGGGACAAAGGAACTATGCCGTTGGAGCCTAAAGATGCTTCTTATATACCGGAAGATGCTTCCGAGCAGGAAATATGGGACCAGGTAGAGAAAGATTTGACTTTTGCCATGCAGTATCTGCCGGAATCTTGGGATGCTGCCAATCTGGGACGTGCTACCAAAGGTGCTGCCAAGGCATTGTTGGGCAAGGCTTATATGCAACAACATAAGTATGACAAAGCAAAGGAACAATTGCAATGGTTGATTGATAAAGAGGGCTCTTTATACGGTCTTATCGCCAATCGTGAAGATAATTTCACTGACTTGGACGAGAACAACAAGGAAGGTATCTTTGAGATTCAGTTCGATGACCAGAACAAGGGTGGTACGGGTAATGATGCCAGTATGGCATTCGGTTTCCAGCGTACTCAGTTCTATGCTCCAAGTGGTATAGGTTGGGGAGATGGTAAGGCACGCCGCTGGTTGGTAGACGAGTTCTTGAAAGAGAAACGTGTGGATGGAAAGAATGACTTGCGCTTGTACGGCAGTATCCTTTATCGTGGATTTTCGCAAGACTTCCCCGACCAGCCGAAGAAATATTATGGTGTTGAGAATGCAGATTGGAATGATAATTGGGGAACTGATCCGGAAGACTGTTATATCCGTAAATACAATACTTCGTACTATCGTAGTGCAGAAGATTACTTTGCCCGCAATAATTATCGTATTATGCGCTATGCAGATATCCTGATGAACTATGCAGAGTGTCTTGTTGAAACGGGTACTAATCCTGCCGATGCTGCTGTTTATGTGGACAAGGTAAGAGAACGTGCCGGTCTGGCCAAGTTGAAAGACAGTCAGTGGAAAGACTGCTTGAGCTCTAAAGATGCTTTTATCAAGCGTCTGCAGATGGAACGTACTTTGGAACTCTGTTTCGAAGGTTGGCGTTGGGCTGACTTGAAGCGTTGGGGATTACTTGATTCCCAGGCTGGAATTGATGAACTGAAAGCTCGTGACAAAGACTTTGACAACTTTATTGTTGGCAAGCACAGACGTCTGCCTATTCCAAGAGATGAGGTAGAAAACAGCACAGTAGGTGGTGTTGCACATCTTACTCAGAATCCTAACTATTAATAACTAAAGAAGGCTATGCCTGGAAGCCTGTTCTCATTTAGGATGCTTCCGGCATAGCCTTTTCTTTCTTAAATCTTATACCATATGCTTGTCTGTAAAAAACTACTATTACCATTCGCTTTTGCTTGCTGCGGCAGCTTGTTTGCGCAGAACATCCAGAATCCGGTACTTCCGGGAGTGGCGGATGCCGGCGTAATGAAATATAATGGCAAATATTATATTGGAGGGGTCCGTACAAACGGGGATTTCTATGTATCCGATGACCTGGTTCATTGGGGGAAACCTATCCATGTCGTATCCATGGACAATGACTGGACCAGAGGCAGCGGAGCCGGAGATGACCAGATTCATGCCAATGACATGTTCTATCTGAATGGAGATTTTCATTTGTACTGGTCAGTCAATTATTGGGGGAAGGACAAGCATGCCGTTCACATTGTACATGCGCAGAGCAAAGATGTCTTGGGCGCTTATACAGAACCGAACAAGAAGACATGGATGGATAACCGTATCGACCCCAAAATATTCAGAGATGATGATGGACAACTATACATGTATATGGTACGTTTTACTGATGGAAATACCATATGGGGACGTAAAATGAAGAACCCGGCAGAATTTGCCGGCGAACCGGTGTGCCAGTTCGCCTCATTGCCAGATACATGGGAAACGATGGATAACAGAGTAGCGGAGGGACCGTGGGTCATGAAGTATAGAGACCGCTACTATATGATGTATAATGCCAACCACACCTCTACAGAGTGGGGCAATTATCAGTTGGGAGTTGCTGAGGCAGACTCTCCTTTAGGTTTTCAAAATGGTAATAAATATAGCTATCCGGTTGTAGGCTGTAATCAGACGCAACTGGAGGAGAAGCGAGTGGATTTATTGCGGTATGGCCGTACGTATGAGCCGTTGTTCGCTTATACGGAGAGCAAGCCGGGAAGCGATTGGACAAAAGCGACCTACGATGACTCAGGCTGGGCGAGGGGGGAGACCGGCTTTTCGTCCCGTGAAGTGAAAGGTTCCACCACCCGGCATTTGGGTACCTTGTGGAATACGCCCTCCTTATGGTTGCGAAAGACTTTCTCTGCCGGTAGCGAAACCGGCAATCTGGCATTGCGTGTCGCTCACGACGGAGATACGCGGATTTATCTGAACGGAACACTTGTCTACGAGAAGCAGGGGCGTGATTATTGTGTCGTAAACCTGGACAAGAAGCTGCGTGCTGCTTTGAAGGAAGGCACGAATCTGCTTGCCGTAGAAACAAACAAGGGACGTTCGCAATTTTTCGACGTTTCTCTGTTCGATATGAAAGACGGCATTGCCGACGATATTCTGATGACTCCCGGCCAACCTAATATTTTGAGAGGCCCCAACGGATTTGAATGGTGGCTGATTTATATGGCAAACAAGAACAATGAGCATCGGGGACAATATATCAACCGTGTCCAGTTCTTCGACAAGACGTTGTTTGTGGATGGTATCACCGGCCCCCGCACGGCAGGTTATCATCCCGAACCTTCGATGCCTACCTTTGCGGGTAAAGGCGAGACAGCTTCGTTCGGTGTGTTGCAACAAGTACAGCCGTCCGTGGCTTACTTGTTCGAGACGGGAGTCAAGACCGAGGGTGGAGCCGGCGTCATTGCCTGGTGGAAGGATGCAGATAACTGTGCCTATGTAGGTTTGGATGCCGAGAACCGGAGCTGGTATCTGCGTACACTTGTCGGCGGTAAAGAAAACAAGGAATCCTATGCCCTGCCTGAAGATTTCCGTTGGGGTGTGTACCATCATCTGCGCATTGAGCGTAATGGTGGCTGTCTGAAAATTTGGCTGGATGAGATTCCCGCACCGGGAAAACATGTCTTTGCAGAGGCTCTTCCGGTGGAAGAAGCGGGTGTTCCCGGAGTATTTGATGAGACAAAGTCTGCCTTGTTCGAAGGAGCTACCTATACCATCGGGTTCGATGATGTGCATTTCCAGCTTTCGGGGAATGAGGAGTTGTTGAAAGGCGACTTCTTGAACGATTATGAATTCAGCTTCCAGTTATCCGGCTTGTCCGGACAAGATATGGCGGGTAGTTATCCGGTTTATGTGGATAAGGATAACTATGTGAAGGCTCAGTTTAATGGTGCTACCCGTATGCTTGAGGTGACAGCTGTGAAGAAAGGGAAAAACGCTTGGAAAAAGGAGTTTTCACTGGGATGCCTGCAAACATTCTATCCGGATGTGAAGTATACCGACTTCATTGAGAAAGGTTATCGTTTTGCTGCACCTACGTGGCTGGATACCCTTTACCTGAACCGTCATGAAGCAGGTAACAAGTCCGAATTTGTAGATGACATGTTCGGCAAATTCGACATAGAGTACCTGAATGGCAGCGAATGGTATCCGATAGAGAGCAAAAGTGGGGGAGTAGCAGAACATCCTGCGTATAATTATTGTACCTTTACTCCGGTGAAGGCAGAAGGCATCCGGTTCATTAACAAGGAGGCGGAAGATTTGGAACGCCATATCTATAAGATAGGCGTACACGAGTTGTGGAAAGACTCCTATAATTTTCGTGCAGTACGCCGGGCAGACAAACTGTATCTGTTTGTGGACGGCAGGGAATTGGGTACGTTAGACATCCGCTACCCTGCGTCCCGCATCGGATTCTGTTCGGAGGGCGAATCTCCTGCCTATAAGGGAGTGCTGTATTATCACATAGGGCAGGTTCCCAATCAGATGAAGCCTTGATTGGATGTTGGAACCGCATTTTTGTCTTGAAATTTGCACATCGAATGATAAAACTGTAATAGGTTGGTAATCAGCGTACTTAAATTACTCTTATCTAAGTATACGACTGAGGGAACCTAAGTATATGACTGAGGGAACCTAAGTATATGACTGAGACCTCTTCACTATACGAGGAGATGACGAAATGAGTTTGATGTAAATATTTATTTTGAAATAGAAACCATGAGAATCATGAAAAAGAATTTTATATGTATGTATCTGTTTCTGTTGGCCACGCTGGCTTCCTGCCAGTCCTGCTCTTCAGACTATAAGGATGTGGACGATATTGTTGTCGAAGGAGTTGAAACACCGGTACCTTTGGGCGACCCGTTCATCATGTTGTACGAGGGTACTTACTATGCATACGGCACCCATGCGGATGACGGTATTGAAGTCTATACCTCCGATGATTTGCAGACTTGGAAGTATAAGGGCATGGCGCTCCAGAAGAAGGATGTCTGGGCCGATCGCTGGTTCTGGGCACCGGAGGTCTACGAAGTGAACGGGAAGTTCTATATGTACTATTCGGCAGACGAGCATATCTGTGTGGCAACAGCCGATTCGCCCGCAGGTCCGTTCACTCAGAGCAAGAAGGAGCCCCAGATTGCCGATGAGAAATGCATTGATAACTCCCTGTTCATTGATGACGACGGCACACCTTATCTCTTTTTCGACCGTTTCAACGACGGACTCAACATTTGGGTGGCCGAATTGGAGAAAGACCTCATGACTATCAAGAAGGAGACCATGCATCCTTGCATTCACGTATCTCAGGCATGGGAGGAAGTGTGGCCTCGTGTGAATGAAGGTCCGTTTGTCGTCAAGCACAACGGAATTTATTATATGACTTATTCCGCCAACAGTTATGAAAGTCCCTTCTACGGCATAGGTTGCGCCACGGCTACCGATTTGATGGGTACTTGGACCAAATACGAGGAGAACCCCTTGTTGCAGAAACCCGGAGAACTGGTCGGGGTGGGACACAGTGCCACCTTCACAGACAAGGCTGGCAAGCTTCGTCTTGTTTTCCATGCTCATAAGGACAAGAACAATATCCATCCGCGCGCCATGTATATCACTGATGTTTCTTTCGAGAAAGTGGACGGTGTGGACCGTATGAGAATCAGCAAGGACTATATGACCCCCAAAGTAGTAAAATAAAAGATGGATATGAAGAAAAATTGTATATGGTTGCTGTTGCTTTGTCTTTGTTTTGCCGGATGCAAGGAGAAGACGGTTGTAGAATCAGACTATCTGCCGATTGCCGACCCTTACGTGATGCTTTACGAAGGCAAGTACTATGCTTACGGCACCGGAGGTACGGTAGAAGGGGAGGGCTTTGCCTGCTTCTCTTCCGATGACCTGAAGAACTGGACGCGTGAAGGCCAGGCGTTGTCGGCCGCCGACTCCTACGGTACGTGGGGATTCTGGGCTCCGGAAGTCTACTATATCGAGTCGAAGAAAAAGTTTTACTTGTTCTACTCCACCGAAGAGCATATTTGCGTGGCAACGGCAGATACTCCCCAAGGCCCGTTCCGTCAGGAGGTGAAGCAGCCTATATGGGATGAGAAGAGCATTGATACTTCTCTCTTCATCGACGATGACGGCACGCCTTACCTTTATTTCGTGCGTTTCACAGATGGCAATGTCATTTGGGTGGCAGAAATGAACGATGATTTGACCGGCATCAAGCAGGAAACGTTGACGGAGTGCATTAAAGTGGGAGAGCCTTGGGAACTTTCGCAGGACAAGCCTGCCAAGGTGGCCGAAGGCCCTTCCGTCTTGAAGAAAGAGGGCATTTATTACCTGATTTATTCAGCCAATCACTTTGAAAGCAAAAATTACGGAGTGGGCTACGCAACTTCAGACAGTCCTATGGGACCGTGGAAGAAATACGAGGAAAACCCGATTTTGCAACGTGCCGACGGTTTGATGGGTACCGGACACGGAGCGCCCTTCCGTTGCAAAGACGGCAGTTGGAAATATATTTTCCATGCACACTGGGATTCCACGAAGGTACAGCCGCGTACTTCGTACATCAAGGATTTTGCCATTTCCGACCAGAGAACGGTTTCTATCGGTGGCCCTCTTATCCGTCCGCAGGTATTAACTGATAATCTGACATCAAAATGAAAAAAGGACTGTTTTATTATATGCTGATAGCATGCCTCTGTGCTTGTCAAAAGAAGACAGAAACAATCTCTACTGCTTCTTTATTGAAAGAAATGGTGGATTGTGAAGCATTGGCAAAGTATCCTGAACCTTATTATGAAACCAGGCAGTTCAGTAGTTACGACCGGGCGTCTGTCAAAAAAGATAGTGTCTCTTGGTATGCCAATTGTGACCGAAGCCAGTTTCTGCGCGTTGATTCCATTGACGGACGGAGAGAGTTTGTTCTGGTTGATACGGACGGCCCGGGAGCTATCACTCGCTTTTGGGTGACTGTAGCCGCATATTCGGATAAAGGAACCCTGCGTTTTTATCTTGACAATCAGGAAGTTCCCGAAATAGAAGGGGAGGTTTTGGGCATATTGAGCGGACATGCTCTGGTAGATGCGCCTCTTTCGGCTTCTGTATCGGAACTGACGGACTATAAGCAGAGGGGACATAATCTGTATCTGCCCATACCTTATGCCAAGCATTGCAAGATTACCTATGAAAGTCCTTCCATCAAGGAACCCGGCGAGTTTTCCGAAGAATGCTTCTATTACAACATCAATTACCGTACTTATGCAGAAGGAACGTCTGTAGCGACTTTCTCTAAGGAGGACATCAAGCAGAATGCGAAATTACTGGCAGATGTACAACGAAAACTGACTGTATCCCGGAGGGAAATAGGAGGATTGCAGAAAGAACCGATGCTTCGGAGTGTGCTGGCTGCCGGTGAAGAGCAGGATATGACCCTTTCCGGTCCGGGTGCTGTTCGCCGTCTGGACGTAAAGCTGCATGCCGGAGACTTTGACCAGGCATTGCGTTCTACGGTTCTGCGTATTTCTTTTGATGGAAACGAAACTGTATGGGTACCGGTAGGAGACTTTTTCGGAAGCGGGAACCGTCTTTCTCCGTTTCAGACTTTTTATACCGAAGTAACATCCGATTCACTGTTTTCTTGCTTTTGGGTAATGCCCTATCAGAAAGATTGCAGGATTGCATTGCAGAATGTGGGGACGGACGAGGTTGAGGCTTCTCTGACTGCATACACCTCGGCTTGGAAATGGGATGAAAGAAGTATGTACTTCGGTGCGGGGTGGACGGAGTTCTCTCATCTGCATACCCGTACAAATCCGGATAAGCCTACGACAGACGACCACTTTGAAGTAAATTTCGTGAAACTGACCGGCAGAGGAGTATATGTGGGCGATGGGGTAACCTTGTTCAACTCCTTGGCCGACTGGTGGGGCGAAGGTGATGAAAAAGTGTATGTGAACGGTGAGGAATTTCCTTCGCACTTCGGCACCGGTACGGAAGACTATTACGGTTATGCCTGGTGCATGCACAATGCTTTCAGCCATCCGTTTATTGCCGAGCCGGATGGAACAGGCTCCACTCAGTGTGGGCACGTCTCCAATGTGCGCTATCGTGGTTTGGATGCCATTCCTTTCAGCAAGTCATTGACGTTTGACATGGAGATATGGCATTGGGGCAGTACGGTCATCAACTATGCTCCTACTACTTTCTGGTATATGCTGCCCGGTGGAGAATCCAACCGCAAGGCGGAAGCTGCTAAAGCATCTGCGGATATTGCAAAGCATAAGAATGATCTGGTGAGCAATGTAGCCGTTACCGGAAGGAAGGTGGAAGGCGAATATTTGGATATTCGGCTGACCGGAGGAATTGAAAGATCGCAAAGTATACCTGCCATGAACTGGAGTAACGGTGCCCAGTTCTTTTGGGCTGAAGCAAAGGAAGGCGATAAAGCTTCCTTAGGCTTTAAAGTCGACAAGGGAGGCAATTATCGGTTGAAAATAGCTTTTACGGTAGCACCGGATTATGGTTGTATAGATTTGTACCTGAACAACCATAAACTGAAAGAAAACCTGAATCTGTATAGTACCGGGCTGGCAACGAATGTATTGGATTTGGGGACAGTTACTTTGCAAGACGGCTCTAATGAACTGCTGATTATACAAAAAAAAGCTGATAGCCGTTCTGCGAATTCATTGTTGGGCATGGATTATTTAATAATACAATAATTAAGGGTAATATGAAGAAACAAATTCTGATGTTTGCATTATGTTGCCTGACGGCATGCTCTTCGTCGTCGGCGACAAAAGAAAACGAGCCGGAAGAACAGCCGAAGAATGTCTATCGCAATCCGGTGATAAACTACAGTTTGCCCGACCCTTCTGTGATAAAGGGCGGTGACGGCTACTACTATCTGTATGCCACCGAGGACATACGTAATCTGCCGATTCACCGTTCCAGGAATCTGGTGGATTGGGAATATGTAGGTACTGCCTTTACCGACCGTACCCGACCTGATTTTGAGCCGAACGGCGGTTTGTGGGCACCGGACATCAACAAGATAGGTGATAAATACGTACTCTACTATTCCATGTCCGTTTGGGGAGGCGAGTGGAATTGCGGCATCGGTTGTGCCACTGCCGATAAACCGGAGGGACCTTTCAAGGACCACGGGAAGATGTTCCGCAGCAATGAAATCAATGTGCAGAATTCCATTGACCCTTTCTACATAGAGGAGGGAGGAAAGAAATATCTTTTCTGGGGCAGCTTCCGTGGAATCTATGCGATTGAACTGTCCGATGACGGCTTGTCTTTGAAGGAAGGTGCCACACCGCAGCAAGTGGCGGGAACCGCTTACGAGGGTACTTATATCCATAAGAAAGACGGACATTACTATTTCTTTGCTTCCATAGGAAGTTGCTGTGAGGGGTTGAACAGTACCTACACTACCGTTGTAGGGCGTTCGGACAATCTTTTCGGCCCCTACGTCGACAAGAAAGGCGGTAGCATGATGGACAACAAGCACGAAGTGCTGATTCAGAAAAGCAATACCTTTGTGGGTACCGGCCATAACTCCGAGATTGTGACGGACAATGTCGGTAATGACTGGTTCTTCTATCATGCGGTGAGCACGAAGAATCCTGAAGGCCGCGTATTGATGCTGGATAAGATTAGCTGGGAAGACGGATGGCCGACAGTAGAAGGCTCCGTTGCATCTACAGAATCGGAGAAACCTGAATTCTGACGAGTATGAAGAATTTTATTTTAGTATCCTTGTTGGCCTTGCTTATGATGGGCTGTAAAACATCGAATGGAGGTGCCTTGGAAATAGTGGAACCTACCGTTGAAATGCGGGATAATCCCGAAGGAGTAGCTTCGTTTGCTCCCCGTTTCTCATGGCAGTTGGCAACCGGCAAGCAGGATGTGATGCAGACTGCTTATCAGATTGAGGTGGCAGATTCGGAAAAGAGTTTGCAGACCGGGGCCGGGCTGGTATGGAACAGTGGTCGTGTGGAGTCCGACCAGTCGGTGCTGGTGAAATATGCAGGGGAGCCTTTGGAGTCGGGACAGAAATATTATTGGCGTGTCACGGTATGGACAAATACCGGTGACAAAGCGCAAAGCAATGTCCGGTACTGGTCAATGTCCTTGCTGGACAGTTCGGACTGGAAAGCCGGCTGGATTGGACTGAACGACAGTACAAACTTGAAACTGGACGGTGAGCGGACCATCCTTCCGGCACGTTATCTGCGGAAGGAGTTTGATTTGCCGTCACAGCCGAAGCGTGCAGTCCTTTATGTTTCGGGAGTAGGCTCTTCCGTATGCTATATGAATGGCGAGAGGATTGGAAACGATGTATTCGGTCCTTTGCCTACCTGGTACGATGCTTCTGTATCTTATCTGACCTATGATGTTACCCCCTTGTTGAAGTCCGGTACCAATACGATAGGCGTGGCTCTGGGCAACGGCCGCTATCTTTCCATGCGTGCCAATGGGATGGTAGGCTTTGGCTTACCTCGCCTCATGGCGCAGTTGAATATAGAGTACGACAATGGTGAGACGGTGTCGGTAGTCAGCGATGATTCCTGGAAAGCGACGAACCACGGTCCTATAACTGCGAACAACGAATTTGACGGTGAACATTACGATGCCCGCTTGGAATTGGGTAAATGGACGGAAAGCGGCTATAATGATTCCGGATGGCAGTTGGCCGAACGGATGGAGGCTCCCAAAGGAAAACTTGTGGCACAGCTCTCTCCGAGTCTGAAGGTGATGGAGGAGATAAAGCCAATATCCGTTAAATCGGTAGGTGATGGAAGATATATCGTGGATATGGGGCAGAATATGGTAGGAATACAGCAGGTGAAACTGCGTGGCAAGAAGGACAAGCCCATTACCATGCGTTTTGCCGAAGTGCTGAAGGACAATGGTACGGAACTGTATCTTGACAACCTACGCAGTGCCCTTGTCACGGATATTTATACTCCTGCCGCTGACGGTGAGTTTGTTTGGGAACCGTTGTTTGTTTACCATGGTTTCCGTTTTATGGAAATATCCGGTTTGGACTATGAACCGGCAGCGGATGATTTCACCGGTAAGGTGGTGTATGATGAAATGGCAACGAACGGTACGTTCGAGACTTCCGAGGAGTTGATTAACAGAATTCACAAGAATGCCTATTGGGGAATCCGTGGAAACTATCGCGGTATGCCTACCGACTGCCCCCAGCGTGATGAACGTCTTGGATGGCTGGGCGACCGCACTACTGGTGCCTATGGTGAAAGTTTCATTTTCGGCAATGCCTTGATGTATAAGAAGTGGCTGGTGGATATAGAAGAGTCCATGAATGAAAATGGAAGTATCTCTGTGGTATCTCCCCGTTACTGGACTATCTTCCATGATGACGTGACTTGGCCGGCTGCCTATTTTTACGTAGCCGACATGCTTTACCACCAGTTTGGCGATGATAGCTCCATCAAAGAGCGCTATCCGTCCATGAAGCGCTGGGTAAACCACATGACGGAGACCAAAATGAAGGACTATATTCTGGTGAAGGATGAATACGGGGATTGGTGCATGCCTCCCGAGTCGCCGGAGCTGATTCATTCGGAAGACCCTGCCCGTAAGACGAACGGTGAAGTGTTGAGTACAACGGTGTTTTACAGCATTCTGCAACTGATGGAGAAGTTCGCGCAAATGAACGGACTTCCGGCAGATGCTGAAGAGTATGCAGCACTTGCCATTAAGGTCAAGGACGCTTATAACAAGAAATTCTTCAATACTGAGACTGCACAGTATGACAACAATACGGTGACGGCAAACCTGCTTTCCCTCAGACTGGGCCTGGTTCCCGACGGATATGAAGATAAAGTATTTGCCAATGTCGTGGAGAAGACGGAAAAAGACTGTAAGGGACATGTCAGTGCCGGTGTGCTTGGCATCCAGCATCTGATGCGCGGGCTTACCGAGTATGGCGGACTGGAACTTGCCTATAAGATAGTGACCAATGACACGTATCCCTCATGGGGCTACATGATTAAGAAGGGTGCAACCACCATTTGGGAATTATGGAACGGTGACACGGCAAATCCGGCGATGAATTCAAGAAACCATGTGATGCTTTTGGGAGACCTGCTGATATGGTTCTATGAGGACCTTGCCGGTATAAAGAATGCTCCTGCTTCTGTCGGGTTCAAGCAGATTCTGATGGAACCGGTATTCCCGGAAAAACTGAATTATGTGAATGCTTCGCATGTATCGCCTTATGGCAGAATAGGAAGCTCCTGGAAACGTGATGGCAATAAGCTGGAGTGGAACGTTGAGATTCCTGCCAATACAACCGCTACGGTCAAGCTGCCGCTTGACTTCCATGTACAGGTAGATGCCGGTCAGGCGGGGATTCATTCCGTGGAGGAGGCTGACGGTAAGCTGGTAGTCGAATTGGGCTCCGGCAAGTATGTATTCATGTCTGAATGATATTTTTCTAACAACAATAAAACAGATGTAACTATGAGACTAAAAAGATTGTTTTTGGGGGTAATGCTTTTGGCGGGCATTACGGGTGCAGGAGCGGCAAATGTTGCTCCGGAAGACATCTCTGCTTCTATTTCCTTGAAAGTGCCGGGGAATGATGCCAAGCAATATCCGCTGGCCTTGCAGAAGATGCAGGATGGTATGTACAGCTGCCGGGCTTCGGAAACGTTGCCGTTGGACATCATCCGCCAAGTGGTGGACAAAGATGGCAAACAGCGCATTACCGTCACACTCAAGGCGCTGGAAAATGTGTATTTCAACTACGGGGAACAGATAAAGACCGGTTACAAGCATTCGGACTGTCAGTTCTACATGCCGGGCTTCTGGTATCGTCGCAACCTGCGTTCGCCGAAGGAAGCTCCTTCTTTCCATACATCGGACAGTTGGCTGGTGCGTGAGGACCGTTTGAGCACTCCGCTGACGGCAGCTTTCAATCCGGCAAGCGGTACGTCCATGTCGGTTATCCGTATTGACAAGTTCGACAAGGAAGCTTTGACCACTCATAAGGAGGGAGAGGTAATCTTGTCCGGCGAGACTTCCATCGGATATACCGGTTTCTGCAATGTGGATGGTGTGACTGTCTTGGCATACGGTTTCCCCTATAAGGAAGCACCGAAGACATATATCCGCAAATTGACGCTGGCTCCTGCCGTTGAGGCTTTCCAGTTGCTGCGTAAGGGCGACAGCATCTCCATGACTTGGGAGGTATCCGAAAGGAATGCTGCCGATTTCTCGGAATGCGTACAGCGCACCTGGGAGTATTGTTATGACACTAACCGCCCGAAACCGGTTGACACACCTTACACGGTAGACCGCATGAAGGAGGTGATGAGCAACTTCTTTGTGGAAAGCTATGTCAGCAATACCCCCACTCATTATTACTCCGGTGTAGAGTTGGAGACTGCTACTTGTGCCAATACCGATGTGGCCGAAGTGGGCTTTGTGGGACGTACGTTGCTGAACGCTTTCAATGCTTTGGAGTATGGCAAACTGCAGAACCGCCAAGACCTGGTGGACAATGCCAACCATATCTTTGACACTTATCTCCAGAATGGTTTTTCGCCTGCCGGTTTCTTCAACGAAGTGGTGCACTACAACCGCGGCTTCAAGGAAACCAGACATAGCATCCGCCGTCAGTCCGAAGGCGTATATGCCATTCTGAACTATCTGAACTATGAGAAACAGCAGAAGCGTAAACACCCCGAATGGGAGAAACGCATCAAGGGCATGCTGGACAGCTTCCTCAAGTTGCAGAACGAGGACGGCAGCTTCCCGCGCAAGTTCAAGGATGATTTCTCTATCGTGGATGCCAGCGGCGGTAGCACGCCTTCGGCAACATTGCCTTTGGTGATGGCGTCCAAGTATTTCAAAGACAAGCGTTATCTGGCAAGCGCCAAGCGTACGGTAGACTATCTGGAGAAGGAACTGATATCCAAAGCCGATTATTTCTCTTCTACGCTGGATGCCAACTGCGAGGACAAGGAAGCCTCCTTGTATGCTGCTACGGCTGCTTATTATCTGGCTTTGGTTACCAAAGGAGAAGAGCGTGCACACTATGCCGGTCTGGCAAAGAAAGCCGCTTATTTTGCCTTGTCGTGGTATTATACTTGGGATGTTCCTTTTGCCGAAGGTCAGATGCTGGGAGATATCGGCTTGAAAACCCGTGGTTGGGGAAATGTGTCGGTAGAGAATAACCATATCGATGTGTTTATCTTCGAATTTGCCGATGTGCTGCATTGGCTCTCCAAGGAGTACAACGAGCCGCGCTTCTTTGACTTTGCCGAGGTGATTTCCACTTCCATGCGCCAGTTACTGCCATATGAAGGACACATGTGCGGCATTGCCAAAGTAGGCTATTACCCGGAAGTGGTGCAGCATACCAATTGGGATTACGGACGTAACGGAAAGGGATATTACAACAATATCTTCGCTCCGGGCTGGACGGTTGCTTCTTTGTGGGAGTTGTTCACTCCGGGACGTGCGGAGCAGTTCTTGTTGAAGAAGTGATGTACTGACATTTGCAACGACCTTTGCCTCATAGTGTAACGCCTTTTATCACAGTGTGTAGAAAGCCTTACGCTATGAAGTAAAGGTATCTTTCTTTATTTTCAAACTAATTTTAATTGCTACTTTTATGAATAAGATGATGACTTTGTTGGCAAGCGTGATGCTATTGGTATCTGCCTGCACGGGCAAGCAGGCGAGCGAAAAGACTGCTTCCGGACTGGAACCTGCGAACTTCCGTACGGAAGTGGATGGCAAGCAGACAGACTTGTTTGTTTTGGAGAATAAGAATGGTATGGAAGTTTGTATTACGAATTTCGGCGGACGTATTGTATCGGTGATGGTGCCGGACAAGGATGGCGTTATGCGTGATGTGGTGCTGGGCTTCGATTCCATTCAGGACTATATCAAGTTCCCTTCGGATTTCGGCGCTACCATCGGACGTTATGCCAACCGCATCAACCAGGGTAAGATTACAGTGGATGGGGTAGAGTATCAGCTGCCGCGCAACAATTACGGTCATTGCCTGCATGGAGGTCCCAAGGGATACCAATATCAAGTGTTCGATGCCCGCCAGTTGAGCAGTCAGGTTTTGGAACTGACTTATTTGTCGAAAGACGGAGAGGAGGGCTTCCCGGGTAACCTGACCTGCAAGGTCACTTTCTCGCTGACAGATGACGATGCCATCGACATTCGTTACAGTGCCGAAACGGACCGTACCACTGTTGTCAATATGACGAACCATTCTTACTTTAACCTGGACGGTGACCCCTCCAAGTCCAATTCGGATTATCTGCTCACTATCGATGCAGATGCTTATACCCCCGTGGACAGTACCTTCATGACTACCGGTGAGATTGTTTCCGTAGAAGGTACGGATATGGATTTCCGCACTCCTACTGCTGTTGGCGCCCGTATCGACAATGACTTTGAGCAGTTGAGGAACGGCAAGGGCTATGACCACAACTGGGTACTCAATACGAAGGGTGATGTCACCCGCCCGTGTGCCACCCTCGAATCTCCCTCAACGGGTATTGTGCTGGATGTCTATACCAACGAACCGGGCATTCAGATTTATGCCGGTAACTTCCTGGATGGCACACTGACCGGAAAGAAAGGTATCGTGTACGGTCATCGTGCTTCTGTCTGTCTGGAGACTCAAAAGTATCCCGATACGCCCAACAAGCCGGAATGGCCTTCTGCATTGCTGAAGCCGGGAGAGAAGTATGACAGCCATTGCATTTATCGCTTCTCGGTGAAGAAATAAATAAGAAGGTGTGTCATCAGTGTGCTTTCCCGCATTTTGACACACCTCTTATTGTATATCCTTTTTAGTATTTACCGACATTGCAATTCCAATATTAATTCATCTACAATATATAGGTCGCCCATTAAATATAGGTAATCTTTAGGATCGTGAAGGCGCTCACAGGTTTTTGATGAATAGAATATGTCAAAGGCGCGTTCAGGAGCTATGTTCAGTTGCTTCGCTGTTTGAGTAATGATGCGGCCTATCTTGTTCCATAATAATAAATCGCTGAGCATAAGCAAATCCGTTTTAAAGTTTAACAGTTCCTATAAATGTCAGGCATTCATCTGCCAATTGCTGGTTGATGATACATAGTTGATTATTGGGGGTAAGATGAATCAGACGATTTATTGCTTGTTCTTCGGTGATATATCCACCTGTGAAAAGTTCTACTGTATCTACTACACGGTCGTCAGCCACACCACCTTCTGCCACATCATATGCTTTCCAGTCATCTTTGCCTCCTCGGTTATTGATAATGAAATGCAACCACTCATTGTTGTATCGCTCGAATTTCTTATGACGGTACTTGGCAGAAATTATCTCTAGATTTAACTCATATTTGTTGATGACAGGCTCTTTACCACGATACGAGGACATTCGCTCTGCCCATGTCTTAGCTTGTTCCAGTATATTGGTGACGTAGAAGCCTTTTCCGAAATCGAGTTTGTCTCGGCCAATACCTACTAACGGGTGTTCTATTATTTCTGTTCCGGCATGATAGACAATCATTCTGCAGCAACCTCCTTTCTTGGTTTACGCTTTTCCCAATTGTGTAGGCAACCGATAATGTTTTCGGTCACGTGCTCACGGCTTTCACTATGAATGGCTTCATAGTGTTTCAAAATATAGCCGTTAATCAGGTTTACACGCTTCATTCGGTTGTACATGTCTTTGGAGGACATGCCCAATGCGCGTGCCGCACTCTCCACGCAGGAAGCGGCAAATATCATTTGGTCTTCAATCTTACGTTCTGTCATCTTGGCACATATTTATACAAAGTTATCAAATCTAACGGATTCACCCAACTATCTTGTGTTAAAGGTGCGAATATCAAGAAGATTACCGCATCGCCAGCGCCTTATTCTCCGCCTCCTCCATAATCTCCCGTTCTCCCGGCCCTTTGTCATTGATGCCGCAAAGGTGGAGGATGCCGTGGATGATGACCCGGTACAGTTCACGTTCGTAGTTGTTATCGGCGAACTGTTCCGCATTGGTGCGTACGGTATCGAGGCTGATGAAGAGGTCGCCGCTGAGGCGGTTGCCTTCACAGTAGTCGAAAGTGATGATATCTGTGTAATAATCGTGTTGCAGATATTGGCGGTTCACTTCGAGTATCTTCTCGTCCGAGCAGAAGATATAGGCTATTTCACCGACTCTTTTTCCGTAAGTGGCGGCTACAGATTTTATCCATTCCGTTGTTTCACGCTTCTTGATGGAGGGCATTTCAACGCCGTCTGTCTGATAACTAATCATTTTATTTACGATTTTACGATTTACGATTGAAATTACATTCCCGTGATTAAGACAGTTTCTTTAGAAAAAGAACATATAACTGATAATAATCGCTGCAATGATGCCGGAGAAATCGGCAATCAGCCCACACGTCACGGCATTCCTCGTTTTGGTGATACCTACGCTGCCGAAATACACAGCAAGGATATAGAACGTAGTATCCGAAGCACCGCGTGCCACGCAGCTCATACGGCTGACGAATGAATCGGGACCATATTGCTTCATGGTGTCAATCATCAGTCCGTTGGCACCGCTGCCGCTCAGTGACTTCATCAGGGCAGTGGGTAGGGCACCTACAAAGCTGGTATCTACACTGAATAGTCCTACTACATAACCGATACCGTTCACCAGTATATCCATGGCGCCGGAAGTGCGGAAAACGGCGATTCCAACGAGAAAAGCAACCAGATAAGGGATAATGCGTATGGCAGTGGTAAAGCCTTCTTTGGCTCCTTCTATAAAGGCATCGTATACATTGATTTTCTTCCATAGCCCCCAGAGGATGAACAGCAGGATGATGGAGAACAGCAGTATGTTGGCAATTAAAGTGGAATATACACCCATTTCATCACGGCTAATCTGTGTGAACAGATAAATGAGCGCGGCAAAGAAAAGGCTGATGCAGCCAATCAGGATAAGTATGGGCTTGTTCAGCAGGTTGATGCGTTGTGCAATGCTGACGGCAATGACACCGATAATGGTCGAGATGGCGGTCGTTATCAGTGTGGGGATAAAGATGTCCGTGGGTTGGGCGGCACCCATCTGCGAGCGGTACATCATGATGCTGACGGGGATAAGTATCAGTCCCGAGGTGTTGAGTACAAGGAACATTACCATCGGATTGGTGGCGGTGTCCTTTTTAGGGTTCAGTTCTTGGAGTTCCTTCATGGCTTTCAGTCCCATCGGAGTAGCGGCATTGTCCAGCCCCAGCATGTTGGCAGAGAGATTCATGAATATGGAACCCATGGCAGGATGTCCTTTCGGTATTTCGGGAAAAAGGCGGCAGAATACCGGACTCAGCCAACGGGAGAGGGCATTGATCATGCCGCTGTTTTCGCCTATTTTCATCACGCCGAGCCAGAGGGCGAGTATTCCTGTCAGTCCCAGGGATATTTCAAAAGCTGTTTTGGAAGAGGAGAAGGTGGAGTTGACGAGTTCTGTGAATATCTCCACATCACCCATAAAAATGAGTTTGCAGAGGGCTACGATGAATGCGATGACGAAGAAAGCTACCCAGATGTAATTTAAAACCATGTATCGTTACTTTGTTTCTTGTGGATTAATATTTGTTTTCGTTGGCAAGATTCCAGGCGTTGAGGAAAGCTGCTTTGGTTATTTCTATCATTTTTTCCCAGTTCAGCCGGTCGGTGTGGTCTGAAGGCTGGTGATAATCGGGATGTCCGTCTGTGTGGTACCAGATGATGGGGATGTTGCACAGGGCAAAAGAAGCATTGTCACTTCCTCCCGTGGGGCGGTCCCAGGCGCGGTAGTCCGGTTGCAGGCGCAAGCTGTAGCGTGCAATGTCCTGCTTCAGCCAGTCGCCGAATACGGGGTGGGCGGCGGTGTAGAAGTAGACAACGTGTTGAGGCTGCTCGGGCTTATTGTTACGGCCTATCATGTCGAAATTGAGATAACCTTTCACCTGGCTGATGAAAGGACAGCTTTGTACAAAGTATTTGGAGCCGAGCAATCCCTTTTCTTCTCCGTCCCAAAAGGCAAAGATGACCGTGCGCAGAGGCTTCTGTCCGGTGGCAAGAAATGCACGGGCTATCTGCAGGACGGCAGAGACACCGGAGGCATTGTCGTCCGCACCGTTGTATATCCGGTCGTTTGCCAGGGTCTCGTCCGTACCCAGGTGGTCGAAGTGGGCACCTACGATGACATATTCATCCGGTCGTTCTCCCGGGATGGTTCCCAATACATTACTCATCTGCAGGATGCGGTGGGTGCCTTGTTCGAGGATGGCGATGGAGTCGGGATGCACTTGCCACTGTCCCCGTTGCTGGCGCTCCTTGTTGTATGCCTCGAAGGGTTGATAATAATTGTCCTTTTCCAGCGGGGCAATGCCGGCTTCTTTCAGGCAGGATGCCAGATAGCGGGCAGCCAGTCGTGAACCGTGCATGCCTGCTTCGCGTCCTTGCAGCTCATCGTCGGCCAGAAAGCCGACAATAGCCTCGGCCGAAGTGCGGCTGATGCTTTGCAACCCCTTTTCTTGTGGAGATTGTGCATGTAAGGATAGTGCGAAAGAAAGGCAGCAGATTGCTCCCAAAACAGCTTTATACATGTCGTACGGTTTTAAGATTGGACATACCGGTTGCAAAATTAAAGATAACTTTCCATAGTTCCGATATAAATGTCGTATTTTTGTCCGTTGGCGGATGAATTCAAATCCGTGTAAATCAAATGAGAGAAGGATGAAAAAGAAGAATGAAGCAGTGGAAACCGTCTTGTGCGAACGTGTGCTTTCGGCAGAAGAAGTGGCGTGCATCTCGGCACAGATTCAGCAGGAATTGGAGGCGTATATCGACCCGGTGAAAAGGGAGTATCTTCCCCGTTTCTTCAAGACCGGAAAGGGGCAGTATGGCGAGGGGGATAAGTTTCTGGGAGTAGTTGTGCCGAACACTCGGCAGGTGGCAAAGCAGCACAAGCACGAACCTTTCGGGGTAATGGCAGCCTTGCTTCAGAGTGAATGGCACGAGTGTCGCCTTTGTGCCTTGCTGATGTTGGTGGAGCGATTCAAAAAGAGCGATGAAAAGGGGAAAAGGGAGATTTATGACTTCTACCTTTCGCAGACAGCCCGTATCAATAATTGGGATTTGGTCGATTTGTCCGCCCCCGGCATTGTGGGCGAATATCTGAAAGACAAACCTCGCAAGGACCTCTACCGGCTGGCGGATAGTCCGCTGCTTTGGGACCAGCGCATTGCTGTGGTATCTACCTATACACTTATCAAAAATGGTGATTTCATCGATATATTAGCCCTTTCGGAACGGCTGCTCCATCATAAGCATGACTTGATGCAAAAGGCGGTAGGATGGATGCTCCGGGAGATGGGTAAGCGGGACAAGGACTTGCTGGTGCAATTCTTGGAGAAGCATTGCAGGACGATGCCGCGAACGATGTTGCGCTATGCCATAGAGAAGTTTCCGGAGGAGGAGCGCAAGGAGTTTATGAAGCGCTGATGGGGAATGAAAATCGTTAAACTGTATTTTGCTCTTTTTGCCAACAAGTTGACAAGTTTTTGCCACCTTATTGGCAAGACTTTGCCACCGCGTTGGCAAACTTTTGCCATAGGCATGGCAAAGTTTTGCCAAAGGTGAGGCAAGGGGTTGGCAAAATTAGTATTTGATTGTCAGTGTATTACCAAAGGTAGCCTTCTACGTAACTATCAAATTCTGTAGCCATGCCGGCATCCAGATGTCTGAAGACGTTCAGTACGGATTGTTGCTCTTCGGGGAGTAGCAGGCGTTCGCCTTTGCGGGCGCGGTAGTAGGTGCGCTGGCCGAAGCCGGCTATCAGGTTGGCGATGGCGATTCCCCGCTTGTTGTAGGGCAGGCTGTTCAGCATGTTCATGAAGCCTTTGGCGTAGCGCGCCTTCTGACTGGAGCGGTAGAAGGGGCATTCCCCTTTGACGCTAGCAAGGCGTTTGGGGCTGATGATTTTCCAGTAATCCTTTTCGGCAGGCATGCTCTGCATGGCGAGTTGGCGGAGGCAGGTGGCAGCCTTGGGACATTGTTCGTTGAGGCACAAGGGGTAGTCGAAGGGGACTTGGGTAAAGGATATTTCTTCTTTCATAAGTAGCGTGTTCTATGCATTGTGCTTTCAGCAGGGGGAGAGATTCGGCTTGCTGTCAGTAAATGGCTGGTTATTCTGCACAAATGTAGGAAGAAAGTGTGAGCCTGCAAATGTTTGGGCAGAGGAATTTGGGGTAAAAGTGGCAGGAGGGGGAGAGAAGGTACGGATTACGTGAGTTCGACGAATTTAAAGTTACTCTGTGAATTCGTCGAACTCATGTTGTATGGAGTGTGCCAGGCATGCCATACACCCTTTACTTGTGTGAAAAAAGAAAGGGGATGCAGGTTATCTCAAAATAAATTCGCTACATTTGCATAGCTGACAATCCTATTCTAATGAAATCGTAATGAAAGCAATTGATTATAAGAAATTACAGCCCTCTATTGATGAGATTCTTAATCAGAAGGAATCCAATGAAATAGAGTTTAAAACGGCATCCGGCGGTTTCCCGCAAGCGTTTTGGGAAACTTATTCCTCATTTGCCAATACCAATGGTGGGCTGATTGTGCTGGGAGTAAAAGAGAAAAATAATAATTTTCTGTTAGAAGGCTTGACAGCAGAGCAGGTTGCCAAATATAAGAAAGAATTCTTCAATAACATGCATAACAAACAGAAGGTCAATATCGCTTTGCTAAGTGATAACGATGTAGAAGAGCATGAAATTGAAGGTTGCTATCTGCTCTATTTCTATATACCACGCGCAGACCGCCATTCCCGACCCGTATATTGTGGACAGAACCCTTACCAGGGTAGTTACCGACGTGATAACGAGGGCGATTACCATTGTTCTCATGAAGAAGTGACAAGTATGTTTGCCGATGCTAAAATTGAGTCGGCAGATGGTCGTATTCAAGAACATTATGGTATGGATGATTTGGATATTGCTTCTATTGAGCAATATCGGCGTCTGTTTCAGCAGTATCATCCCGACCATATATGGAATACGTTGTCGTTGACAGAGTTTCTGGAAAAGTTGAATGTCTTTAGGAAAGACCGGCAGACTGGAAATTACGGATTATCTTTCGCAGGACTATTGATGTTTGGCTCTTATAGCGCCTTGACCGATTGTATGCCCAATTTTTTTCCTGATTATCGAGAAATCATAGACACGAATGACAGATGGGTAAATCGAATCTGTCCCGATGGTAATTGGGCTTCTAATCTTTTTCAATTCTATATCCGTGTACTTCCTACTTTGCAAAGCTTCTTGCCCAAACCTTTTAAGTTGGATGGTAATATTCGTGTCAATGAGACTCCGGCACATATTGCTGTACGCGAAGCATTGACAAATGCTTGTGTGCATGCCGACTATACAGAGAATGCCAGTTTAACCATTTATAAGTTCCCTAATAAACTGGTGTTTTCCAACCCGGGTACCATGCTTGTTTCTAAAAGACAATATTACAAGGGAGGCGAAAGTATTTGTCGTAATAAATATCTTCAAACGATGTTTACTTTCCTTGGCACGGCTGACAAAGCAGGGAGTGGTGCTGACAAAATTATAAAGGGATGGGAAAAGTGTAATTGGAAGCGACCTTATATTGAGGAAATGGTTCGTCCGTGTAAAGTGTTCCTTACCATGCCTATGGAATCGTTGTTAGATGAAGCAACTCAAAAAGGGTTGGTAGATTGCTTTGGAGAAAGAATCCTAAAAATAGATCATAATCAACTGATGACTTTGGCTTTAGCCTATTCTGAAGAAGAAATTACAAATGAACGCTTGCAATACATTCTTGATATGCATCGTTCGGATATTTCTCGTATGCTTAGTATCATGTGCAATAAAAATTTGTTAGAAGCTTATGGCAATGGAAGAGGGAAGAGATACTTTATCCTGAAACGAAAAATGTTGGAGGAGAATTGTGAGAATGGCGCATGCTCTAAGGATATTGTCATTAAGAAGCGATATTCTAAAGAAGAAGTCAAGAAGCTTATATCAACCTTTTGTAAAGATGAGTGGAGGACGGCTGAAGAGATTGCAAAATACTTGGGGCGAGACAGAAGATATATTGTCAATACTGTACTACCCAATATGAATGATACCTTAGAGAAATATTTTAATGTACCTCATCATCCCAAAGAAAAATTCAAGTTGAAAGACTCTTAAGTGCAACATATAAGTGCAATATATGTCTCTTAAGTGCAACATATAAGTGCAATATATGTCTCTTAAGTATAACATGTCTCTTTCTACTGAGAGAATATTTAAACGAAACAGATAGGACATCCCTTTCTATTATGAAAAAAGAAAGGGTATGAACGTTATCTCAAAATAAATTAGTTATTTTGCAGAAAACAAAGGAATCTGGAATGGAACAAGAAGATTTTGATATACGCAACCAGCAGCCCGTCACCAGCCGAGAACGTGATTTTGAGAATGCTCTCCGTCCGTTGAATTTTGAGGATTTCAGCGGGCAGGACAAGGTGGTGGACAATCTGCGCATATTTGTGAAAGCTGCCCGCCTGCGTGGCGAGGCGCTGGACCATGTGTTGCTTCACGGCCCTCCCGGATTGGGAAAAACGACACTCAGCAATATCATAGCCAACGAACTGGGCGTAGGTTTCAAGATAACTTCCGGTCCGGTACTCGACAAGCCGGGAGATTTGGCGGGAGTGCTTACCAGCCTGGAGCCGAATGATGTGCTTTTCATTGACGAAATACACCGGTTGAGTCCCGTAGTGGAGGAGTATCTGTACTCGGCTATGGAGGACTACCGCATTGACATCATGATAGACAAAGGCCCTTCCGCCCGAAGCATACAGATTGATTTGAATCCTTTCACGCTGGTGGGAGCTACCACGCGTAGCGGTCTGTTGACAGCTCCGCTGCGTGCCCGTTTCGGTATCAACCTGCATCTGGAATATTACGATGATGATGTGTTGAGCGGCATTATCCGTCGTTCGTCCGGCATCCTCGATGTGCCTTGCTCCGTAAGGGCTGCCACCGAGATTGCGAGCCGCAGCCGTGGCACACCGCGTATTGCCAATGCATTGCTGCGGCGTGTACGCGATTTTGCCCAAGTGAAAGGTTCGGGAAGCATCGATACGGAAATCGCACAGTTTGCCCTTGAAGCCCTGAATATCGACAAATATGGTCTGGATGAGATAGACAACAAGATACTTTGCACCATCATCGACAAGTTCAAAGGCGGCCCGGTGGGACTGACCACCATTGCCACCGCTTTGGGCGAAGATGCTGGCACGATAGAGGAAGTCTATGAACCGTTCTTGATAAAAGAAGGTTTTCTGAAACGTACCCCCCGTGGGCGTGAAGTGACGGAGCTTGCCTACAAGCATTTGGGGCGGAGCCTCTATAGTAGCCAGCGTACCTTGTTTGGCGACGAGTGATTCATTAATCACTAACCATTAATCATTAAAAAGAAGTGGTCGGATTAAAATCATTGGCAAAAGAAACTGCTATTTATGGGCTGAGCAGTATTGTGGGGCGTTTCCTCAATTACCTGCTGGTGCCCGTATATACCATGGCGATGTCCGCACAGAGCGGCGGATATGGCGTAGTGACGAATGTATATGCGTGGGTGGCCCTCATGCTGGTATTATTGACATGTGGCATGGAAACCGGTTTCTTCCGTTTTGCCAATAAAGGGGAGGATGACCCGATGCGTGTGTACTCCACGACATTGCTCAGTGTGAGTATGGGGGCGCTTACTTTCCTTGCGTTGGGGTTGCTGTTTCTCGACCCTATTGCCGGATGGATGGAGTACAGTGAGCATCCCTGGTACGTGGGCATGATGATGATTGTGGTGGCGATGGATGCTATTCAAAGCATTCCTTTCGCTTATTTGCGCTACAAGAAGCGTCCCATTAAGTTTGCGGCACTCAAACTACTGTTTATCTTCCTGAATATAGCATTGAATCTGGTCTATTATGTAGGGATGAAAGGGGATGACGTGGGTTATGCCTTCCTTTTCAATCTGATATGCACCTCTACCATTATGCTTTGCATGATTCCGGAGCTACGCGGGTTTGCTTATGTGCTGGATAAAAAACTGTTGAAGCGGATGCTTGCTTACAGTCTGCCGTTACTGGTACTTGGCTTGGCGGGTATCTTGAATCAGGTGGCCGAT
>ENA-OPVK01000263-OPVK01000263.1-human-gut-metagenome-genome-assembly--contig:-NODE-263-length-42419-cov-7.019781_pt1 | contig 42419 bp, 36 predicted proteins | sample MGYA00241495_ERZ501982 | MGnify/ENA primary metagenome ERZ501982 (study PRJEB25962, sample SAMEA2042002) | human gut metagenome | biome: human gut; feature: human-associated habitat; material: faeces...
ATACGGGGCTTTTCCGGTTTGTCGTAATTATACCGTAAGGGCACACCTTCGCCACTCACGCGCTGACCAGCGGCGTGGATGCCAAAACGCTCTCCGGCATTCTGGGCCACACAAAAACCTCGTTCACACTGGACACCTATACCCATGTCACAGGGGATATGCACCGCAAAGCGTCGGGAATTGTGGGCGAGTTCATGAGTGACTTTGTAGTGAAGGGGTGATCACATGGCAAGGAAACGCAAAAACGGTCAGGGTACTGTCCGCTTGAGAAGCGACGGACGGTGGGAAGGCCGTCACATCGTGGGCTACGATGAAAACGGAAAGGCAAAGCAAAAAAGCGTCCTGGCAAAAACAAAGGCGGAATGCGTGGAAAAGCTGAAAAGGCTTCGGGAAGAGTACACCGAGGTCGCCCCCTTCAAGGTAAAACCGGATATGCGGTTTGGGGATTGGATGAATTACTGGTATGAAAATCACTGCAAGCCATCCATCCGCCCCACTACGCAGAAGGGCTATGAGGAGTGGATCTATGTCCACGCTATTCCCGGTCTCGGGCATATCCCGCTGAATAAGCTGACGCAGGCGGACTGCCAGAAGTTTCTGAACGAGATGAAGGCCAACGGCAGAAAGACACATCGGGACACCAAGGGGCCGGAGATGGCGGAGCGGTCGGTGCGAAGCTGCTATCATGTGATACGGATGGCGCTGGACAGAGCAATTAAGGATGGCTTGATCAAGAAAAATCCCATCCTCGGTGTCAAGATCCCACCGCCAGAGCAGAAGGAAATGAAGGTGCTGTCCAAAGAAGAAATTCAGCGATTTCTGATACAGGCCAAAGCGGAGGGGATGTACGAACTCTTCCTGCTGGAGCTGACCACAGGACTTCGCCGGGGTGAGATACTGGCACTCACATGGGATGACCTGAACTTTGAGACAGGGGAACTCCATATCAGCAAGCAGGTCACACCGGTTGGCGGTAAGAATATCATCAGCGAGCCGAAAACAAAAGCAGCGTTTCGCACGATCATCCTGCCGCCAGTCATGGTAGGACTTCTGCGGGAATATCGGAAAGAAGTATTCTCCCCGCTGATGTTCCCGTCCCGCATCAAGCCGAACCAGCCCATCGACCCCAGCTATGTCCGCAAGCGGCTCCAGCAGATATTGGAACGGGCAGACTGCAAAAAGGTGCGCTTTCACGATCTGCGCCATATCTTCGCCACCATGTCACTGGAACACGGCATGGATGTGAAGACACTGTCCGCCATCATTGGCCATGTCTCCGCCAAGACCACGCTGAATATCTACACCCACATTACCAACGAAATGCAGGAAAATGCCGCAGCCAGCATCGACCGCGGCATCGCAAAGGCAGAAATATCCCGACAGAAAGCAGAAGCTGCATCAGAGGCGCAGAGGTTTGAACCGTACACACCGCCGCGCCGCAGACCCGGCACGGGCTACATCAAGCAGCTCAAGGAGGATCTGTGGGAGGGACGGTACTCGCCCGTCTGGCCAGACGGCAAGAAGCATTCCCGCAATGTATATGGCCACACGCGGGAGGAATGTGAGGAAAAGCTGGCGAAGCTGATCCTGCAAATGAAAGCGGAGATCGCTGTCCTGCGGAATGGGACGGCTGCGGAGTATCCAGACGGCGTCAGCCCCAAGAAAAAGCAGCTGGCGGAGTACCTGCGCCAGCACCCCGGCGTGAGCAATAAAAGCTATATCGCACGGGAAACAGGCATGGACCGCACCACGGTGCAGAAATACTACGATGAGGTCAGAGCAGAACTTGCCGCACCGGCAAACACATAAAACGAAAATCCGCAGGTGGTGAGGGGCTGCTACTCACCGCCTGCGGATTCCAAAAGTGGTCAGGATTTTCTGCCGTCTGTGGTATAATTGTGGTCAAACGAAAAATCACCGCCGAATTGGCGGTGATTTTTCTCAAAATGGTGGACCTAATCGGGATCGAACCGACGACCTTACGGATGCGAACCGTACGCTCTCCCAGCTGAGCTATAGGCCCATATTGCCGTTTTTTGCAGGTTTTTTGCAACAAAAAGCTGATTTTCAAGTTTTCCGATTTTAGAAGAATTCAGAGAAAAACCTCTCCGAAATCATGGACTGAAACTCGCAGGTCGATGTGCGACCATAGGGATGCGAACCGAACGCTCTCCCAAGGCTGACATATTGCATCCACACGCATTTGATTCGTTGAATTTTTGCGCTATTTTATTAAATTTGGTGCCAGTTCAGCCAGAAAATGTTACACCAAAATTTCGACACATACCACTTACTTTGTTCAAGAAAATACAAGTGTCAATTATTTTCTGCTTGTTATGGATGCGAGGCCTATCACCGTATGTCCGCGCTTAGGAAAAGATGAATTGCGGCTATAATCATGCCTTGGCATGTTTCACAAAATAGAAAGCCTGAAATCATGAACTATGCCGAAAAAGACAATTTGGTTCTCTCTCGTTCGGATCCGCGGAAAGGCTGCTTATTATATTCAAGTTTCTGTTCTTTTCTGTTCTAATGATAGTATCCAATAGTGCTCCGGCATTTCCGAATCCCATAAAGCCATCGGACCAATCAAGAAATATCATGAATTTCCAAAGAAAAGATGCTGATATATTGCTCATGAAGATTTGTCTACCGGCCACATTGTCCGCAGCCGTTGCAGAGGGCACCTGTCTTGCAGGGAGGCTGTCCTCCCAATAGATGTAGATAAAACTCCTGACTCAGATCAGCGTTATCACCCTGTTGAGCCTTTTTGGTGTATATAGGCGATGATGATGTTGGTAGTGTTTTAGAATCGTGAGGCTGGTTCGTAGTCATATCAAATAATCTCCTTACACTTCTTTTGGCGTTTTTTCGGTGTTTGCATTTGTTTAGAGTTCCAGACATGCAGGAAGACTTTCGATAAGCTTCAGCGTGGCAGGATTTGTTGCCTCTTTGTGCCGATAAACGCAGAAATCCACCGTTTTTTCTTTTAAAAGAGGGATATAGTGGATGTATGACTCATTAAAAAATGGTTCCTTATTCATAATGACAAAGCCTTTTTCCATAATAAGCCAGTTGTAAAGCGTAAGATAGCTTGGAGCGTAGTGGATATTTGCCGGGCTGAAGCCGTTGGCCACACATTGGTCAATGATCCAACTGGTTACATTGGGGACAATGCTCCATTCCACCAGCATAAGGTCCATTCCGTCAAGTATTTTGAGGCCTTCCGCCGGATCTTTGCACTTTGCGGCCGGATGATCCCGACTGACCAGCGCGTAGCTCTGTTTTTCGGACAGATGCTTTCGCTCAATGTTTGGATAGATGTTGTTAGGAAAGTCAAGGGAAAAGGCCAGATCAATTTTGTGAGAATTGAGTTGGTCAAACAGCTGGTTGTAAACGAGACTTACCACATTAATTTCAATGCTGGGGTTGTGGATTCGAAAATCTTTCAGAGCCTGCTTTATGGATGCTGTAATGAGGTGACCTTCTTGAATGCCGATCACCAGCCGAGAATCCATCCCGCACGCGGCATTTTGCACTGTTTCTTGGAGAATACGGTTGGCCTGTTGGACCTGTGGATAATTGTGAAGAAGGGCAACTCCGGCACTGGTAAGGTGCACGCCACGCTTGTTGCGAACAAAAAGCGGAGCATGGAATTCCTCTTCCAGGTTTGAAATACAGCGGCTTAATGCGGGCTGAGAAATGAAAAGGCGCTCTGCGGCCTGACTGAAATTCAAGGTCATTGCCACTTCGTAAAAATAGCGGTATTCCAAATCGTTCATATTGTCCTCCCCCTTCTTTTCACTGATGATTGCATGACGCTAAAAATAGTATAGCATATCGGCAGAAGGGTTGGCAAGGTGTACAGCCACATCCTGTTGATAAGATAACTTTTTATGCATATTCTTATAAATGACTTGGCATTTCTCAAAGGGACGATTTTCTGCTAAACTATTTTTGCCGGCAAAGAAGACCTGTCCGGGCGGAAGAGGACTCTGTGCCCATTTCCTCCTCTGGACGTAGTGTTCTTCATAATACTTTGAGGAGAGTGTTTGAATATGAAAGTAAAAGATAAAAAAGTCATGCACTTTTTTATTGCTATCATTCTGGACCTTTTAATTAGCGTCTTGATACCCGCAGGCAACGGCTTGACTGACATTGGTGTGCGCGCCATTGGTGCCGCTGTTGCTACTGTCTACCTATGGACTTTTGTCGCCACAGACTGGACAAGTATACTGAGTGTTCTACTGTTTGCTGTAGCAGGGGTGATGCCGTTTGGTAAGCTTCTCACAACCGGAGCCGTTCCAGTTCTGTTGATCATTGTGATGAGTGCCGTTACGATTCCACTGAGCCGGACTGGCTTTATTTCTCGCGTGATTAACTGGGCTGTCACCCGAAAATTCCTGAAGGGGCGCCCGTGGTTGTTCTTTGCATTCTACTTTGCTGCAATCTATGTTATCGGATGTTTTCTGGATGTTGCTGCCTGCGCCTTGATCGCACTTCCTGTCGCCAGAGAGCTTTGCCGGGAGATCGGCTACGAGGATGATTCCAAGTTTGCTTCTTGTATGTATCTTGGTGTTATTTGGTTCAGTATGTGGGGCTACGCTGCCACACCGATTGCCCACACCGTATCCATTATTATCATGGGCTTGATTGAGACATATACCGGCCAAGCTATCTCTATGCTGGACTTTATGATGGTTGGCATTCCTAGCACCATTGTTCTGGGTATTCTCAGTTTCCTAGTATTCCGTTTTGTTGTTAGACCCGATGTGAGCAAGTTTGTCAACTATGATCCTGAAGCCCGTGCCAGCAATCTGAGCCGAGAAATGGGAAAAGGCGAGAAGAGCGCTGTGATCATCTTCTGCCTGATTATTTTGGGTATCTTGTTCCCCGATATTTGCCGTGGTTTCCTGCCTGAGGCCGCCGCATTTGTTTCTGGCCTGACCATCAACGCTCCCGCTGTGGTGGGCATTTCGCTTTTGTATATCTTCAAGGATGAAAACGGTGAGCGTCTGCTGGACTTCAGCAAGTCCATCCATGAGATCCCTTGGGGCGCGGCGTTGCTAGTCATGGGTATGTTCGTTGTGGCTCCCTGTCTTACGGCAGAAAACACTGGCATCCCGGTGTGGATTGCCAATGTTCTTAGTCCGCTTACGGCAAATATGACTTCTTGGATCCCCATTGTTCTTCTAGTAGCAGCTTTCTGCACAATCTTTACTAATTTTATGTCCTGCAATGCCATTGCCAATATTGCCTTCTCTCTCATTGCACCGATTGCTGTAGCACTATCTCCGATGGTCAGCGTTACTGCACTTGCTATGGTGGTAGCCATTGCGGCCAATATTGGCATCATGACGCCTGCAGCCTCCGCTGCCAGTGCGATTGTCTTGGGTAGTGGTGCATCCAGAAGTCATGCAATGAAATACGGTGCCGTTATGATTCCGATTGCTGTTATTCTTTGCCTGGCTGTGGTCTATCCTCTGGGTGTGATCTTGTTGCCCTTCTAATCCAATTAAAAAGGAGAAAACGATATGTCAACTGCTTTTTATCAGGAACCGTCAGCCAGTATTCCGGTCTACGCCTCCTGTGACATCCTCGTCGTGGGCGGAGGTGCTGCCGGACACGCCGCAGCACTGGCAGCAGCACGGGCCGGAGCAAAAAATATCATTCTTATGGAGCGATATGGCTATATGGGCGGTGATGCCACTGGCGGCTATGTTATTATGGTTCCCAATCTCAGTTGGTATGACAAGGCCTTTGTCAGAGGCATTCAGGAGGAATGGTTTACCCGTCTGGAGCATATTCCCGGTGCGGTAACCGGCCCATCTCTCAAGGAAATTGGCGGCCACGATCCAGCAAAACTCTATCGCTGGTCATCATTTCTAGATTGCACCAGCCGCAGCGATTATGAGGGAGCCAAGGAAAAATGTCTGGTGCGCGCCGTCCATTATGAGCCCAATGAGTTGAAGATCGCCATGGATCAGATGATTTATGAGGAGCGGGATGCAATTCAGGTTTGCTACCACAGCTGGGTGACCAAGCCCATTGTAGAAAATGATGTAGTTAAGGGCATAATTTTTGAGAGCAAAGAAGGGCGAAAAGCCATCCTTGCCAAAGTGGTTATCGATGCCACTGGAGACGGAGACATTTATAGCAAGTCCGGCGCCCCCTATGCCAGTTTGGCGGACGGGACGTGCCGATCTTCTACCACTGCACTGGTGTATCGTATCGGGGGCGTGGACTGGGACGCCTATCACGAGTGGCAAAAGGTTCATCCCGTGGAGGCCGCTGCTTTTGCAACCGGCCTTTCCAAGACTGCAGGTTTCCGCGTTGTTCCCTTCCAGTCCAGCCGTGACGGTGTCTGTTGGATTGACAACTGGCATTCCAACCGAGACTGTACAGTTATTAAGGACCAGACTGCTACCGAGATCAACACCCGTATGACGATCCATGCTCTAATCGATTATATGCGGGAGTGTGTCCCCTTTGCTTTCAAGAATGCGTTCCTGTATGACATCGCGCCCCAGTTGGGCTGCCGCTGTAGCCGTCGTTTGAAGGGCGAGTATGTGATGACCGCTAACGATTTTGCTTTTGCTAAAAAGCATGATGATGTTATCGCATGGCACTCCACCATTTGCCAGATTAACGACTGTGGTCCTGTTGAGATCCCTTACAGAGCCATTCTGCCTCAGCAGGTCGAAAACTTGCTGGCACCCGGACGCCATCTGTCCACAGACGATGTGGCTATCGACTGGCTGAATCTGATCCCTCAGTGCGTTGGTACCGGTCAGGGCGCTGGCGTAGCCGCCGCTGTTGCGGTCATGGACGGGACCACCACCCATAATGTAAATATCAGAAAAGTTCAGGATATCTTGGTTGACCAGAATGTACCTCTGCCCAGAAACAGTAAGTTTGAGGCAAAGGATCCCTCCTATCAGGAACTGGTGGAGGAAAAACAGTATGGTTTGTATACAGCCGCGGCTAAGGCCGCAGCGGAAAAAAGCCTTGATACCAGAAGTTTTCGCCAGGATCACAATTATTCCTCGGACGAAGATGATGGGAAACTAGTCTGATTTTGAACGAGCTGTCATCAATGCCTTCTCCCACTTTGAAATGATTTGAGATAACCAGCAATGAAGCTTTACCGTTTGTGGTACTTCATTGCTGGTTTCTCATAATCGTCTATGGAAAGAGGTCAACAATATATTCCTGTTGCTTCTGCGTCGTGCCACTGACTTCATGGACTCACTTGATAGAAAACGCATAGTCTCATTTAGTGTGTTGTAACAATCAGATAATGACCGTATTTAAATTTCATATTACGCTACGCTCTTTCTGCAGGGTTTCCTGCGCGCCCCATATTCCTATTCCCCCATTCGATGAAGTATTTACACTTTATGATGACGGTAATTAGTGTATCGTAATGTAAATGTCCCTCGCTAACACAGCAATTTTATGGCACAGCACCCCCGGTTGATTCTTTTAAAGGTTTGAGTGTAATGAAAACAAAATAAATAAAGAATCTGTAAAATGGAAAGAGGAGGCCGGACGCATCCAACCTCCTCAAGTGCACTCCGAAGAGATACACCGCTATTCCTACTTAGATTATACACGATGACACCACAATATGCAAGCCTTTTTTACCCATTAGTGTTATCATATTGGTATTACAGGATCAAAGGAATTTTTGTAAACTCTGCAACTTGGTTCGTGTGTCGGTTGGTACAATTTTTGCAAAGAGATTTATTGGTATCTGTTTGCGGAGTGCTTCTATCGCATCTTGAAATTCTGCGATAAAATGCTTGATATCGCTCTTTGGCACACCAAAGCATTTCAACAAGTATGCTACAAGTATTATATAGTCTGTAATACTCTTAAATGTAATGCTACGAATACCGGTTTGGATTTCTAGACAAGTGGAGAGTGATCCGTCTATCTTTGACCGTGCAAACCGAGTATCAAATATAACATCATTGTGTGCAACGGCGTTTCTTAATTCTTTAATTGCAAAAATTATTTTCTTTGTTAAAAACGCATCTGAATCTGCGGGCTGATATAATCCCAGTTGTTGCGAAACCGCACGACGCACAGAGTATTTTAAGCAAGAGAAAAATGTGCCGAATTCTCCCAAAGTTAAGACCTCAAATATGGCCCAAATTGGTACGCTCATATCCTTGTGATAGAAGTGTTGCACAACTTCTTTTTTATTTCCATACTCCCTTGTCAAGCATGAATATACATGATCCCGAAGGGATAAACGAAGTTTTAGCGCATCTTTTTGCTTACTGCTCCCAGCCGGGAAGCGCGTATAATCCGTCAGTAATTTCGTGTAAATATAATTGAAATTATCGCTATTCCCTTCAGTCAAAATTTCTTCTAATACATAATTCTTGAGTGCGGTTTCAATAAACATCAGCTGTGGATATAAAATAGACTTGAGCCGCATATCAAACCCATATATAGCTAACAGCTCTTTAAAGTCAGTGTACGGAATAGTGTTGGTAGATTTTCCAATAAAACGAAAACCTTTATATCCGTGATAGTATCCAATATTCCGCAGCTTGCGTTTTTGAGTACTTCCGAATATAGAAATACCTTTTCTATCACGCAGATAACGCATTAACCCATCAATACTCTTCGGCAAGCAGCACACCCCACAGTCGTTTGTTTTGTAAATTAATTATACTACAAAGTATCGTGATTTACAATGTGGTATTTGTGCATTCTGCAGACGTCTTATACCATAGCGTCAATAACTGACATTCGTTGCACAAAAATATGCAACCGCAGAAAAATTTATAGCTCCATCCCATTCAAATACTGCGCCTCGGAGATGTTGAAGTCGATCTGAATGCCGTAGCCACGGGTCAGGGTCACGGCTTTGATGAGATGGGAGGCGATGAGCTTGCGCTCTGCGGGGGAGGCGGTATCGAACATCTCAGCCCAGGACAGAAGCTGCTGGTGCTGTTCCTTTAGCTCCTGTGTAAGTCTGTCGCTGTCAGCCAACCGAGTTTCCAGCGATTCGATGCTGGCAGTCAGCGATGTCATGGCCTCCTTTACGGAGTCCAGTCGGCTTTTGACCTGCTCAGGGGTGAAGGGACATTTTCCGTCCAGCGAGTCCAGCATCAAGCCCTCCCAGCGGCCCTGCTCAATGTGCTTCTTGGAAAGCTCCAGCTTGGCTTGGCGGATCTGTTGCTGCAAATCAGATGCCGTTGCGCCGATCTGATTCTGGACAATGTCGTACTCGCTGACAGCTCCAGCCTTTTGCAGAATATCCCGGATGAGCTTGCTGACAACGGCATCCACCTTTTCAGCACGATAGGTGGTAGGGCCACCGCAGTTTTCTTTGTGCTGGGTGCGGTTATAGCACTTGTAGATCGCCACGCGACCGGTACCGCCGCCTGTCGGGTGATGCGTTTTTCTTGCCGTAGACGCAAAAATGCGGCCACCACAGTGACCGCAATACACATTGCCGGACAGCAGAGCACTGCCGGTATTTTTTCGGGGATAACTGCGAAACGGGCGGGAAACCTCTGCTTCGCTGCCATCCTTCAGCGTGATGGTTTCCGTTCCATAGGCCGCAGCGCATTTTGCAAGGTAGTCCGCAGACCGCTGCTCCCGGCCCTTCTGCACACGCTGGAATTGCTCCGGCGTGATAATCTGCAAGTCCGGAAATATCTCAGAGATACTCTCACCGCTTCGGAGTACACCGGTGTAAGCAATATTGATGAGAATGTTCTGGATGGTGGAGTAATGGAATGGCTCACCCGTGCGGAGGTTGAGAAAGCCCTCCTCTTTGAGCGTAGTGGAGGTTTTTCGGCCACCGTAGCCGTACTGGTCGGCCAAATCGAAAATGCGGCGCACAGCCGCGGCTTCCATGGGGTTGACCTCAATATCAAACAGCTCACGGTTCTTTTTGCCTATGCGCCCCTTCTTTACCAACTGATAGCCATAGGGCGCGTAACCGCCACGAAATCTGCCCTCCATAACGATCTGCCCCAAACGGGTCTTGGTACGAATGGAGGTCTTGATGCTTTCGCCGGACGCCTGCCAGTAACGGATGTAGTTCAGCAGCTTGTCCACATGGTTATCAAACCGCTGCTGGCCTTCCTCGGCGCTCCAAACCTCGATGCCGTTGTTGACGAACCATTCCACAATGAAAGGTGTTTCGTCATCGCGCCGGCCAAGGCGGTCAAACATGAAAACAAGAAGGATGTCAAAGGTGTTCAGTGCCGCCTCGCGCTGGATTTCCTGTATGGCGTCGCGCTGCTTGGCGGAGACCTTGAAGCCGGACACGCCTTTCTCGGAAAACTCTCGAACAATGTCCCAACCCATTTGTGCGGCGAACTCATGGCATCGCTGCTTTTGCATGGGGATGTCATCCTTTTCGACCTGCTTCAGCGTGGAAACGCGATACAGGCAGCAAACTCTTTTAGCCAAGGTCACGCCTCCTTACGTCTGGAGCGTCCGAACGTAGCTGTTCTTCAAAATTGCTCGGACGGCGGCCACGGTATCATCCGCAGGAAATGGTGTAAAGGTAAGATGCACATGGAGTCCATTTATCTCCAGCGCTATCATGTTTTTAGAAGCTGCCATAGCTTGTCCCCCTTTCTTCAGTATCCGATTCATTTGCGAAATGTTCGGCGAGGTCATTGACCGCCCGCAGACGGCCAACGACCTCGCTCAATTCATCTTCGGTCAGGGGTGTATCCCCCGTAATGATGATAGCTCCGTCAATGCAGGCGATCTGCACCTCCGCGTTCGAGTCGATGCCTGCTTGCCCCAATAGTTGCTGCGGTATGGCGATCTGCTGGGTGGTATCCAATTCAGAAAGAGATACCGATGAAACTGTGAACTCATGGTATCGGTTTGCGAGGTCATCGTCGGTGATATAAGCCACAAACACGTCCTGCCCCGCAGTCAACCCCATTTCAGTCAAGTCATCCGCCGGGATCACAAGGCGTCCGTCATCGCCAATGGTATAAGAGCTTTCAGAAATTTTAATGAGTACCCCTCCTCTTGCAGTTGCATTGATTCCTGATGGCACAAACACGGGTGCTGCGGAAAGGAGTAATTGGGGGGGTAGGTAGTAAATATGTGAGGGGGAGGGAAAGTGCAGCACCCGCATTTCTGCCATCAGGCAAAGGTCATGGCGGGGCCGCCCCGGTTTCCCGGAACGGCCCACGCCGTTTCTGTCGTTTGTCCAGTCCTATTCGACACTACTTCCCGGACTGATGGGCGGTCAACTGGTCTGCGGTGGGCGCCGCACATGGGAATTGCACCCCTCCGAGGATCTCTCCGAGCTGCACCGATTGCTTGTATCTGTCGCTATGCAGAAGTACCATTGTAGGCAGATGAGGTCATGGCGAGACAGCCTGCCGCGGCTGCTTTTGGATGAACGGGTATCGCTGGGCACCTTCCGATCTGGGACCTGCATTGACACGGGAGACTCCCGTGCAGGTGGTCATGGCGCGTTCTCCGCATCGCTGTCCTCTTTCTTACGGAGGCTCATCTGCTGATGTGATCCAGTTGCCGAATATGGCCGAATGGCGTTTTTCAAGGTACAATAGGCCCTTTGTTTGGCTTGAGTAAATTGTACCTTGAAGGAAAGCCACGGAACAGAAACAGTTTGGAACATTGCATACCCAAAATGGAACATTTTACAGTTCCGCTTGCAATTCAGAGAGGATATCGATTGCCATTCTCAAACACTGCTTTCTGTCCACGCGATAGTTTTCTTTTCCAAGCAAGAGAAAATCCATGGAGACATCGAAGAACATTGCCAGCTCAATGGCAATTTCAATCGGGCCTATCTGTAAGCCGTTCTCAATTTTAACTATGTAGGTTCTACTAACATTTATCTTTTCAGCAAGCTGTTCTTGAGTGAGCTCTCTGCCGGTGCGTAACCGTTTGATTCGCTCCCCGTATGCCATTCGGTCAAAATGCATTTTATTCCCTCCGTTTCGTCATTTGTGAAGAACTCGCAAACGGCAGAAACGGTGGGGCACGGCAATGAAATTGGCATCCGCATAATGAAAAGCGGAGGAAAAGCCAAGGATGGCCGCAAAGGGCCATCCTTGGCTTTTCCTCCGTTTTGTTGTGTTGTCTGGTCGCATGGTTAGGCGGCCTCTCGAATATCTCCAGAGGCCAATGTGTTCCGGGAACTCCGCTTCCTATATCAGCGTTCTCTATATTCTGGCGCCTCCATTATCCTCCCATACCACTGCCGAGATCATAGCCAAGGTCACAGGTATAGCGCCACTCCACGACGTCGCCGTCCTTCACCTGGTAGCGGGAGCAGCCGTAGTTGGGAAACCAGCCGTTGACGGAATACATCCAGCCGGACAGGCTGCCCACGTCAAACTCGTACAGGTTGTGGATTCCCTCCACGTAGGCGCTGTTGTACATAGGTGTCCAAACGGACTCCATGTGGATCTTATTGTCCTGGCAGACACGCTGAAGCACATCGAACACACTCTCGCCCTCGCTGAAGGTCACGGTGGTGGACGGCAAAATCACGCCGTCCGCAGGGACGAGGGGCTTCTTGCTATCGTCGCACTTGTCCCAGTTGTCCAGAATCGTGGCGCAGGAGATGGAGAAGGTGCAGGTAAGCTCCGCATCATCGTCCCTCACCACGTCCTGCGGCTCTACCGGCGCGGGCTTGCCCTCCGGCACCGGGTCGGTCATGTATTGATCCTTGTTTTCTGTATCCTCCGGCTGCACAGGAGCAGCGCCGCAGGCGGTACAGAAGAGCAGGAATACCGCCAGCAGCAATGCCGCTGCGCATCTGTGCTTCGTACCCATGTCACTGCTCCCTCTTGATGCGGCGGTAGCGGCGCACCATGGCAAACGCCAGTATGGCCACTACGATAACCGCCAGCAAGATCGCGCCCAGCGGCGTTTCCGTCAGGGCGGCGCCCACCACCTCGAACACGCTGCTGCCCTTGCCGTCGGGGCCGAATGTGCCGTCCTCGGCGGCTTGGAGGTAGGTCAGGGCGGAAACGGCAGCAGAAGCATCCATGACCGGATCGGCGTAGACCGGCAGGCTGCCCAAATCATCCAGCGGCGCTTCCACCTCGAAGCTGGAAAGAAAGCCCACTCCGTCTACATAAAAGGTCTTCATGGCGTCCGCCGCGGTATTTCCGTTTTTCACGAAGCGAGGGTCGTCCAGAGATATTCCCAGCGCTTCCATCATTTCCAGCACGGCGAGCGTTGCCTCGCCGTTTGAAGTACCGGTCATACCCGGAAAGCTGCCATCCGAAAGCTGTACGGAGGACAGGTATTCAATGGCACGGTCTATCGCCTTGGAAATGTACTCCTTGTCCGCGTGGGGAGCAAGGGCGGTGACATTCTCGGCAGTGTACTGCACATAATCCCGGAGTATCGGGGTAACTATCCCGCTATAGCTTGCGTAAGGGTCAAATTGCCCGTCTGCCGTCTGATATTGCAGTATACCGGCGGCGTACTTGTCCACGACCGTATCCGCGTCCACGCCGCGCTTACGCCACATAGACGCATCTACCGAGTCAAAATCCATCAGCGCCTCTCTGTATTCCGCAGTGTCCATGGCAGAGAGATTTGTCAACGGTGCCAAAAAGTCCATGCCGTTTACGTCTGCAGGATCCATATCCAGCGCTTTCATGGCCTGCACCAGAACCGGCGAGTAGGTGTTCGCCTTGCGTCCCATCAGATATTCGCCGCTGGCTCCCGACAGCATCTCAACAAGGCTTTCCAGCTGTGCACGTTGCTCCTCCGGCAGCTTACCGCCGCCGGCTTCGGACATGGATAAGATCTCCTTGGCCAAATGGCTTAGAGCACCCTCGGAAACGATTGTGCTGTTTCCATCCCCGTAATACCCCTCTGCCAGCTTCTGTGCATAATCCGCAGACTGCGCCTGTAAAAGTTCACTGTAATCTATGGCATTGTCTTGACGGTTTCCCTTTTCCGGCGTGCTTGCGGACGGTGTTCCCGCCACAGCCACTGCCGGTCTGACACTACAAAGCCCTATAAGTCCCGCTTCGTTTATGTAGGTTCGCCGTTCCACAGCCTTGCCGCGGTCATCCGGGGCATCCGGATCGGACATCAACGATGAGCTGGAGGCGTACCAAGCATCCCCTGATCCGCGGTACCCCCAAAGAATATCATGTCGGTAGAACCCCTGTCCCGGCGCGGGGGCACCGTCAAAATAGCTCTCCTGATACCAGTCCATCATGCCGTCCAGCACGGTGTGGCCGTTCTTTACAAATCGCCCGTCGTCAGGGGAGATATCCAGCGCCGCCAGCATTTCCAACACGGCGGCATCCTCCTCCACGTCCTCCTCGCCGTACCTGAGAAAGCCACCGCTGTCCAGCTGCTGCATCGAGAGATAGCTTACCGCCTTTTCTATGGCGGCCCTGACCTCCGGACGGCTCTGGTAAGGCGCCAGCGCCTGCGCGGACTTTGCCGTCAGCAGGATGTAGTCGAACCGGTCCGGCTCGGCAGCCACGCCCTTTTGCTTCAGCTCGGCAGGCCATGGGGAGGTATAGCGAAACTCGCCGCTGTCCTGCTGCCGTGCCAGCGCCTCGGCGATCAGCGTTTCCCGCAGCGCGTCGAACGCCTCCGTTCTGCCCGCATCGCCTGCCGCGTCCAGATCTAGCAGCATATCCAGCCTGTCCTCGTCCGCCTCCACCATCTCCGGCCGCCGCAGCGGCTCCAGCAGGTCGTGACCGGCGAGATCCGTCACGTCCAGCCCCATGGCCGCCACCGTGCGGAGCGCGCCGGGGATATAGGCGTACCTGCCCCGCTGCTCCGCCAGCGCCAGCCAGTCTGCCAGCGCCTGCAAATACTCGTTGTAGAAGCCCTCCGGCACGTCGGCGCCGGAGACCCACAGCGCGTACACCGCCTTGGCGTTGGTTTCCTGCCGTGCGGCGGATAGGTAGTCCCTGCTCTCGCTGACGGAGTCCGCCACCAGTCCGGACACCGTTTGGTACGCCGCCTCCAGCTCCGCTGTCCAGCCGCCCCATGCAGGCGCGGCCTGCGCCGTCACCGGCAGCAGCAGGATCACAGCCAGCAACGCGGTCAGCAGCCGCGTCAGTTGTCGTTTCATTTGCTCTCCCTCCTGCGGCGGACGAGGATGCTGCCGCCGATCATCACCACTGCCGCGCCGCCGATGCACAGCAGCAGCGTCCGCTGCGCCGCGTCCGTCTGCGCCTTTACCGCCAGCACCGCATCCCAGCTCTCCACCAGCTCCCTGTCGTGTTCAGACAGCGCGCGGTACCGCTTCACGATACCGTCCACGATGGGCTTTTCCTTCAAGCCGGCGTCGGTCATAGGCAATATCTCCGCGGCGATATCCGCGTTCAGGCTCTCGATCTCCGTGTACAGCGCGTCAATCTTCTCCTGCGCCGCCGTCAGCTTCTCCATGTACCTGTCATAGCCGTCAAATTCACGGCTCATCTTCAACCGCTCCAGCAGGAAGGCCACCTCCTCCGCGTCCTCCGTGGACAACGCGTCGGGCAGCGCGTCCACGCGGCTTTGCAGCTCCTGCGTAAACTCATAGCTGCCGGCGAAGGACACCTCGCTCTCCTCCGGCGTCAGTATCTTGGAGGATACGCCGCCGGGGCGGAAGTCGTACAGCGGGCTCATGCCCTGCGCCTGCCGCCACACGGACACCAGCGCCAGTAGCGCCTGATCCGTGGCCATGCTGTCGCTCTCCCCGGGTACGGCGGAGGGATTACCCTCATCCAGCTCGTAGGAGTGGGCAAAGCCGCCGTCCTCCTGTTGGTAATAGAACAGCGCGTCCAGCAGGTTCAGTCCGTTCTTCACAAAGCGGGGGTCGTTCTGCGGGTCGATGCCCACGCTGCACAGGGAGATGATGACCTGCGAGGTGGACTCGGAGTTCCGCGTGCCCCAGCTGCGGAAATCCGCCGTGTCCAGCTGGAGCTGCGACAGGCGCTCCAGCGCTCTGTCCACAGGGTCCTTCACATTCAGGGTGGAGGTGCGGTAGTACGGCCCCATGGACTGTATGGCCATGGCCGTGATGTCCGGATCGGCGGTGCTGCCCTGCGCCACCCGCAGGTTAAAGCCGTCGTCGCTGAGCTGATAGGACAGAATGGTCTTTACCAGCTCCGTGCGGGTATAGCTGGCGCCTGCGGGGATGGTGTACTTCATGCTGTCCAGCGTAATCAATCCCCAGAGCCAGCCGTTCAGCCCCTGCCGTCCCAGATCCGCCGTTTTGCCCCGGTCATACACGCCGTCGGCGATCAGGTTGATATCCGCGCCGTTTTCATCCCTGCCGAAGTGGGTGGGGTCGCCGCCGCACGCCAGCACCGCCAGCGCGATGCGGTGCCATTCCGTCGCCTTTGTTCTGTCCAGCTTGTCCGGCTCGCGGTATTTCTGCTCCACATACGTTCTCAGCGCAGCCAGATAGCTGTCGTAGTCGTCCTCCGCGCCGTAGCGGGACAGCCCGATGGGCAGCCAGTCGGCGGCGGTGCTGCCGGCATAGGTCAGCAGCTCGCCGCTCAGCAGCGGCTGACCCTCCGCCACGCCCTGCTGCGCCCGCTTCCACGCCAATATGCCGTCGATGGCCTCGGTGATGTCCGACACGCTGTATTTTCCCTTGGGCACCACCTGACGCTGGTTGGTCTTTGCCGCCGCGTCTGCCTGCTGCTGCGTCATGGGCGTGACGCTGATGGTCACGTCACCGGTGAAGGTGCCGTCCTTGAACTGCACGCGGCCGAGGATGTTGGAATCCTCCACAGGCGTGATATTGCCCCATGTCTCCTCGCTCCATTGGGCATCCCTGCCGATCTGGATCTCCACCGTGCCGGTGAAGAAGTCGGGATGCTCCAATGTGACCGACTGCACATAGTACATTCCGTTGACGGAGATGCCGCAGGAGGCCTCTCCGTCCTTGCCTTTGCCCACTGCCAGCGACACACGCGACACCCTGCCTGCCGGCAGGCCATGGCTCTCGCCGGCAGTAAGATACCGCACGTCCGCGCTCTCCACGCCCGCCTTTTCAAATTCCCAGTAGGGCAGGCCGTTTCCCTCCGGCGCATGGATCGTGATGCTGTGTCCTGCCGCGTAAGCCGCGGGGATGCTGCCCCACAGCAGCGTCAGCACCAGCAGCCACAGCAGCCATTTTCCGCTTTTTCTTCTCACAGAGGCATCCCTCCCGATATCCGTTTATATAGCCGTATTCGCGTGGACGGAAATTCCGCCCACGCGAATCGGCAGACCGCTCCTTGCGGAGCCGTCCCTATCTCTTATTCTGCACCGTTGTCGTCCCGCTCATCGCGCTTGACCTTATGGTAGCGGCGCACCGCGCCCACGATGACCAAGGCCGCAACGACTGCCACGATGGACCACACGATAATGGGGTTTTCCCGCACAGCTGTGCCGATGATCTCCCAGATGGAATTGCCGCTAACCTGACCCTCTGACTCCTGCCCGTCCGGAACATCCTCCGGTGCCTCCGTGGTCTGGGACTCGTCGGTGGTATCGGTATCAGGCTCCTCCGCCGTTTCAGACAGATTTTCCATGCTCACCTGCTGGGCATCCAGCCACGCGGGGAAGGTCATGGAGGTGCCGCTGGATTCCCACTTGGTATACAGGCGATCCGCCAGCGCCAGCAGGCTGTCGGTATACTGGGTGAAGATGCTCTCCAGCGTACCGCTGGCCATGCCGCTGCCGGTGGTCAGCCATGTGCTGAACGTGGCCTCCGTGCCGGAGGTCATGAACCGCTGGAGCGCCTTGCTGATGGCGTCGCCGTCCTTGCCGGCCACGCCGCTGTGCTCATTCAGGCTGGCCAGCAGCGCCTGCGCCAAGGCGGAGGCCTCATCGGTCTTTTTCGCCGCGGCAGCTGCCGCCATGTTGTCCAGACTATTGGCGATCAGGGCGCGCAGCACATTGGGAGAGTCCTTCAGCCACTGGGAGAAGGTCTTGCCGCCGCCGTTGCTGCCCCACTCGGTATAGGTGGACAGCACCAGGCCCTTGATGTTGTACTCCACGTCCATGTTCGCGCCGTCCTGCAGACCCTCATCGCTCTCATCACCTGCGCCTGCGCCGCTGCCGCTGCCGGATCCTCCGCCGCTGCCAGCGCTGGCGAAGGTCGCCACGACCTTTGCGTTGGCCGCGCCCAGTGCAAAGCTGCCGGGATTGGCGAGGTCAGAGGTCGTGCCGGTGCTCATCAGATCCAGCGTCAGGCTCTTGAGCGCAAAGCTGCTGTCCTTGGGCGTGGCGGTGACGGTCACCTTGGTGCCGCTGGGTCCATAGACCGCATTGTCCGCGTCGCCGGTGCGGCCGTCGCCGCGCTTGATGGTCGCCGTGCCGCCGGTACCGCAGGTGACCTGCGCGCGGTAGTAGCTGGTGGAAGTCCCCTCACCGATGGGAACAGGATAGTTGTTCGCGCCCTGCGTCCAGTAGTTCTTGTGGGCATTGACGCTGCCGTCCACGCCCCACGCCACCTTGCCGCTGGCAAAGTCGTCCGCACTGGCCCATTCGCCGGCGCTGGAAACGGAGTCCTTCTTGTCCGCCAGATAGTAGCTGTCGGACACATTTTTCTCTTTCAGCTCGGTGGGCGCAAGGCCGATATTGGCGCCCGGGACATAGCTGAAGGAATTTCTGACCCTATTATACGCACCCCGGCCGTAGAGGATGCCAAAGGCCTTGACAGGCGTGCTTGCCTCGACACTTCCGGTGTTCCAGCAGAATTCTACTGTACCGCCGTAGCCGTCGTTGGTGAGGATACCTGCCGCATATCCTGTACCTGTACCTGTACCTGTACCTGTACCTGTAACGGCACCTGTATTGCTACAGTTCGTTGCCTTGCTGCCATTGACGCAGATGCCCGCAGCCTCCTTACCGGTCACAGCGCCGCTGTTGCTGCACCGCTCATAGCTTCCGCCCGCCGCAATGCCGGAGGCGTACCCCTGTGTCGCAGATATGCTTCCACTGTTGGCGCAGCTCGTGTAGGAGCCGTCGCTATGTGTTTCATTCCCAGTCATTCCGCCTGCGGTTCTTTTGCCGACTACCTTAGCGCTGTTGGTACAACCCGCTAAAACGTGATCCTGAAGGTTGCTGTATCCCATACCGGCCAGTCCGCCTGCATAACCGCCGGTCACGGAACCGCCCCTGTTGTGGCAGTTTGTCATTGCGACGCGTCCTCTGCCCAGAAGGCCGCCCGAGCCAAATATGCCGCCGCTGACCGTCAGGTTTTCAGCAACGACATTACGCAGCTCCAGCACAGTTTCGCCCTCTACAGCCGCCACAAGGCCACCGCTGTATGACGTCCCGCTGCTCGTAAACTTCACGCTGCCATTTTTCAGCGTCAGATCCCGCATCGTCATGGGCACACCGTAAGTACCTCGCACGCTGCCGAAAAGTCCTGCCCATGCCCCGTTTGTTTCCACCTTCAGCCCGCTGATGGTCTTGCCGCCGCCGTCCAGACTGCCGCCGAAGGAATGGAGGGCATCGACGCCGATGGGCGTCCACAGCTCGTTGTTCAGATCGATGTTATTGGTCAGCCTGAACCACTTGCCGGTGTAGCTGAAGCCGTTTTCATTGACCTGCGTTTGCAGGGCAGTCAGCTTACCGACATCGGGAATCTCATAGGGAGCAGCTTCCGTGCCGCTGCCCGCCCATATCGGAGACCACACGGCATAGAGCGTCAACGTTTCATCTTTCTTTACGCTTACGGAGGCAGGGGTAATGCTGCCGTCGTTTTTCAGCTTGAACGCAACCTCACCGCCGGCCGTCTTGCTCCAGCCGAGGAATGTGCCGTTCTCGTGCTTGAAGCCCAACTCCGTATCGGACTTAATGGTGAAGCTTCCGTCGGTATCGCCTTCGACCCGCTGCTGCTCCGTTACAGCCGCTCCTTCGCCGCCGTTGGGGTCATAGACAAGGGTGATCACGCCCTTCACGCCGGGTTCAAAGCTGCCGTCCCAGCGCGTGATATGCACGGGGTTATTGGGTGCCTCCTGCTTGTTAATCCACTCCAGTGCACCGGAAATATTTTTGCAGGCTCCATTCAGCACATCCACCAGCTCAACATTGCCGACTTTATAGGCCTTTTTCCCATCGACTTCGGTTATTGTGATACTTTGAGACTTGTCGGCGTCAGTGATACCAGCACTGTCCTTGACGTAGATACCGGTTTTCCCGGCAATATCAGCATAGTAGCTGTTGACCACCGTGCCGCCGCTGATGTTGTAGGTCTTCCCCGCTGCGCCGGTCACCGTGCCGAGGTTATAGCTGTTGGTCACGTTGCCATTGCCCGAAATGCCGCCCGTCACATATTTATTTTTTTTATTCTTACCGGTTGCACCAGTGACACTCCCGTTGTTATAGCAGTTTGTTGCAGCTCCGGATCCGACAATACCGCCGGTATATATTTTCTTAGCCGTTCCAGAAGCGGTTACACTGCCGGTATTCCAGCAGAGATCCGCTGCACTGCCGACCACCTGTCCGGCTACGCCACCAATGTAACAATTCTTCTCAATGTTATCTACGGTTATCGTTCTTTCATTTAAGCAGTTGGAAATCGCACCTTGAACTTTACCCGCCACACCGCCGTATGCCATGCCGTTGGTGGTGCTTTTTGCCGCATTGACTTTAACAGCAATATTACTGCGGCAAAAACGGATTTTGCTTCCACTTTCAGTCATACCGACAATTCCGCCCACATAATTTATATTGCCGCCTGCCTGCACTGATCCCGATACGGCAAGGTTCAATATTTGGCCAGGCGAAACCAGTTTTTCAAACATTCCCGCAGGCTTTGAATTGAAGTCACCACCTGTGTAGTTTACATTTAAGCCCGTGATCTCATAGCCCTTGCCATCAAAAGTACCTGCAAAACTTCGGATAGGCTTCCATTCGCTATTTTCCAGATCAATGCTATTACCCAACGACAGAGTCCATCCATCAAAATTCTTGGATTCGCCATCAATACTTCCATTGGCCAGCAGGCAGAAACCCATCAATTCGTCAGCACTCTTGAGAACGTAGTTTTTTTCCGCCCTAGCGCTTTCATACCAGCGAATGTCGGCCTTGACCAGTGAATAGGTATACTCCACATTACTGCCGGTTATACGAAGATAGTAGTCTGTTCCTCCCACTTGTGTTGCCGCAGGAGCAAATACGATTTGATATCCTGTCGGCGCGTTGAATGTGACCGGCACATCAGATACGCCTTTGGGGGGGTAGCCGCTTGCAGCATAGTAGTATTGGTTTCCGGCGGCATCGGTCAGCGTCTTTTTGTCTCTGTCATTGCCGAGTGTGACCACTACACCTTCGGGCTGATTATCCGGCTTAGTCAGCTTCAGCTCACTCGCCACCGCCATTGTCATTGTTGTGGAACTGCTCCCCAACTGCGGCGTTTTTTCAGCCTTGGTCGTGTCATATACCCAAACGGAAGAAGATGCCCCCAGTTCATACGCCACACGGCCCAGCTCGAACTCCTCCGCTGTACGTGCGCCGATGTCATCGGCAGTGCCTTTCTTATCAAAGGTAGAAGTCTCCGCCAAATAGAAGCAGTTGGTCACCGTGCCGCTGCCGCCCACGGCAGGCACGTTGATGCTATCAGCGTTGTAGTAATAGCTGCTGGACACCGTCGCATTGGTTTCGGCCATGCCCACCAGTCCGCCGACTGCGGCATTTTCATCGCTGCTATCCACCTTAGCCGTGGACATGCAGTTCTCCACCTTGCCGGACTTCAGCTCATTCACAAGCCGGCCTGTGCCACCGCTGATAGTTACATACTGGATGGTGGTTTTGTACCCGTTACCTTCCACTACACCGAACAGGTCGCCGTTCAGGCCAGAAACTTTATGGCAGTCTAATTTTTCCGTCGTCGTAGCGCCTCCACCAGCAAACGTGCCCTTGAACGGATGGCCTTCCACACCGATGGAAATCCATTGCACACCGCCCAGATCAATGTCCCTCGCCAGTGTGACGGTCTTACCGGAAAAATCATTCCCACCGTTCACCAGCGTTGCCAGATGCGCCAATTCCTCGGCGCTGCGGATGGTATACTTTGTAGCACTGCCATCGCCATACCAAGCAGAGACAAAATCATCCTTCGTGCCGTAGTACAAAGTGATGTCGGTTTCCTCTCCGGTAAATACATATTCCAGTGTGCCGTCGTCACCCAGCTTGGGCGTAGTTTCGGCCACAACTTCATCCGCGGAGGACTTGATATAAATAATGGGGTTATCGGTATAATCCTCCGTGGTCAATTTCAAAGTGATTTTCTCATCGGTGCCGGTATACTCGGTGCTCAGCGTTTCATTGCCGCTGCCGGCATTCTCGCCCTCGCCGGGTGCTTCAGTCGTTTCGCCCTCGCCGGGCTCGGAAGTCGCAGCGGGAATGACGATCTTCACATCATAAGCGGCATTTTTATTCCACTTCTCCAGTGTCACCGTGCGCTGGGCAACCACGGGGGTATCAGTGCCTTCGCCCTCCTGAGTATCGGCTTCATTGGAAGACGCGTTGACATCGTCCTCACCCTCGCCGGGGTTCTTGTCCTCATCACCGGGGTTGGTAGGCTGTTCATCCCCGCCGTGCTCGGTGTCCTTGTTTTCGTCGTCCTTGCCCTCGTTGTCCCCGCTGGGGTTAGCGTCAGCCGGGTTCGTATCGCCCTCGACGATGGCCGTACCGCTGCCGCCCACCACCTCCGTGGCAAAGGCCGCGGGGGTCACCAGCGTCAGCGTGAGCACCATGCTCATCAGCAGGCTCACGATGCGCCGGGACACTCTGCTTGTCCGTTTCTTCATGTGATCTGTCTCCTCTCGTTGTTGAACGTATCTATGTAAAAACTATTTAGTTACTGCTCTTCGGCATCACCACATACAATTTGCCTGTCTCCGGGTCTTCGTACACCGTGCCCTTCTGCTCGAAGCTGCTGGAGGACTGGATGTCCTGCTCCATCTCTTCCGCGTTGTCCAGCTCCTGCATCTGCTCCCGCTGGAGGATCTCCACGCGGGTCTTGCTCAGATCCACGTTCCAGTTCAGTATGACCGCCGCCATCAGCCCGCAGGCGAACACCAGCATCACGTCCGACAGGTTCGCCAGCCCGGACATGGCGTCCACCTCCTCCGTCACCCGGCGGCGGGAGGAAAACTTACCCTTCAACATCGCTCGTGACCTCCTCCAAAACTGCCTCCATCAGCGTTTCCAGCGACACCATGTCGTCGTTGTACCACCGCTTGCGGATGTGGGAGATGACGCTGGCCACCGCCGCGCTGATGACGCCGGCGATGGTGGTGTCGAATGCCACGTTCATGGACTCCGACAGCGTCACCGTGTCGCCCTGTCCCAGCGCCACGATGCCGGGGCCCAGGGGTATCAGCGTGCCCAGCAGGCCGAACATGGGGCCCAGCTTGGCGATCATGTCCGTGATGGAGGTGGTGCAGGCGTTCCGCGCCTCCTCCGTGGCCAGCAGGCGCTCCGCCAGCGCCGTCAGGGTGTCCTTGGGCAGCCCCCGGCTCTCCGCCAGCTCCAGCAGGGCCTTCTTCTGCCGCCGCAGCAGGCCGCTGTTTTCAATCAGCTCCGCAAGGCCGTCCGCACCCGCCGCGTGTACGTCGCGCAGCAGCTGGGGGACGTTACACTTATGCTTGCGGCGCTCCGCGATGTACTCAACCACGATGTCGCCGATCTGCCAGACCGCCCCGGCCATCAGAATTATCAGTATAATGAGGCAGGGGATCATCAGCGCCTGGGCGATGGTATGCAGTATTTCACTCAAAGAGATCATGTGTGTTTGCTCCTTCTATTTCTTCCTATTTTCAAGTCAGTTGTATGTGGTTTTGGTCTTGCCGTTCAACAAAGAGAGGAGGTGGGAGGGGCGGCTTTTCCCCTCCCACCCTTATGGAAAGCTGACAGTCTCCGTTCAGACTGTCTCGGCTTGACAAGGGTAACTCAGCAGGACACCTCCTGCTCGGCGGCTTCTGCCGCTTTCTCGACTTCGCGCTGGCGGGCAGCGGCATCGCGAGCCTCTTTCTTTTCCTGCTCCAGCCGCTTTTTCTCTTTCAGCCGTGATTGCTGCGCCGCATGGCTGGCGGCGGCCTTGGCGCGTTTCGCCTTCTTCTTGCGCTCGGATTCCTCGTAGAACAGCGGCTCCTGCACGGCTTTTTCCCGCTTGTAGCGTGCGGTGTCTTTCAACTTGGGCTCTTTCGCCGGTGGCCGCAAACGTGCCATCTCCAATACTGCGGCCCAACCGCCGAAGCGCTCCTCGATAAACGTGCCGCCGTCTATCTCGCAGGGACTGGGCGTGTGCCGCAGCAGTTCAGCACGATTGCCGACGTATTGCGCCAAATGCGCCAGCGGCGTATCCGCGTGCTTTTCGGCAAACTCCGCGTCCCGCGCTTCCAGCGCCGCCACGGTACGCTTGGCCACATTACGCTCAAACCAACTCTTGTAGTCAAATCTCTCGCGGGGATTCCTGTTGGACATAGACGTGATCCTCCCTTACAAAAAAACGCCGGTTTTCCAAAGAAAACCAGCGATGATCCGGCAGAAATGAAAATGCGCTGACGAATCTCGCCAGCGCGCACTCCCGCCTATGCCGTCAGGGAGAGATCGCCCGCTGTACAACACTGATCCTCCATCGTGCAATTCTTCTGCCCTAACGTCACGAAGGGCTTTTGCCCTTCTCGTACCTGAACCTACCTTCTCAGAGCGTTCGCTCCAATGGCTGCTATTCGCCACACGGCATTTCTGCCGCTTTGGTCCATTCCTTACGTCAACAGCGCCGTCCGCAGGGGGTATCACCCCGTTCCTTCAAAACTGCCGCCTGACGGTAATGATATACCGCCTTTACAGCGACAGCCACACGACTTCGCAAGACCTTTTATTCAGTTTTTGGCCTCGATTTTTTTCGCAAAGTAACATACTTTGCGAAAAAGCGCGGAACGCCTTGCGCTGCAAGGCATTCCAGATTTACGCCAGAAAAAAGTCGAAAACTAGAACTCGTTGTTGACACGGAAAAACGGCTGGTATATACTGTTATTCGGCTGAAATTGGAAAGTTTTCGCAAAGTATGTTACTTTGCGAAAATTTTTTGACATTTTTCGGATAGAGAAAAGGACGCCGAACGGCGTCCTTTTTTACGTTATTCCCTTGAGAAAGCCTATCCCCTCCACGGCTCTGCGCTTGTAGTCCATAGACGAGTGAACGTACAGCCGCAGGGTAGTGCGGACGTCGGCGTGGCCCAGCAGCTCACTGACGCTTTTCACGTCCACCCCCCGCTCCACACACCGCGTGGCGTAGCTGTGCCGCAGGCAATGGAAATTCCGATACCGCACACCGCAGCGCTCCAACAACACCTTATAGCGGTATTGCATCGCCCGCGGGTCAGGGACGATCTCCCCGCCGGTCAGCAGGTAGCTGTCCGGCTGCTTTGTCTCTGGCTTCAGCATCCGCAGCATCTCTTTCGGAATGGGTATCCAGCGTTCGGAATTTTCCGTTTTCGGTGGCTGCACCGTCAGGCACGTCCCGCCGCCTATCTGCGCGATGCGCTCCACCGTCCGCTGGATGTGCAGCAGTCCCGCGCCGACGTCCACGTCCTGCCATTGCAGGCCGCACAGCTCTCCCAGCCGCAATCCGGTGTAGGCTGTCAGCAGCACCCCCAGTCCCGTCCTGTCTGGGCGGCGCAGGATGACCTGCCCCATCCGCTTCAGTTCCGGCTCGGTGAACACCTCCACGGCCTTCTGCCGCACCTTCGGCAGCGTCACATCCTCGCCGTAGCCCACACCGGCCATGCCCACGATCCGCAGCAGAAGGCCACCGATTTCTCGCACCAGTTTGGGCGAATAGTCCTCCTGTAACTGCTGGATGTAGTCATTGACCTCCGCCGCCGTCACCTCCGCCGCCACGCACTCGCCCAGCGCCGGCAGGATGTGGCATTGGATGTTGCGGCGGTAGCACGCCAGCGTGGAGGGCTTTACGCTCCAAACCATATCCTCTAAAAAGATAGCGGATAGCCGTTCCACCGTGGCGTCCCTGCGGACGTATTTCCTGCGTTCTCCCATTTTTTCAAGCACCTTTCCGTCCCCCATAGGTGCCCTGACTTCATGCAAAAAGCGCCGGCAAATGCCGACGCTTCTCTCGTGTAAACGGGCGCGAAGCCCCCGTTCATGCAGCTCGGTTTCAGGCGTGTGCATTGTGACGCTTACCGGCGCGACCTGACTTATCTCCTGCCTCAGAGGAGCCTCACAGTGACCTGTTCGCGGGGACTTTGACCCACATTCCAACTTTCACCGAAACGCCGCAGCGTTTCAGACCGGTAAGCCTATTCACTTTTCGGGGGCTACGGGTGCTATTATGATGAACACCCCGCCGTTTTGCAAGAGGGTATTTGTTTCGCGGAGCGATACATTTCCGAGGGATATTTTGTGTGTTCCTGCGAAGCCTTACGAGAACTGCGTTCTTGTCTGTATTACATGACGTGTTCTCATGCTTTTTTAGCGAAAGTTGAACGTTTATGTATTCCCGTTTTCCGCCACCCACGTCCGCACATAGTCCACGAACAGACGGGTGGAGTTGGAAAGTGCCTTCTTGTCCTTGACACCGATGCCGATGGTACGGTAGAAATGCAGGGGCGCATGACAGACCTTGATGGGCGTGGGGCTGTGGCGCACCATCAGCTCCGGCAGCAGGCTGATGCCCAGGCCCTCCGACACCATAGCCAAGATAGTCCTGTCCTCCCGTGCGATGTACTTCACGTTGGGGCGGATGCCCATCTCGTCAAACGCCGCCATGATCTCGTAGTCGTCGCCCTCCTCCAGCTGGATGAAGGGTTCCTCCGCCAGCGCGGACACGGGGAACGGGTCGCGATCGGCGTAGGGGTGGTCGCAGGGGACGATGACCTGCAATTCGTCCCGATGCAGGGCGTAGGTCTGCAAGCGCTTCACCGACGGCAGACGCAGAAAGCCGCAGTCCACTGTTCCGTTGACGATCCATCCCTCGATCTGGTCGTAGAAGTCACCGGTGACGACTTCAAATTCGATGTTGGGGTACACCTTACCGAAGCTCTTGAGGATGCGGGGCAGCCACTGGGCAGATACGCTGGAGAACGTGGCGATCTTCACCAAGCCGCTGTCCATGTCCTTCAGCCCCTCCACCGTCTGCATCAGGGAGTGGTGGGCGGCGCACAGCTTTTCGATCTTGGGCAGCACTGCCCGTCCGTCCGCCGTCAGCACCACGCCGCCGCGGTTGCGGCTCAACAGCTTCACGCCCAGCTCGTTTTCCAGCGAGTTGATGGCGTGGCTGATGCCGGACTGGGTGAAGTTCATAGCCTCCGCCGCCTTGGAGAAGCTGCCGCAGGAGACCGTTTTCAGAAAGACCTGATATTTGGAAATACTCATGACACACCTCATTTCGAGGAGCATTATACTATACAAGTCCTCATGTTTTCAAGAACAAAGATGCGCTTCACAAACACTATTCGACCTGCTATGATAAGGACATGGTTCAGCCAACCATACTTTTACTTTTCTTTTCCATGAGGAACACCACCTCAAAGCAGCACCGGCAGCGTGTGGGTAACGCCGCCGGGGCTGTTTTTATTCGTTCAGCTTCTGTTCCTCGTCGTGGACGAACATAATGAGAAAACTGACGGTCAGCAGCCCGCAGGACAGCCAGATCGTCCCCGCGCCCCAGTGGAGGGTGGCTATGCTGCCGACACCCGCGCCCAGCGCGAACAGCAGCACCACGCCGAAATACGTCAGCGCCTTGTGGAGTATTTCCTTATCCCCCGTATGGAAGTAGGCGCACAGCGCCTCCGTTCCGCTGCGCATATTGCCAATGCACATGGTGCTGGCGTAGGCGTGGCCCCGCACCTTGCGGAAGGTCTGCACCTGCATGGCGCACACGAAGGACACCACGGCGTTGGCGGTGGTGTTCAGCGTTTCCGGCAGGAAGCCCACCGCCGCCAGCAGCACGATCTCCGCTAGAATGATAAGCTGCCGCCAGTGTACCTTCTCCATCCGCTTGAAGTGCCGGTGGACGCACTCCGCGATGTAGATACCCAGCAGGAACGCCAGTACGGGGACTAAGTATCGCAGCGCCTGTCCCCAGTCTCCCTCGAATAGATGCGTACTCAGCAGCACGATATTGCCAGTCTGGGCGTTGGCAAACACCTTGCCCCGGCAGCAGTAGGTATAGGCGTCCTGCAGGCCGCCGGATAGGATGATAAAAAAGGCCGTCAGCATGGAATCGGACATCTGCCCGTGATGCTTTTGCAGGAAAGTCATGTGCGATGCCGCCTCACTTTGCCACCGGTGCGTCCGGCCAGTAGATGACGTAGCACTCCTGCATCTCACCCATATAGAAGAAGATGTTTTCGCCCATCTCGATGTGCTCGCCGAAGGTCAGATCAGGCACGAACAGCCGTCCGCTGGTGCGCTTGGGCCCCTTGATGGTAAAGCCCTCCGCTGTGGGGTGCTGCCGCAGCTCGTTGGCCGCTTCCTCCAGTCCGGGGAAGTGCAGCGTCCGTTCCAGCTCTGCCAGCTGTGTCGCGCCGTTGATATAGACCAGGTGATTTTCGTCCTTGAACCAGTTGATACGCATGATACGTCCTCCTTGGTGGTGATGGAGGTAGTATAGCATATCCTATGAAATTTGTCACGCGATCGAAAAGCGGCAGGTGCGCGGATTGCGCACCTGCCGCTTTTTGGGTATTCTGTTGCGCAGACGGCATAACTTTTTCGTAAATCATCATCATTTATGGTATTTGCGCCGCTGCGCCTTGCCGCACGGCGGCTTTTGCTGCGCCTGACGGGATTTCTGACGGCGCAAAGTCCCCACTGCAAATCGGCAGGAAGCAGATGCTCTGTACCGCCTGCTGCTTGTGGCGAAGGGACACATGAACATAGGTTTGCAGCGTGATCCGCACGTCGCTGTGGCCCAGCATCTCGCTGACGCTTTTGACATCCACATTCTGCTCGATGCAGCGTGTGGCGTAGGTGTGCCGCAGGGCATGGAAATTTCGATACGGGACGCCCGCTCGTTTCAACAGCGACCTATATCGGTTCTGCATAGTACGCGGTTCCAGCGGATCGCCGGAGCTTGTCAGCAGGCAGAAACTGCCCGCATTCTCGGGTCTGTGCGCTGCCAGCAGGGACAGGATATCAGTTGGCAGCGGTATTCTCCGCAGCGACGATTCGCTCTTGGGCGGCTGCACAATGAGTCTTGTGCAGCCTTTCTCATAGATCCGCTGTACCTCCCGCTCCACCCGCAGAAAGCCCGCATGGAGGTCGATATCCGACCATCGCAGCGCACACAACTCTCCCAGACGAAGGCCGCTGTTCAGCGTCAGTAGAACGCCAAGACCAGTCAGGTCAGGCTCGTTTACGATATGATGCGCCAGCCGCAGGATCTCCGGCTCGGTGAATATCTCCACCTGCCGCTTCCTGTACGCCGGCAGTTCGGCGTTCAGACCCGTGCAGAAGCACCCCCGCTTGGCCGCCATCCGCAGAATGGCTCGCAGCAGTACGCCAACATCCCGTGTACTTTTGGCCGACAGGCCCTGCTCCTGGAGCTTCCGGTAAAAATCCGCTACCCGCTGCTCCGTCAGCACATACAGCGGCGCAGCGCCCAGCTGCGGCTGGATATACTGCCGTACCACATACCGATACCGGCTGACGGTGGACTCCTTCAGCTTCCGTTTCTGTTCCCGTTCCACGAAAAATAGCTCCACAGCCTCCGGCAATGTCATGTTATTGCTTGGCGTGATCTCACGGGGCAGCTCCCGCAGACGCTGCCGCCGTTTTTCCCGACAGGCGCTGTAGGTGGCGGCGTAGACGTAGCCGTACTGCGCCCGTCCCTCCGGCGTCCGACCTCGGATATAGCGGCCCTCCCAGCGGCCATCTCCGCGCTTATAGATGTTCTCCCCTCTGCGTGCCATTTTTTACTCCTCCTGACGCGATTTTTGACGGCGTACACCCTTCGTATCGTCCATCCTTGGGGGAAAGCTCAGCGGATAAACCGACCATTTTGACAGCCACAGGCCGTTTTCGTCCGGGCAACGATGCCATACTTGACTTCCCGTGCCGCAAATGCTATGGTTTTACCATAGCCGGTGGCGAAAAATGCTTTCCTAAATGATGATGATTTACGAAGGATGCCGCTCCATCTGGCTGAGTCTATTATGCCCAGGAGGGACATAAAAATGCCACAGGTCAACGGTGATAACCTGCTGCACCAGCAGATCGTCAAACGCACCATCGAGGCCCTGCAAGCGCAGGACGAGGCTTTTGCGATAGAATATGAAACCGCCAGCGACGCCGACCTCATCGCCTATGTGCGGCAATGTGTCGATGCATCCTATACGCCCGCACCCTGTGAGATCGTGGGTGGTGCGTACATTGCCCAACGCTTCGGCAACTGGTCTGCGGCGCTGAAGGCCGCAGAGCTGCCTTCACAGTACAAGCCGCCGCGGGAGCATCACTATCCCCGCTACGAGCAGGAGTACCAGCGGCAGGAGGTGCAGCTCTTGCAGGAACGAAAAGCGAAACGGCAGGCCAAGGCCGATCTCGTCGCTCAACGCAAGAACCGCGACAAGGCCCGCGCCGCCGCCAACACCGCGAAGAAGAATGAGAAAAAATGACGGGTGTATCGACTGATACACCCGTCATTTTTCGTTGTCACTTAGTGAGCAGACCACCCACCAGTGCAAAGTAGTCCGGCGCTTTGCCATCCCTGCCCCACAGCATGGGCAGGTGGAAGTAGTGCTGCAAACAGCCCTCCACATCGCCGCCCAGCGCCTCGATGGAGTAGCGCAGCAGCTCCGGTCTGCCGCAGGGATGTCCCTGTACCTTTTCGCACGTCTCGCACTGGTCGCAGGTGCCCGCCAGCAGCATCTGGCTCCCCGGCGTTTCCCGCTCCCACCGCTGAAGCTCTTGCCGGTACAGACGCTTTTCCTGCTTCAGTGCCGCCACCGCCTCGTCCAGCGGCTGCTCCGGCACATCCGCCTGTAAGATGCGGGCATACAGCCGCAGTCCCGTGTAGCTCCGCCAAATGGTCATGGGATCAAAGTCGAAGGGCGGACACGTCCAGCGGGTATTGTAGCTGCTGCACTGCTGGCAGAAGGGCAGGAACTTCTCCACATGGACAAAGTGCGTCACGAAATCCTCTGCACTTGTTTCCGCCGTCATTTCACGGATATGGTATTGGAACAGCATCTCAGGCACCTCCTTGGCTCGATGCCGACAGTATAGCACACGGCAGGGGTTTATCGCGTCATAGGATCAATTTCATTGCACCCGTCTTGCCAGTGTCTGCGTATGCAGAAGGGCATCCATCAGCATCCGCCCGTCCTCGCGGTCATTCCACCAATATGGGCGGAGGAATAACAGGGCGTTCTCCAGCCAAACATAGTCGTCCCTGGTCAGCACACGGCTTTGGAGTCCCTCGCTGATCCTGGTATATGATTCTCTGACCTTTTCACTGGCGTGTTCCCGCACCAAATAGGCGTTGAGCAGGCCAGTAATTACAGATACTTCTTCGTCGGTATAGAACATGACTTTCCTCCCTGTAGACAAACACACAGGTCAGAGTATAGCACACTTGCTCTGCTTCTACAAGAAGTCTTGTCCTATTCTTTCTTCTGCCTTAGTTCCTCCGATAGAGTGAGTTCTTCTGGGTACGCCATGGTGACGCTACCCTCGTGACAACTTGAGAGCGCACCTCCCCCTTGGTGGGAGGTGCGCTCTTTTCCTGCTCACTTGACGCGGTACAGGTTGCTGGTCAGACTGCCGTTGGGACGGCGGCGATGGGTGCGCTCCAGGAAACCGTGACGTTCCAAATCTGTCAACGCCCGCTGCACCGTGCGGCGGGACAGCTTCAAGTCCTCCGCTATTCTGCGGACGCTGGGCCAGCAGGTATTCCCCGCGTCAGACCGATCCTTGAGGTACATATAGACTGTCCTTGCTCGGTGAGACAAGTCCTGGTCTGCATAGATGCTTCCAAAGTAGCTCATGGCCTTGTGTCCTCGCTGTAGAGTCCCATGGCCGAGCGAGGCGCTTTTCTCTGTGTGGCCGATGCCTGCTGCGCCTGTGCGGGCTGGTCGCTGCTGCTATATCTTTTGCTGATACTGAGGAACAATTCCTGACGGCTGGCGTAGGCCACAGGCCGCGCCGCGTGTTCCGGGGTTGCATACGGCTCGCCAAAGGTAATGCCCCAGTCGAGAAACAATCGCAGCTTCGTCTGCATAGGATGCGTCCCCGTTTTCATCACCACAAAGCTGCCCTTGGGAATGGATTTCAACTCGTCCGGCGTCATCAGTGGACGCTCTATCATCTGCAAGCTCTGGCTGGGATCGTTCTTCCCCTTACTGACAGAGCCGCTGAGTACCGTGCGGCTGCCCAGCGATTTGGAGAGCTGCTCCGCCGTCTGACTGTTGGGCGCAAAGCCGCCGAAGATGGTATCCTGACAGTTGTCAGTCAATATTTCTGCGCCTTCTCTGCCGTAATTCTTCTCCAACTGCGCCAGCGATTGGATGATGGGTACCAGTGTGATACCTCGGGAACGTCCCGCACTGAACAATGCCTCCACATCAAAGGCAGGCATTGTGCCAAACTCATCACAGAAGAAAACAACGCGGTTGGGCAAGCGCCCCTTTCCTTTTTCGGCCAACTCAAACAGTTCTTTGGATAAATTTTGTATCATAAGACCTGCCATAAAATTCTTAGTCCTATCTTCCTCTGGCAAAACCAGGAATATGGCCGTCTTTTCTTTTGCGAATTTTTCCGCATCTATATTGCTGTCAAAACAGATCACCTGCTCCAGTGCGATATCCATAAATGTATTCATTTGTGCCAACGCGGTGGACATAGCGGAAGCCGTTGCCTGATCAGATGATTCCAAGGCGGACGATGCCAGATTTCGCGCTCTGTGGTGGGGCGGCAGCATATCCATCAGTTGTTTAAAATAAGTTTTTCCTCGCACGCCAGAGGGTGCCAAAAGCTGTTGAATCAGAATGAACACCGATACGAGGTGACGTCGCTCCGTTGGGTGCTTACTATCTGGCGACAGAAATTCCGCCAGCAGCAGAATCACTGAGGCCACTACACCTTCCGCCGCTTTGTAGAAATAATCGTTCTGACCACGGTCCTCATCGCCTTTGGGCGCGATAATACTGTGAGCCAGAATACTTGCCAAATTCTCCGCTTTGCCATACGCTTCAATGCTATGTTCATAAAATGAGGTATCCATGTAGCGGTTGATAAGCGTCATGAGATTGTAGCCATCCGAGCGCGTGGGATTGCGCAGATCCACTACAGAAACATGATAGCCGTAATATTTCTCCGCCACTGCGCCGTAGTTGCGGGCGAGGTCACCCTTTGTGTCCGTAGCAAAAAAACTCATACCGCAGGCGCAGGCATACTCCAGATTGGGATACAGGAAATACGCCGTCTTACCCACGCCGGATGCACCGATCATAAGACAATGCACATCGTCCTTGTCTACCAGTGCGGTGATGCCATGCTTGCCGCTGGTGCTGCCCAGCACCAGTCCCTGCGTCTCAGGCAGATTTTTGCCTGCCCGCCAGTCCGGCACTCGGAAGGGGACGAGGGCGTAGGTCTTGCGGATCTCCGTATCGGTAGCCCACCGTGCCGTGCCATGCTGCCCGTCGCCCACGGTCTTGGACTTGATATTGTTCAGCGTGTAGTGGTCACCCAGCAATGCCAGTCCGCCGATGATGGTCACCATGACGCCTGCCGCCGCAAAGAGTATCCAGAGGTTATCCATGGCCGCCTCGTTTCGCGCACAGGTCATCGTTCCAGTCTTTTCCCTGCGGACGCAGACGCTCCACGTCCACATCCATCTCCTCCAGCACCTCCATCATGTTTTCACAGGCATCCTCGCCCGCCTCATCGTTGTCGAGGCAAAGATAGACCATATTCAACTTCGGATTCTGCCGCAGCCGCTCCAGCACCGGCTGAACAGACGTACCGCAGCAGGCCACATAGCTGTGTTCCAGCCAGCCTGCCGGATAGAGCGTGATGTGGGACAGCAGGTCGATGGGTGCTTCAAAGACATAGAGGGAACAGTCCGTGCCATCCTTGTGGAAGCTATGCTTCGCCTCGCTGCCCTCCACATTGATGCGGAACACCTTGCCCTGACTGTTGGTGCTGCGAAGATGGGCGTGCCTGGCTTCTCCGTTTTCGTCCACGCCCACGAACACACAGTTGTGATGCAGAGTGTCTTCGTAGAGCAGCTTCTCCCGCACGAACTCCGTGACCACATCCCGGTCGATGCGCCGGTGGGTGGTCAGGTAGGCATAGAGCCGCCGCATATTGAGATAGGCCTCCGGCAGCGCGAAGGGCTTCGGCTCTCTCGACTCCGGCTCTTTCTTGACGATGGGGATGATGCCCTGGCCGTCCCGCCCCAGCAGCATAGTCACCGCTTCGGGATAGGTCTTGTCGTAGAATTGCTGTACGAAACTGATGGCACGGCCACCTTTTCGTGCGGCATGGTCATACCACATCGGTCCGCGCACGGTGATGCTGTGGTCGCTGGCCAGCCGGTAATCCCGTCCGGCCATAATGAGTTTCTCGCCTCGATCCAACAGAAAAGACGGCAGGTCAACCTCGTTGGCCTGCCGTTTCTCCGCGGATGTGAAATATACAAATTTACCCATGCACTTTACCTCCTATCGCATGGTGTTGTCGTTGACATGGTAGAGCTGCTCGTCCTCGTGGTCATCCCGCTTGTGGCCCATGGCCATACGCTTCTCCTGTAATCGCCTGCGGCGTTTGGAGTCGATACGCAGCGCAGGCGGAATGACCGGCATATTGCCGCGGAATACACGGCTCATGTGATGGAGCAGTTGAATGACCGCGCCGCCCTCTATTTTGATCTGCGATGTGACCGTCTGCGGCTGTGCCATAGCCGCAGGCGATTCGGTTGAGGGCGGTACCTGCTGCTCGACAGGTTCTGTCTCAAGAGAGGCTTGTTCCGGCACAGGCTGCCGAAATGTTTCCGCCTGCTGAATGATCATATTCTTGATGGTGCGGAACTCTTTTTGCTGTACCAGCGGCTGATGGGGCGGCGTGTTCCGTCCGTAGTAACCGGCGATCTCATCCTTCAGCCGCCACCACTGGTCATAGCAAGCCGCCACCTCCGGGAGCTGTGCCAGCCGCTCCACGATCTCGTCCACCTGTGCCTTGACCTCTTTGGGAAGATAGCCATAGACGTGTTTGCCATCGACCTGCTCCAATGCGTGGGACAGCTCACACAGCTTTTGCTCTATCACGGGGTCAGCTGACTCGCTGTTCTCCAGCATCCTGATATATAGCAGCAGTGACTCTTTCGCGGTCTGGATGCTCTCCTTGTAGGCGGCATCCTTTTTGATGTATAGCTCCGTCATCTCCTCACGGAAGATGGCGTTTGTCATCCTGGAACGCATGGCGGCGATACCTTCCCGCGTGAGATACCCTTTCTTCGGTTCAGTCGACCACACCATCATGTGGACATGAGGATGATGTCCCTCATCGTGGTACGCCGCGTACCAGCGAAAATCATCCGTCCGAATACGCATGGCCTCCGCAATAGCGGTGCTCTCCTGCTTCAGCAGATTCTGCCACGCGGTGGCTTTGTTGTACCCAAGTCGCTCCGCGTCCTCACGACGCAGAGAGAAAATAAACGTCCACACTTTTCCGTCGTGAGCGTCCAGCTCGGCCTTCGCCGCCTTGAGGTCGGTGGTGTCCGCCGTGCTGAACAGGCCATGGCCACCGTGTTTTTCAGCACGGGGACGCTGGGCGATATAGGACATATAGCCGCTCTCGGATTCCACTTCGTGCAGATGTGTATCCAGCGCCACGGCGATAAAAGCGGATGCTGTACCGCGATTGGGCGTCTGTAGGTAGTCACTGTACTCGAATAGTTCCTTTGCGTCCGGGAAGTCCTTCAGCAGTCTTTTGATGAACTGTTTCTGCTTCTTGGTCACAGGCTCGGTGCTATTTATGATCGCCACACCGTCCCGCGTGGCGACATACTCCATATACCCAGACGCTTTGCCATTCTTGATGTAGCCGCTTTTTTGTATCAGCCGCGCCATGCGTTACTCCTCCTGATGGAACAGCAGCACATCCTTGAAGGAGATGTTGCCGTGTGTGGATGCCACCTCACAGACGCTGCTGCCGCGCATTTTGCTGTACTCGTCGCGGGTCATATCCACGTCGCCGCCCAGCAGATGGTTGGTCATGTTGTGTTCTACCACCAGCTTGAACAGCAGCCTGCCCAGCCGGTCACCGAACACGCCCAGCGTACCCTCCAGCACCTCTTGCAGTGCGCGAGGCAGATATGCGCCCGTCCTCTCGGCGTGTAAGCGACCGCAATACTGCCGCAGAGCCTTCTCCACGAACTCGTTGCGGGTGGGGCAATTATCCAGCTTATAGAGCGCATCCACCTCCCGCCACACGTCGTCTGACAGCCAAACAGAGTGCCGGCTTTTCCCATTTTTATCCATCGAGTCACACCTCCTTCCTGCGCGTCCCGAAAGCCTTGTAAACACGGGGCTGACGGGCATTTTTACAAAGAATAGCGCCAAAGCACATTTGGAATTCGATAATCAGCGCCAATCGCAAAATACCGCAAACCCTCGTGGCAGTCCACACTGCGGGCTGCCGTGACCGGCATTGGCGCAGAAAAGCGCCAATGCTTTTCTCCTGCTCCGCTTTCGGCGCACCGAAAAGCGGGCAAAAACGTTCCAAATCTCCGGGGCCGCTATCCTTACCCTCCCGCGTTCCTGCGAGGCCACAAACCGGCCCACAGGGGCAAACACGGGGCTACATCTGTATCTGCGGAGACGGCCCCGGCTCCTCTTGAAGCTGCCGGGCGAAATCGTGCAGGCTCATGCCGTTTTGCTGCTGGCAAAACGCCTCCATCTTCCGCGCCAGCACCTCCTCTGTTCGGCAGCGTTCAGATGATAGCTCCAGTACTCCTCTGTACCGTCGCCCTTGCAGAGATTCAGCTCCAGCGTGTCGCAAGGCTTATCCTGCGCGATGTCATAGTTGGCGTAGATATTCAGCCAGTCATCGTTCTCGTCCGTACACACGAATGTGCCGAAGGCGGCGTCTACATCGAAGTCAGCCTGCACATAGAAGTTGAGCTTATTCCCATATTAGCTGTCCTCCTTCGAGCTCACTTCGCTGATCTGCGCCTTGGGTGTGACCGATTTTGCCGGTCGCTTGGGCCTTGCGGCAGGCGCGGTCTTGCTGTCCACATACTCCCGCACCGCTTCGGGCACCTCCGCTTCGTAGAGTTGTTGGAGCATTTCTGCCATGCGCCGCTGTACAGACGACCGCTGCTTGCGGAGCGCAAACTCCAGCGCATCCAGCTTGGCCGCATCAAAATTGATCGTGATATTGGTTTCTTCCATTCGCTCCTCCTTACGCATAGTTGATATACGGTATCTCCAGCCAGTGCGTCCAGCTGCGGCCTTCCAGCTGCGTCTTGACCACGCCGTATTTGGTACCCATGGCCTCGATGACCTCACCGTTGCCGATGTATACGCCGATGTGTCCGGACTTCCACACCGCCAGTCCCGGCGTGTCCGGCATAGTTTCAATGCCGCCGCGCCGTGTGGCGTTGTAGAACATCTCGTTTGCACCGATGTCCGGCATACCATGTGTACCGTAGTCGATAGTCATAGTGTCGGTGGACAGCCAGCCATAGCCCTTGATGAGTCCCACGCAGTCGGCGGTGTGTCTGCCCAGCCAGTTGGCACGGATGAAGGCCGCATACTTCCCGACGCCGTCCGGATACTGCGTCAGCTTGTATTGCAGCAGTTCCGGTGTCAGAACTTGCCCATAGGTACCCCACACATAACCCCAGCCGGAGGTCCATGCGTTGGTGACGTAGGTCACAAGGTCGGCGGCGTTCTTCGTAGTCGAGTCGGTGAGCATGGATACATCCAGCTCGATTGTTGCGCTGCCGCCCGACTCATAATCACCGTTGAAGGTATCGCCGCCCATACTGCCCATGACTATGGCGTAGATGTCCACGGCATTGCTGCGCTCCGCATCTGTCACCACGCGGCCACGCCATGTGGTGAGTTTTTCGTAAACATCCTCCACCGACAGCGGCACAGCTACCTCGTATGTCTCCTCCACCAGTTCCTCTGTGCCATCTTCCTGTACCACCGTTACCATGCGCGTCCGTGTTTCCGTTTTATAAAAACAGTCCACGAAGCGGTCTGCGGCAGCACGGGTCGGCGCGTTGTCGCCGAAGCAGAGGGCAAAGAAAACAGCCTTGACCTGTATTGGATCAAGACTGTTTCCCTCGGCTTTTTGATTGACATAGACGATGGCCGAATCCAAAAGCGAGAATGCCTCCTGCATCTCCGTGATGTGCGCTCGGTATTCCGCAGGAATCTGGCTCGACAATTCCGCGCCATAGAACGCCGCGGATACCACGGCGTTGTTGTGCTGTGACGCGCCGTCACCAAAGCAGCAGAGGAACACCACCAGCAGGATCAACGGCGACAAGAGCAACGCCAACACCCAACCGATGGTCTTTCGGCCATCCTCATTTGTCAACAAGGCAGCCGCTACTCGTGCCAATACGGGCGCGGCCATCACTTTCCACCTGCCGTTCCGAACAATACCGCCTTATGGTCCGGTGCTATGACCTTCAGATGATACCTCTCCGCGCCGCACTTGAACAGGCATTCGCCTCGCCGTGCGCGCCGGATGAGCTCAAACTCCGCCTCGTCCAGCTGCAGCATATCCATGTAAAACCGCTTGCCAATGGAACCAGGATTGAACAGGAACTGGTGGGGTGGGATAGCGAACAGCGGTTTTGTCATTTCCCGCACGCCCTCCTGGTCGAAATCCTCCAAGTTTTGGGACGCCATCATCAGCGCAGAATCCCGTTTCCGCACACGCTTTAAGCAGTTGCGAATATACTCAATGGCCACCGGATTGGACAGCCACAGGTACAACTCGTCCAGTGCCGCCACCGTGTTGCCCGCCGTCAGAAGCCTGTCCGACATATACGCCAGCACATTGAACAGCAGGGCGTTCCGCAGGCTCTTGGCCGCCGTCAGTACGCCGCCTACGCCAAACACCAAAAATCTGTCGTCGGAGATATTGGTATGTCCGTTGAAGAACGGCGCGTCCGCACCCACACACAGGGAGTGCAGCCCCAGCAGCACCTCCTGCAACAGCTCCCGCGTGTACAGGCTGCTATTCCTGTAATTCACCAGTTCATTATTGATGAGCGCATACAGGTCAGAGAGAATGGGATAGTCCTCCGGCGTAAGCCGGCGGAAGTCTGTTTCCTCAGAAATGCCCCATTTTTTATACAGCGCGGACAGCATGATCTCAATGGTATCCAACTGCGGGTCGGAGAAGTCCTTGTAGGCACGGAAGAAGTCCTTTAAGAAGGAGATGTGCCGCGCCAGCAGTGTGGACTTGCGGAAAGCCTCCGGCGCGGACTCGTCCGTTTCCATATCCGTGTCCTCGTTCCAACACCGCACCTCCAGCACATTGATACGCTTCTCGCCGGCCATCAGGTCGATAAAGCAGCCACCCAGTTTGTCGCAAAGTTCCTCCAGCTCATGCTCCGCGTCCAGTGAGACCACGGACTTACCCGCTTCCAGCAGGTTGCAGATAAGCAGCTTCATAAGGTAGCTCTTGCCCTGTCCACTGTTGCCGAGGATGAGGATATTGGCGGAGGTCTTATCACTGTCGCGGCGGTCGAAATCCACCACGATGTTGCTTCCATATTTGTCCTTGCCGATATAAAAGCCGTTGGGATCCGTCTTGCCGGAGTAGTTGAACGGGTACAGATTGGCCACGCTGCCAGCGGGCAGTACGCGTTCGAACTCCCGGCCAAGGGCGTTATAGCCCACAGGACTGGCGCAGTAAAAGCCCTGCTTCTGCCGCAGGAGCAGCTTGTCCACATTCAGCTTACAGCGCACCAGCTCCGTCAGCACATCGGTCTGAAGCTGCCGCAGGTGCTCCATGCTGTCCGCCGTCATTTCCAGATACACGGCGCAGTGGAGCAGCGGCTCGTGTTCTCGGTGCATCTTATGTACCAGCTCCGCCACATCCCGCAGGTTGCTCTCAGCCTCCACTGCCTGCCGCAGCTTGTTGGGGTCTGAGCCGTCCAGCTTATTTTTCTTATTGGCATTGTCGATGATCCTGTCCTCCTCGCCGGGGGACACCTGCCGGCAGTAGAGCCGCAGCGTTACACCGCTTTTTTCGCCCAAGTGCCGCAGGATGGCCTGAGATTCGGTGCTGGCGGGATATTCCCGCAGCGCCCAGACACAGCGGTAGGTATTGCCGAAGATGTAGTGATCCACCTCGAACTTCACCACGCCCGGTGCGATGCTGTCCAGATAGGTACGGATGAACACCTCACGCGGGGTGAGATGCTTCTTACGAAACGGGTTCTTCATGGGCGTACCTCTGTTTCTGCGGTCAGCCAACGCGCACCGTCTACGAGGTCAAACACCTCGTGGGTGGCGTCCTGTTCAAAATAAATCGCAAGCAGCTCCAATAGTTCCGCTCCCTCCACTCGGCGAACGGTAAAGCCACTGTCTCGCAGCCGCTGTTCCACTGTTGCGAGGTTGATCGCACCGTCCGTCTTTCTGCGCCGCAGCACAAAGCAGAATTGTCTGGATGATGCCATCATGGTCTGCACATCGTCCAGATGCCGCCGGTCCTGCGCCAGCAGAGCGCGGATAGCGGGATTGCCTTCCTCCTCTGCCCTGCGCCGATAATAGAGACGGTTATCCTGATAGGACTCCTTAGAGTCTAACGCCAGCAGCTCCATCTCTGCCGAGGTCTTCAGCACATTCAGCAGTGCTGTCACCCGTCCGCGGACGCCGGCTTCCGGTAGCACATTCAGGTTGGTGGGCTGCACAAAGTAAAACGACAGCTCACCGTCTGCCGTCTGTACGCTGCTGTCCGTCATGCTCTCGATGCCCACCAGCTGCCTGGTGGACTTTTTCTTTCTCATGTCTGCTCCCTCCATTCATAGTATTGCTGGCCCAAAAAGAAGAAGGCTGCGGCATAGCGCAGGAAATCCAGCATACTGACGCCGCCGTGCCGAATGCAGAGAAAGGCCAGCACCGCCGTGACCACCAGCGGGGCGATGCTGCCGACCTGCGTCAGTGCCAGCACCGACAGCAGCAGGCCGCTGTCGATGAACGCCACATCCCGCAGTGTCCACAGCCACAGCATCGGGCGAGCTGTCAGATTTTCTGGGTATAGGTACATAGTTTTCCTCCAAAAGTGAAGCCGCAGGCACACGTCTGCGGCTCTGCATGTTGTTATTCCGCATCCACTGCGTCGTTCAGCTCCCGCTCGATGAGGCCGAGAATGAAGTCCTTCTGCTTCAAGCCGTGTTTGGCGAGGTAATCCTTCAGCCGGTCAAAGAGCTCCTCCGGTACCTGAAAGGCGATGGTGCGATTGGTATTGCCCATGTTTTTTGCTCCTCCTTCAAAGTGTTCGTTGAGTATATCCGTGATGTAGTCTGCCAGCGTCTGTCCACGCTGCTCCTGCTCCGCACGCAGCCGCTGGTGCAGCGACAGCGGAATGGGTGCGCAGAGGTTTTTCTTTTCCTCCATGGTGTGCTCCTTTCCGCCTCCCTCCGAGGCAAGCAAAGCATAGCCGAAGCGCGGTGGGAAAGCTATTGACAAGTACAACGAAGAAGCAGGCGCAAACGAAGCACAATGGACAAGTTATGTTTAATCGCTTCCCCGTATGGCGTCCGCCATACACTTCATCACAAAATCCACGCAGGGGATGGCTACGCTGTTGCCCAGCGCCTTATATCGTGCGCTGTCAGACGCGCCGGGGATATCTGTCCAGCCATCGGGGAAGCCCTGCAATCTCTCACATTCCAGGGGTGTCAGGCGGCGGATGAGCAGGATGGGCAGGTCTGTGTCACCCATCAGTTCACAGGTGTGGAGTATCAGGTCAGTGGCGTCCTTGCCCTGCCGTGCGCTCTGGGTACCGGCGATCTCGTCAGTGGTGAATGCATCCACACGCTGGCGGCGAAACACCGCGTGCCGGTCAAAGCCGGTCAGCGTATAGGATACGTCCTCCTGATACCCGATGCCGTTGCCGCCGTTCTCCGGCTCACGGTCAATGGCGTTGCCGGTGATGCAGAAGACCTGCTTACCAACCAGCGGCACATTGTTGCCGCCAGTCCCGTAGCGTGCCGACATGGTCGGAGCCACATCGCCCATCTGCCGGTAGCGGGCGTCTATGCCGTGGTTCTCGAATATCAGCGGCTGGTGATTGCACATCTGCGCCCGAAGCGTGGCGGTTTTATCTACCGTCACGTCCATACGCTCGCCACCCTGATCGTTGATGCACAGGACGGTTGGCATACTGTTTCCGCTGCCGCCGGCCTTCAGTGTCGGTGCGACGCCCTCGCGGTAACCGATGCCGCCCGCACTGGCTCCCGCACCAGCGGAG
>ENA-OPVK01000274-OPVK01000274.1-human-gut-metagenome-genome-assembly--contig:-NODE-274-length-41625-cov-23.366466_pt1 | contig 41625 bp, 34 predicted proteins | sample MGYA00241495_ERZ501982 | MGnify/ENA primary metagenome ERZ501982 (study PRJEB25962, sample SAMEA2042002) | human gut metagenome | biome: human gut; feature: human-associated habitat; material: faeces...
ACGCACTTTGGATACACAGCTTGCCTTATTCTAAATTCATCGAACTCACGTTAACCTAACGTGAGTCCGACAAATCTCAGCTTGCGCACATAATCAGTCATTGCCAAGGTGTATACAACTTTTCGTCGAATTCACGTTAAATTTACCGCACGTTTTTCTTACTTCTTATTTGACCCCTGTTTATGCCCGGCCGAAAGTGTTAAAAAAGCATGTGAACCATTATGGACTTGATTCGTATGGGTTAAATCCGTACTTTTGCAAAATTATAAATGTACGACGTTAACCTGTGGAACTATGAGTACAGACCATTATATGACCACCTTAATATCCACCCTCCTGCTCCTGCTGACCACACCAATGTCAGCGGGCGGGAATGACAACACAAATGACATGGAAAAGAAAAATTACTATTGCGAGTACTGCGGGCACAAGTTCCCCGACGTGAGGTCACTCACCTCCGCCTCTTGTCCCCGCCATCCTGATGGCTCTAATAAAGGTCGTCACAAGCTCTATGAGGGCTCCGAGAAAACAAAGTACACCTGCAAGTACTGCGGCAAGCAGTTTCCCAGCATCATGGTAATGGTAGGCGGACAATGCGTCAACCATCCCAAGGGAACGAACAAAGGCCCGCATGCACCTGCGCTGTGAGAGTATGAACCTCAAAACGGAAGAATTATGGATACAATGGCATTTGTGGAGAAATTCCTTCAGGGCCATGATCACGAGTACATTCGTAATATGGAGGAGAGGACATTCGATTGTGCCTTCGAGGGAAAGTTTGTTGACATCCAACTCGAAATAGATTGTCCCGAGATTGATGAAGAGGAGAAGGTCTACTACGACGAGATAACTTCTTTCGCAGCACTGGATTGCAATGTCCCTGAAGACAAGACCGGAGAAGTTATGGCATTCATTAATCATGTAATTGAGGAAGCAGGCAACACCTTTGCCAAGATTTTCTTGTTGAAAAACCACATCGTGGCCACTTACCGTTTCATGGTGTGGGATGAAATGAGTGACGAACAGCTAGATCTCATGCTTTTCTCTCCAGTCCGTTTTATCTTGGATTATGAGGAAGATTTCCTGCGCATCTTAGTTGGAGACGAGGAAAAGAAAGAGCCGCTGGAAAAGACAAGCGATGAATTAAGCAGTGAAAATATCGTGACCACTGCATTAGCTTCTGCTATACCTGGCTATCGTGAGGCTTATGTGCCATTGAGCACTCCATTAAAAGACATCTGTAGACGTAGTTATATTGCGTCTAGAGAAATTATAGAAATTATCATGTCTCATGATTGGCTATATGGGACAGATGACGAGACAGATTATTCTGATATAGAAGACTTCGAGTTCGGAAATAACACCATCTCTGATGCGATTAATTATCTTTTTGCAGTCGGGCAAAGTCACGTAGACCCAGAAGTAGCAGAATCAACGTCATTCCTTGAACTCATACCATCATTTACAGAACTTTTGTTATCTGGTACCAGCTACTATACCAGAACTTCTCCAATTTTCTGGCACAAGAGGAAAATCACAAACAGATTTGCTAGCATCGTAAAAGAAAAATACAACATTTCACTCCCTATGAAAGAAGTGTATCAAGCTAAGAGCATTGGAGACCTCATGGATCTTGTAGAGTTGGGTATAACGGAAAATAAAACATAAGAGAAGAACTGGAAAGCGGTAATCCCAAAAATTAAAAAGTGAAGAAATATGTTCAAAAGAAATACGACATTCAAATGCACTCAATGCGGAGCTAAGTTTACCACCCCGGATTTTGAGTATATGGCTACAGTATATACCATGCCCCCAAAGATGTCCAAACTGCGGAAGTATCCGCACAAGGCCAACCAATTTGTTGTTTGGAAAGCTGACGGAAATAACCATCTATCGGGTAATTTGGAATTATCCTTCAGAGTGATAATCTTAAGCTAAGAGCAATCCTAAAACCATTATTGACAAATTTAAATCATAATTATCGATGAGTCAGTTTTTGACACAAACATTCTGCATCAGCAGTCATCCAGTTAAAAAGCTTGACCTCAAATTCAGGCTTCAATACGTGATGGGGCTTTGCGAATTTGTTCACCGCATCATTGGTGCATCTGATAAGGGAAAATTTGTTTGTTTTGCGTGGGGAAAATCTATTTTGAGCGAGGACGTACCAGAGTCATTTTGGAGCGAAACGGACAAGCTTATCTTTACAAAAAAAGCAATCAAGATTAGACGATTGGGATTCAAGTTCTTTACAATGCGCCAGTTCTTTTTCTTTGATTGTTTCTATCTATTGGAGAAGAGCGGTTTTGACCATCTTGATGGTGCACATGAATTGCTTGACAAGAGAATTTGTGGGTTCTTTTCTCGAAGAAAACTTTCGCAAACATGGAGAATTTTCGCGCAAAATGCCATAAATACCGTTGGCCCGTTCAGCAAGAACTTTATAGAAAGCCCGATAGGGCCTTTATGTGAACACCGCGATACAGATAAAAATTTCCATAAAAAGAAACTCAAGAAAGTATTGGTCGTGGCTACGATGAGTTCTGGCAAATCAACCCTTATCAATGCGCTTACAGGTTACAAACTTAATAAAGTTAAAACAACAGTTTGTACACATCGATTGACATACTTATATAATAAGCCAAAAGCTGATGGCATTACATTTGTGGATGAAAAACAGAGGTATAATTACAGCTGTGAGATTCAATCCGTATCAAGCGACAACTTTGTTGAGGCGGCTTTTCATTTTAACTCAGAATTGGCTGAAGAAAGGATTTGCATTATAGACACGCCGGGGGTAAATTACGCCATCAATAATAAGCATGGAGAAATTACCCGGAAGGCAATTAAAGACAATGATTATGATGTTATCCTTTTCGTTTCTAATGCCACTCAGTTCGCAATCAATGATGAGGATGAATTTATAGAATACGTCGTTAAAAACACCAAAAAGAAGATGATCTTTGTCATTAATCAGCTTGACAGGTTTAAAGAATCAGAGGACTCTGTTGAAGAAATAATGGCACAATTACAAAAAATACTGAAAGAAAAGGGTGTGAAAAAGCCCACTATAGTTGCAGTTTCCGCTTTGGCTGGTTTACTATTCAAAATGAAATCAAACGGGCAGGAATTGGACGAGGATGAGGAATTTGATTTCTCACAATTCAATCGTAAATTCAAGAAACCATTTTATAACTTTTCACGATACAATAACAAAACTACCGAAGGAACTTCTGACGCTACTGGCATAAAGTCCCTTGAAAAAGCAATAGCAAATATATGAAAAAAGTAACTTTGACCTATAACCCCTTCCAGCTCAAGACAACTATTCTTGTAGATGGAAAGAAACCAAAAGAAAACAGTTCACTCAGTTTTGGTCGTAAACGTCTGCAAGAATGGGTTGAACATCTTCCACAATATCTTGTAGAAGAGTACAGGGACGAGAACTTTAACATTGAGTTCACAGGAACACTTGCAGATTTTAACGATTTCCGTGAAGCTATAAATGCGAAACGAGACAAGATAAGCGTTACCTTAAATCATCATCGGACACCCGATGTTGAAGAAGTTGAAAAGCAAGTAATCGAAATATACAAAGAAATTCAAGCTGGTCCAGTGACAGCCCTTAAAGATGCAGAAATAACCGAAGCGTTTAAGAAGGCTATTGGCTCTGAATTTGAAGTAAATGTAGTAGCTACGATGAGTTCTGGCAAATCAACTCTCATCAATGCCCTTCTTGGTCGTAGATTGATGCCTATGGCTAATATGGCAACTACAGCTACTATCGTAAGGATTACCGCTTCTAACCAGAAAGAGTTTTCGGCAATAGCCTTAGACGCTGAAGATAACGAAATTTCTAGAGAGGAAGTGATAACATACGAAATCATGGACAAGTGGAATAAAAATGACAAAATATCCATGATTGACATATACGGTCCTATACCTTCCGTAAAGGATGTTGGAATGAGATTAGTTCTTGTTGATACTCCTGGACCGAACAACTCTTGCGACAAACGCCACCAAGCCATGACTTATGAAATGTTGGAAGATTCGGATAAATCATTAGTGTTGTTTGTAATGAATGCGCAACAACTCAACATCAATGACCAAGAAGCCTTCATGGACTATGTGTGCAAGTGCATGAAACAAAGCGGAAAGCAATCTCGTGACAGGTTCATTTTTGCTGTCAATAAACTCGACTGCTTTAAAAAGGATGAGCGTATTGCCGATGCTTTGGATTCGGCCAGGAGCGTTTTGGAAGATCGCGACATCCAAGAGCCAAATATTTTTCCTGTCGGTGCTTTGCCTGCACTTGAATACCGTATTGAAGAGGAAGACCCAGAGTCACTAGGCCCTTTTATCCGTAAGAGTTCAAACCATGAACAGTTTCATTTCGAGGAATATTATGAATATAACCACCTTCCTTTAAACTCCAAAATTCGCATTGAAGAGATGCTTAAAAAGTTGAACGATAACGAACAAGTTATTGTTCACTCCGGCATCGTATCTATCGAAGAAGCAATTCGTCTATATGTCAATAAATATGCCCGTACTATAAAAGTGGCAGACTTAGTTGCCTCTTTCAAAAATAGGCTGAAAGAATTGCAAGCAGTTGCAGAAATCCAAGATAGAATAGAGCATGATAAAGCTGAGAAGGAAAAACTTGACCGAGAAATCGATCAGATTCAGCAACAAATCCAATTTGGACAATCGGCTAAAGAATTTGCTCAACTCATCGATGAGATAGATGTTACCGATGAAGTTAAAGAGGAAATCGATGAGTGCGTAGGTAATCTTCAAACCCGCATAGACAAACTTGTTTACAAAAACCAGTCTAATACTAAAGTTGAGCGGCAGACCGCACTTCGTCTTGTCCGAGAGTTGGAAAAGGAACGCAAGGATATGCAAGCTCAACTTGATGCCAAGATAAAGCGAATCTTTGACCGTAGCTTTCGCAAAACGTTTGACAAGGTTCTTACCATCTATAAGGAGAGGCTACAAAAACTTGGTTTCAATTCCAAGGGAGACTCACTTGATTTCAAGCCCATTGATTTTGTAGGCAGTGAGATTTCCAATCTTGACAAGATTCTTTCAGACAGCACAGAGGTTGTTGATGAAGGATACATGAAGACTGATTATGTGACAAAATCAAGACGTGGTAAAAAGAAAATCAATTGGTTCTTCACTCCTTGGCATTGGGGGTCTGAACGTTATGAAACAGAATATTACCAAGAGCGTGTTGACACATGGATATCTAAAGAAGTCGAGTATGTCAACATGGCCCAGGTTTCAGACCGCTATTTCGTTCCGCTGCAAAGCGATCTTGTAGAGGCTGAAAAGAGAGTTCCTTCTCACATTCAGAATGAAACAGCAAGGCTTAAACAAACATTGAAACGACAGATTCTGCAAATCGATAAGGCACTTCAAGATAAGCTTTCAGCTCTTAAAGACAGTACAGCTAAGGCAAATCGCACGGCCAAGGAGATCCAACAACAGCAAGAAAACCTTCGTTGGATGCATAGTATAATCCAGCGAGTTGATAAACTTATAAATTATTAAAGGGCTATGAGAAAAGACTTCATTAATGCAGTGAAAAATAAAGAAGTCAAGAGCGTTAGAATAATGCTCTCTAATGAACTTCTACTTGATCCGAGAGGAAAGACTTTCTCGGAAATGCTCCAGTACGCAAAGGACAACCTTCCTAATCTTTTCGAAGAAAACAAGCCGTTGAATTTTGAGATACCAAAAGACAAACGTCAATGGGACGAAGATTTCATGTTTAAGATGAAGAAAGGCCTTGACAACAATTTCTCATGCGAGAATCTTGGACTTTTTGAGGCTGTAGTTATGGAGGTCGGCAAAAAGAAAGCTGAGAAGATTGAAAAAGAAGAAAAGTATCATACTTCTCAATCTTATAAAGAGTCCTCTCATGACCAAAAGACTCCCAAAACAGGCGCATCTAAGCATAAGGCTCCAGTAGACAAAAAGACCGCCAGCGTTATTACCGTAAGTGGTGCTATCCTTACTTTAATTGGAATAGGTATAGGCAAGACTCTTCTTACTTTGGCTGGGGGCACAATCGTTGTTGGAGGTATAGTTCTTCTTACCGTAGCAGATAAACAAAAATAATATGGACAACTTGGACAATCTACATGAGCAAATGAATCAGTGGGAAACTCCTTTCTCAAAGGGGAAAGATACGTCCACTGCTCCATCACATAAACCGCAGCCAAGTTTGCGAAAACAGGCGGAGGAATCCGCGTTGGTATCTTCTCCGTCTGCACCACCGATGTCAGAAAGAAATGTTGTAGAACTTCAGTCATATGTTGCCAATGCACAGAATGCGATTTCTGTTGTTGACGATGTGGTGATGAAGAAATATCTGGAACGTTTGGACAAAATGAATGTTCATGCTCCAAACAATCTTTCAGAACGCGATATAGTCATTTTCAAGGTCAATCTTATGGTTTATGAAAAGGACGAATATGCGACCGACAAGTTCATCAGCGCATTCAGTGCAATGACATTTACCGAGAATACTGTTTTCCTAATTGTTGACGGGTATGGGGATAGGACTGACTTCTATATTGGTGTTCGGAATAACAATCCGGAATTTACCACACATTCTATAGCAGAGACCTTCCGCTGTTCATTCCAAGGACAATTCCCTGGCATAGAATTAGAAGATCTTTCACTCATAGAAAAGGGTAAGAACTACTCTAAACAACACCAAATACTTAGGAAAGTATCCAGCGCATCCACAATCAGTTCATTTGCTGGAGTCCCCTCTTTAAAGGGAGAAAACACATACTCTAACGAGAACTTCATTCAGGGTATAGAAAAATTTTCAGATGCCATGAAGGGTAAGAGATACACTGCAATAATTATTGCCAAGAATCAACTCCCTTCATCTATTGACACAATGCGTAGAGCCTACGAGAATATATATTCTCAATTATCATGTATGGCATCCCAGCAAATTGCATATTCCACAAATGAATCACTTGCGAATGCCATTACTCGTAGTAGAAGCACCTCTGATACAATTTCAAAGTCGGTATCTGACGGAACTTCCACTACTGATACGACAAGCGAATCACATTCAAGAAGCAAGACGAAAGGAACCAGCAAATCTACTGGAGAAAACGAGCAAAATACTTGGGGGAAAATAGGTATGTTGGCTTCTCCTTTAATTCAAGCTGGAACTATTCTCTCGATGTCAGGTGCTGGTGCTGCCGCTGGAGTACCCTTGTTGGCTATTGGCGGAATATTGAGTTTAAGCGGAGCCATTGGAGGAAAGACTAAATCAAAAAATGAAACTGTAAATGAAAGTGATACTGTAAATGACCAAACGAGCACATCTCATGCAGATGGGAAAACTCATAATGAGACCATAGGGAACTCTCACTCAGAAAGCATAACAGATTCTGAAGGTAACACATCTACTGTGGGGGCATCCAAAAATTTCACCCTTACTCTCCATAATAAACACATTGAGGAGCTTTTAAAGCGTATTGACAAACAGCTAGAAAGGATTGAAAATGCCGAAGGTGGAGGTCTTTGGTCAACAAGTGCATATTTCCTTTCTTATGACTCTGACCATTCTACTGCCCAGATCGGAGCTGCAATTTATAGATCTATTGTCCAAGGTGATAATTCTGGCATTGAAACATCAGCCTTGAACAGATGGAACGTAAATGAAGAAAAAGATAGCAATGGCCAGAGATTGCTCTCGTCATTAGCAGTTCTTGATTCTCCTCAATTTTCATATCCCGATGGAATGGGAGGCGAAATCACGGTAGATGGTACTTCTTTAGTCTCAAGTAAAGAATTATCAATGATGATGGGATTGCCTCGTAAAAGTGTTCCAGGCCTTCCTGTCGTAGAACATATTGTCCTTGGACAAGAAGTCATTCGTTATAATGGTGTCACGAACAATAGCGGCATAAACCTTGGTGTCATATTTGACAGAGGGATTGAACGTCCACACAATTTGGTAAATCTGGACGTAAAGAGCCTAACCCAACATGTGTTCGTCACAGGATCAACAGGGTGCGGAAAAAGCGAAACCGTTTACAAGCTCATTGATGAAGCCCAAGAAACTGGTGCGACATTCTTGATTATCGAACCAGCCAAGGGTGAATACAAAGACGTTTTTGGAAATGTAAACGTATTTGGCTCCAATCCTTTGGTTACTCCGTTATTGAGGATAAACCCATTCAGATTCCCCGATGGGATTCACATTTTAGAGCATATTGACCGCCTTACAGAGATATTCAATGTATGCTGGCCGATGTATGCCGCAATGCCTGCAGTTCTAAAGAAAGCTGTATTAAGGGCATATGAGAAGTGCGGATGGGATTTATTTACATCCACTAACAAATATGGTATGAAGGCCTATCCATCTTTTGTTGATTTGTTGTTAGAACTTGAGACTGCAATCAAAGAATCTGCATATTCGGAAGAAGTCAAAGGTAATTATACAGGCTCTCTCGTTACACGAGTAGAATCTCTTACCAATGGCCTTAACGGTGCTATTTTTTCTGCCATTGAGATTCCAGATGAAGTTTTGTTTGATCAGAATACCATAATAGATTTGAGCCGTATTGGCTCTCAAGAAACCAAGTCTCTAATTATGGGATTGCTGGTAATGCAGCTTAATGAATACCGTATGGTAAATGCAACTCAGGCCAATAACAATCTCCGACACATTACGGTTTTGGAAGAAGCCCATAACATACTTCAACGCACTTCCACAGAACAATCAATGGAAGGGAGTAATGTTGCTGGTAAATCTGTAGAAATGCTCATTAACTCTATTGCAGAGATGCGTACTTATGGCGAAGGTTTTATAATAGTAGACCAATCACCCACATCCGTACATGCAAGTGCCATAAAGAACACAAATACCAAGATTATCATGCGCCTTCCTGATGGAGAAGACCGTCTTATCGCAGGTAAGGCAGCTGCATTGAAAGATGATCAAGTAGATGAAATCGCCAAGCTTCCTACGGGTGTTGCGATCGTTTACCAGAACGATTGGCTACAACCTGTTATGTGCAAGGTAAGCATGTCCCAGACAAAACGCGAAAAATATGTAAAGAAAGAGGATAGGTCCCAAGTTACCTCTAACGAATTGCCTATAGCAGAACTTCTTAAGCTCTTATTCAAAGGACGCCTTAGGAATCCTGTAGAGCCTCGGATTGATGGCATAGAAAATGCTCTTGCAAATGCAGGACTTTCCACTGCATTCAGGCTTGAACTACTCTCGCTCATATCTGAGTACAAGAAAACGGGAAAATTAAAGCTATGGTCAGATGACAACTTTGCATCTTTGTCAAATCTGACTGCACGGCTTCTCAATCTTGAAAAGCCCGTGAAGGAAGCTGTTTCTAAAGCTGTAACGTTTGAGGATCTTAACAAAATGCTCACTGAACTTTTGAAAGAAGTGAAAGACCTGCCAGCATCTATAGATCTAACAATAAAACAAGCATTAATGCGTAACTACGGAGAAGGCAATCTTGAACAACTCAAAATATATAACGCCTGGTTTCAGAATCTTAAGGAAACTATATTCAAATGAACATAGACTATCTAGACAAATTAAATCCAATTGACACTCAAAGTCCTTTAAGCAAATTTACCAAAGGCTTTGAATTGGACTGGCTTGCCCTTAACCGTCCCATAGATGAAAATGGAATAGAGTTAAGAGAATATGGTATTGAGGATTGCGCGAAATCGGCCAAAGAAATCTTTACTCCAGAAGTTATAAAAAAATGGGTAACCTTTTCTCCTGAAAAGAAAAGGGAACTTTGCACTCAATATGCAGAAAGAACATCAAAAGCATTTGAACTGGTCGACTACAAAGGAATTGTGTTTGAAAGGCTTGAGAATGGCGTTATAGGATATAATCGTGGCGACGGAATCATTTATTTGAAAGACGAATTCCTAACATCTCCATTTTCACCATTGGAAATAATCGACACTATTACTCATGAACTTAGACATCAATATCAGTCCGAAGCAATGAGGGGGAAACATTCAATTCCTGAAGATGTGAGGAAAGAATGGATGCAAGCCTATAAAGATTATACGACAGGAAAACCATGGGCACTTGACCCTTGGGGATATAAATATAATCCTTTAGAGATTGATGCACGTTATGCGGGTGAAACCGTAATTAGAAATTTAACAAAGGATTACATTGTAGAAAACTTAGCTTAAGATATGGACAAAGAACAGCTCAAATCAAAACTTATAGCAAACGGCTATCCTTCAAGTCATTCTTTGGATATGACTTGTCAAAGGCTCCTTTTGCTTACCGGGAAACCAGCTGAAATGCTGAAGGAATGGTATGACAAAGGCATTGAACCAAAATTCGATGCTGTAGGCGGCATTGACAGTAATTTCCTTAAGGAAAAACTTCTTATGAAAGCACCTGCCATAATAATAGCCTATGCCATGCTTCTCAATTCTCCAAAAGAGAATAGCGAATATTTCAAACAATTAGTTTATCGAAGAAAAGAATTTAAACCAATATGCCAAATCCAATAATATCTGAAGGGCTGCGGGAAATAGGGCCAAAGTCCGCATTAGGAGAACTAGCCCAAAAGACCCCATTAGAGTCATTATCAAACCTAAATGAGTCCATAGACAAGTTTGTCTCTAATAGGTCAGAAGGTAATAAACTTTCACCAGACCTTAATAGAACAATAGATTCGTCTGTGACTGAGATTCCCCAGGGTCCAATAGAAAAAAATCTTACCGATAAGTTTAACCCATCTAAGGTAGAATACAATTGCTTAACTGACAAACCTGATCAAGTCTTTGCGCCTCAAGAGACAAAGGAGGTAAACACTTATTATTGTCCTTTAGAAGGTAGTAATGGTCATTGGGAGGGGCAACGTGGAGACTCAAAATGGATCCCGGACAGAGATTATCAGCCGCAGAAGCACAACCCCGAAAACAAAATTTGGGGCGAAGTGTTAGATGAACAGGGAACTGACGGTGTTAACTTTAATGACGGCGAGCCAGATTTCAGCGATTTCTCCAAAGGAGAAGTCATATTGGATGAACAACAAACCGATCGTAGTATGGTTTTCAATGAGGCTGACACCAAGTTAGCTGAACAAAAAGGCTGTTCTCCTGCTGAAGTCTATAAATGGCGAAAAGAAAACGGCTATACTTGGCACGAAAAAAGCGACGGACTTACTGTCCAAAAAGTGCCGAGCATAGTTCATGGTAATGTAACACACGCTGGTGGACATTCTGTTAACGTAAGAAATCAAGCTTAAAATTTCAAAAAATGAGTATCATTATTGCCCCCATTGGTAAACTTGAGGAAAAGTATTCAATGTTTTACCGCTCCGAGAAATTTAATTTTCTTGGTCAAGAGACAGTCGGACTATTAAAGTTCAACTGCATAATGACTGATTCTAAAATCACAGAATCGCAGAAAAAAGCATATGCTTATTTCTCTTCTCATGTAGCCAACATAGATGCCTTATTAAAGGTCACATTGAATAACTATAAAGCTACAAACAACATAGCCTCTTCAGAAGAAGCCAAAGTAACTTCTGTGGAGTTTGCGGCAAATATGAGTTTCCTCACCATCGAAACATCATGGGCCCCAGAAGATGGTTTGGCCGCAATCTTTGACACTGATGGTCATCTTAAGCTTGAAAGTCTTGATGATGTACTCTAAGTGGTTTGGGTAAATGATATTATAGAATTAGCAATGAATTATAAGAGTTGTTAGAAGAAGAAATATGGAATTATCTGACAAAATCTGCTTATGAATCCTATAAAATGAAATTTTTCCATAACCAACCTGTTTTTCCTCCCCTTCGTGGGGCATGACTATTCCGCGGGCGGCATCTTCGGCAAGCGGGTGATGGCTCTCGGAGAGAGTCATTACTGCGAGGAGAAGTGTGCCAACTGCGGTGTGGCGGGCAAGGCGGGCGACTGCGCCGCCTTCACCACTAACGTAATCAAGGCGTATCTCAATCCCAATACGGAGCGGGAACGCTGGATGAGCACCTACCTGAAGTTTGAGCGGAGCCTCGTGGGACACGAGACCGACGGGGATGAGCGGCAACGCATATGGCAGTCGCTCTTGTTCTTCAACTTCCTGCAAGTGGCGATGGACGAGACACGACAAGCGGGTACGCAGGAACAATATCTTCAGGCGCAAAGGGCTTTCTATGAGGTGTTGGACCAATACCTGCCCGAATATATCATCGTATGGGGCAAGAGGCTTTGGGGCTTTCTGCCCGGTGACGGGAGATGGCGGGAAGAGAAGGACATCGTGATAGACGGACAACACATCGCCACAGGAAGTTACAGGCTGGGCAACGGCGAAAGGGCAAGGGTCATGGCAGTATACCATCCCTCCGTGGGCTACTCCTGGGACTGGTGGCACAAGGCCATCCATGCATTTCTCAACCAACATTAATCCTCCCCATGAACAACCGCACCAAGTTTTATTGTTGGCTCATCGGCAAGCTGGAGCGCAGGCGCATGACGCTGCAAGAGATTGTTGACGAATGGGAGATGGCGGCCAGCAACGCCGACCATACGGAGCTGAGCGTCCGCACGTTCCACCGCTACCGGGATGAGATAGACTCCATCTTCGGCATAGAGATAAAATGTGACAAGACCAATGGATACCGCTACTACATCTGGCGAGACAAGTATGGAGGGACTGACGTGACGGAGTGGATGCTCTCGGCACTGCGCATCGCCTCGCTGGGTGACATGCTGAAGTATCACAACAAGGTGATGCTGGAGGAGGCGCCCATGAACTCCCACTACCTGGACGACATACTGAAGGCGATAGACAAGCGATATATCTTGCGCTTCCACTACAGGACGGGGTACGGCGTAGAGAAAGACATGACGATGTTACCCGCCTTTGTCCGGCTATTCCACCAGCGTTGGTATGTCATCGGCAACCTTTGGGACGAGACGAAGAGTGACAGCCAGCAAGTGTTCACGCCACGCACGCTGCCCTTCAACCGCATAGAGACGATGGACATCGCTTGCAAAAAGCGGCAACTGCCGCCCGCCATCAAGAGCAGACTGACACCAGACAGCTTCTTCGAGGGGTGCTTCGGCATCATGCGACAAGAGGAAATCCCCGTGAGGAAGATTGTCGTCAGGGCGTTTTATCCCGAAAACAACTACATCACGGAGGTGCCGCTCCATGAAAGCCAGACGAAAATCAAGGATGGGAATGATGGCGGATACACGGACTTCTCCATCCGGGTGAGACCCACCCGCGACTTCATGCAGGAGTTGCTGTGGCATGGCAGGAAGCTCGCCATATTGGAACCGGAAGACTTCCGACAAGAGATGGTCGGCATACTGAAAGACATGGTAACGAGCTACGAGACGGGGAAGGACATGCTGGAGGAATAATCTCCAATCAGCCATTAGACCGCCTCATGTTCTTTTCCCTTTCTTGCGTGCAGCCACCGATAGTTCCTTTCAAGTAGCTCATGTAGCGACTCGCTGCCGACACGGCGATTTTCACTCCGCGAGGCAGACATGCTTGCTCCTTGCTAGCGCCCGACGTGCTACAGCGCAGAGCTACAGAATTGGGGTGAAGAGACACTCCCCCACTCCAGACTGGAAGGCCGGCACAAAAGGAGAAAAAGGAAAGCCCCGCCTGTCAAGATGACGAGCGGGGCCGTTAATTCCTTTTCCCTCCCAATTACTTACGCAGGCCGAGAGCCTTGATGATGGCGCGATAGCGCTCAATGTCACGGTCGTAAAGATAATTGAGCAAGGCACGGCGCTTTCCTACGAGCTGTGTCAGGGCACGTGTCGTAGTATAATCTTTACGGTTCTGCTTAACATGTTCCGTCAAATGAGCAATACGGTAGGTGAACAATGCTATCTGGCTCTCAGGTGAGCCAGTATCAGAGTTGGACTTCCCGTACTTGCTAAAGATCTCTTCTTTCTTTGCCTTGTCTAAATACATAGCTGTTTAAAAATGATTATAGTTATTGATATGCATTGCGAAAATGCGGTGCAAAGGTATAACTTTTCCGTGAAACCCGCAAGCTTATCCAAACTTTTTTGTAATTTTGCACCGATTTTTTGGAGCACATTAAGGTAAAAACATATGCAAGACATTAGAAACATCGCTATCATAGCGCACGTCGACCATGGCAAGACGACATTGGTCGACAAGATGATGCTAGCCGGCAAGCTATTCCGAGAGGGACAGGATAACAGCGGCGAGGTGCTGGACTCCAACGACCTGGAGCGTGAGCGGGGCATCACCATCCTTTCCAAGAACGTTTCCATCAACTGGAAAGGTGTCAAGATAAACATCATAGACACTCCGGGACACTCCGACTTCGGCGGAGAGGTGGAGCGCGTGCTCAACATGGCCGATGGATGCATCCTGCTGGTAGACGCTTTCGAAGGCCCTATGCCACAGACTCGTTTCGTTTTGCAAAAAGCCCTGCAGATAGGGCTGAAGCCTATCGTGGTGGTGAACAAGGTGGACAAGCCCAGTTGCCGCCCCGAGGAGGTTTACGAAATGGTGTTTGACCTGATGTGTGAGCTGAACGCCACGGAAGACCAACTGGACTTCCCCGTGGTGTATGGCTCGGCAAAGAACGGATGGATGGCAGAAGACTGGAAGCAGCCAACAGACAACATAGACTACTTGCTGGACAAGATCGTGGAGATAATTCCCGCCCCGAAGCAGCTGGAAGGCACTCCGCAGCTGCTCATCACCTCGCTGGACTACAGCAACTACACGGGTCGCATAGCCGTGGGAAGGGTTCACAGGGGTGTGTTGAAAGACGGCATGAACGTGACCATCTGCCATCGTGACGGCTCGCAAGAGAAAACAAAGATAAAGGAACTGCACACTTTCGAGGGCATGGGACACGTGAAGACCGATCACGTGGACGCTGGAGACATCTGCGCCGTGATAGGACTGGAGCGTTTCGAGATAGGCGACACCATCTGCGACTACGAGAACCCCGAGCCGCTGCCTCCCATTGCCATCGACGAGCCTACCATGAGCATGCTCTTCACCATCAATGACTCTCCTTTCTTCGGAAAAGAAGGAAAGTTCTGCACTTCCCGCCATATCAACGACCGACTGAACAAGGAGCTGGAGAAGAACCTGGCACTGAGAGTGGAGCCTTACGAGGACACCACCGACAAATGGATAGTAAGCGGACGTGGCGTATTGCACCTCTCCGTGCTGATAGAGACCATGCGCCGCGAGGGCTACGAGCTGCAGGTGGGCCAACCGCAGGTAATCTACAAAGAGATAGACGGACAGAAGTGCGAGCCTATAGAGGAGCTGACCATCAACGTGCCCGAGGAGTTCTCCAGCAAGATGATAGACATGGTGACCCGCCGCAAGGGAGACCTGCTGGGCATGGAGACGCAAGGCGACAGGGTGAACATAGAGTTCGAAATACCTTCCAGGGGCATCATCGGACTGCGCACAAACGTCCTGACCGCCTCCCAAGGCGAAGCCATCATGGCCCACCGCTTCAAGGAGTACCAACCTTACAAGGGCGACATTGAGCGCAGAACGAATGGCTCGATGATAGCCATGGAGACGGGCACCGCCTACGCCTACTCCATAGACAAGTTGCAAGACAGGGGCAAGTTCTTCATTGACCCAGGCGAGGAAGTCTACGCCGGGCAAGTGGTGGGCGAGCACGTACACGACAACGACCTGGTCATCAACGTGACCAAGGCCAAGCAGCTGACCAACGTGCGCGCCAGCGGCAGCGACGAGAAGGCACGCGTGATACCAAAGACCCAGATGAGCCTGGAGGAATGCCTGGAGTATATCAAGGGCGACGAGTACGTGGAGGTGACTCCGAAGAGCATGCGCATGCGCAAAATCATACTCAATCACCTGGAAAGAAAACGCAACAACAAGGAATAACCATGCTGAAACGTAAACTTATCTTGGCGCTGAGCCTTATGGCCATGGCCTTGCCGCTCATGGCGCAACCCGAAGCGGGTACATTCTCTATCATTCCCAAGGTGGGCGTGGATATCACCAACGTGACGGGAGACCACCTCTATGAATACGGCGACATGGGCACTTACTCTTTGAAGGGCAAGTACCAGCCGGGATTCACGGGCGGCGTGGAAGCGATGTACCAAGCCATGCCGCGACTGGCGTTATCGCTGGGCGTGATGTATGCCCAAGAAGGCAGCCGCCACTCGGATATAGAGCTGGGGCAAGGAGAAGCCCGAGTGGGCATCAACGAGAATAATCTGACTTTCAACTACCTGCAAGTGCCCATCATGGCGCATGTGTACGTGGCGAAAGGACTGAGCCTCAACGCCGGTGTGCGACTGGGCTTCCTGCTCTCGGCCAGTCACGAGTATGACACGGTGGACATCACTTACGATGACATCAGTGGCACCCGCGAATACGGGGAGTCCCATTCCTACGACGAGGACATCAAGTCTTTCTGCAAGACCACTTCCATTTCTATTCCCGTGGGAGTTTCCTACGAATACATGAACGTGGTACTGGACGCCCGCTACCATTTTCCCTTGACCAAGACCTTCAAGGAAACCTCCGGCAAGCACCAAGGCTTCACGGTCACCGTGGGCTACAAATTCGACCTGTAAATACACCCCCCATCACGACCATGGCGGACTTGGTTCCTCAAAGACCAAGTCCGCCATGATTGTTTTCCTGGAAATACTTAACCCGAAACTTTTTCGAGCCAGAGGAAAAAGTTTCCCTGAAATCCCGTAGAAACGTAGCGTGCCGCGTCTCCCCGAGCAAGATTGCTGAATAAAATTGCCGCTTGCGAAAGCCTGACAATTTGCTGAGACACGTCCTCACGTCTCTGTAAGGGGGCGCATAATAAGCAGCACAACGAAAACAAGTTATTTCAGGATGGAAAACAACTTATTTTGGAAAACAAAATAACTTATTTTGAAGCGCAAAACAAGTTGTTTTAATCAGCAAAACAAGTTGAATTGAAAAGCCCGTCACCCCTCTTATAGGGCTCAAGGATTAACCCCAATCGGTCATTAGGCTTTGGATAGATTGCCCGCTTATGGCTTGAGGCTTGAGACTTAGTTTTCGGTTTGCCGAAGGCGTAGCGGGCTACGTCGAAGCAAGACGGAGAGCAAGACGCTGGCAGAAGCGGGCAAGACGCCAAAGAGCTTTTCTTTAGAGGAAAAGTGGGACTTATGCGGTTAATGACCGATTGGGGTTAAATCGCGGCCATGGGGCGGGACTATTTCGCCAGTCCCCAAGCTCGCTTTACGTTCTCCACGGGCAGGCTCTCCACGTGGTTTTCCGTCTCATCGGGCAGGTTACAGAAGAAATCCAGGCCCGTGAGAGATTCCAATTGGTCGATGTTCACCACGTAGCTTCCCAGGTTCTCGTCCCTGTTCGCCTTGTGTTCAAACCAGAAGCCCAGGGCCTTATATCCTCCACTGTTCTTCATCAGCAGGGCGCAAAAGAAATACTTGGGCACTGTCAAGCCATTGGCGAGCGTTGTCAAGACCTGGTCTGCCTTGTCTATCGTGCCTCCCTTGCATACGTAGAGCGTGTCGTTACGGCTGGAATTAGCGGTAATCCACTTGCGCAACTGACTCTCCATGTTCTCCCATACGCCCGCATTGAAGGCGTTGAGCTGCGGCGACATGTTGGTGAGGAAGAATGTTTGATAATTGGCCTCAAAGGAATAAAGCCTGTCGGCGGAGGGACAGAGGTGGCCATGGTCATAGCCAGACCTCCTGAAAGGGTCTGTCTCCCAACGATAAGCCTGGGGCAGGTCTGGGTCTTGCGGATACTGGTTGTCATCAGACTCATAGCGGGAGGTATTGGAAACGCGGTTGGAAGCGTACATCTGGTAGCACGTCCAGCGGTTGGCTTTCTTCTCCCCATCCCATTCCAAGGCGTAATTGACGCTCTCCTGGCTGTTGGGCACATTGGCATGATGCACCAGCACTATACTCGTTCCTCCTTTCACCTTGGGGAATTCCAAACGGGTCACCTCTTTCGGCATGCCTGCCGTGGGTACGTTCTTGTTGAGATTGGAGTTTGCCACGCCGCCATCACCGTCATTATCACTTCCGCAAGCGGAAAGCAACAGCACCAAGGCAAAGAGGGACAAGATATAGAAACGGATATTTTTCATAAGTAACAAGATGAAAGACTCAACGCCTGGAAACAAAAAGTGTGACTGGGAGTTCCGCAACACTCGCCAATCACACTTTATAGGATGTTAATATGCTATCGGAAGGTTCATTTACTTCTTCAACTTACCGTAGCGATTCATGAAGCGGTCTACGCGACCAGCCGTATCTACCAACTTGCTCTTACCCGTATAGAAAGGGTGAGAAGTACTGGAGATTTCGATTTTTACCACAGGGTAAGTCTCGCCTTCAAATTCCACCGTATCGTTAGTTTTGCAAGTGGACCTTGTAAGGAACATATCGCCGTTGGACATATCCTTGAATACGACGGGGCGATAGTTTTCAGGATGGATACCTTTTTTCATTTTGTCTTCAAATTATGTATTATTAATATTGTCTCTACGCTCAAGGGAAGCCTCGCCTACCCTCTCCTGTAAATGGGATACGGGCGCACTTCACTCATAACAGCGTGCAAAATTACGAATTTTTCGGCAACCCACAAAACTTTTCCTGTTCTTTTTTGCCTTTTTCGCTATCCAGCGCCTTCGCCCGACATGTCCTTTAAGTGAGTTCGACGAATTCCACTTTATGTGCGCAGCCCTGTTATTGCCAAACTGTAGAGACGCATTCTTGCGTCTCAGCAAGCAAAATGGCTGAATAAACAGCAGAGAAGTTCACTTTACGCTGTTTACCCAAGTAGCGATGTCTTGCAGCACTTCAGGAGAAACTGTCTCCTCGATGGTGCCATACTCTATGGGCAAGCCTGTCTGGCTATGCTGGAAGAGGTGGTTCAAGCCAGGATACTCCTTCACGAGGCTCTTGTCGTTGGCGGGCAAGAGCCGGCGGAAGGCACCGAGGTTTTCCTTGGCGGGCACCTGCGTGTCATTGCCACCATTGAGGGTCAGCACGGGACAACTCGCCTCGCGGATATCTTCCGTAGGATCCAAGGACAGGAAGGCGCGCAACCATGGCGTGGACGCCTCCATCACCTTGGCCAGGTTCTCCACCAAGGCTTCGGGCAACTGGAGGTTGGCTGACTTCACGAACTCGGCTATCCGCTCCTTGGGATTGGGGACCTGTTCTCCACTCTCCATCCACCGCAACAACTGGCGCAGGGCAGTAACGTAATCATCGCAAACCATGGCCGGCACACCGCTCTTGGAAAGCGCCGCATGGTTTTGCAACAGCAAGAGGCTATCGCCCTTAATGGCCATTCCCGCCAAACTGACAACAAAGTCACATTGCTGGCGCCCCGCTATCATCATGGCAATGGTGCCACCCTCGCTGTGCCCCAGCACGCCGCACTTGCCAAACTTGCCCGTGGAGCGTACGTAGTCTAACGCCGCGATGGCGTCACCCATGAAGTCGTGCGTGGTGGCGTTGGCTACTTCGCCCGTGGAGCCACCCACTCCCCTATCATCGTAGCGTAAGGTGGCTATGCCCTGCTTGGCCAAGTAATCGGCGATAACCAGGAATGGTCTGTGGTCAAACAGCTCCTCGTCGCGGTTTTGCTGGCCACTGCCCGTGACCATCACCAAGACAGGAACATCCTTCGAGAACTGGAAGTTCATGGGGTAAGTCAAGGTGCCCGCCAGCTTCGCGCCATCAGCGGGATTGGTAAAAGTCACCTCCTCGGTGGGATACATATAGGGAGGCGTGGGAGTCTGCGGCCTGTTATGTTTGGCCTCACCGGGCTCCAACACGAGCGGCAAGCTCACGGCACCTTGGTTGAAGGTACCCTCCATCCGCTTATCGCTTACCTGGGCTTCATACGATATGCCCAGGGCGGACACTGTGACCCGCACTTTGCCCTCAGCAGTCACCTCAGCCTCAGCAGGAATGCCGTTGGCCCCTTGGTCGGGGCTGTCCATGACACACTTCAACTTGCCCGAGTCATCCTTGGAGAAGTGAAACACCAGGGAAAGCTTGGCAGTTCGCAAATCCAGCTTGCCCGACCAGGCTCCCAAGAAGTCTTGGGCCTGGATCGCGAAGGTCATCGCCAAGCTCGCTAACAACAAAAACGTCTTTTTCAGCATAAGCAAATTCCTCTATAAGAAAAACGTGAGCCTGCCACTCCAGACTCACGTTATATATTATAATCGTGAGTTCAACGAAAACTTGTAGAGACGCATTCTTGCGTCTCAGCAAGCAAGATTGCCGAATAAAATCGCCTGTCGCGAAGACTTGGCAGCTGGCTGAGACGCAAGAATGCGTCTCTACAGTTTGGCAATAACAGGGCTGCGCACATAAAGTGGAATTCGTTGACGTTATTATATATAATGTATCATGCGCGCGAGGAAAGGACGTGAGGCCTCATCCTTGCATGTCGTAGACCACCTGCATGAGTTTCTTGCCCAAGGCATCAGCCTCCTCCATCGTGGCGGCTTCGCTATAGACGCGGATGATAGGCTCTGTGTTGCTCTTGCGCAAGTGTACCCACTTGTCGGGGAAATCTATCTTCACGCCATCGATATCGGTCACTTGCTCGTCGCTATACATTTCCTTCACCTTGCGCAGAATAGCGTCCACGTCGGTGGAAGGAGTCAAGTCTATGCGATTCTTGGCGATATAATAGTTGGGGAAAGTAGCTCGCAACTCGCTCGCCTTGCAACCCTTTTGAGCCAAGGAAGACAGGAAAAGGGCGATGCCCACCAAGGCATCCCGCCCGTAATGGCTCTCGGGATAGATGACTCCACCATTACCCTCGCCGCCAATGACGGCGTTCACGGCCTTCATCTTGGTGGTAACGTTCACCTCGCCCACTGCCGCGGCAAAATATTCACCGCCATGCCGTTGAGTAACGTCACGCAGGCCACGGGTGCTACTCAAGTTGCTTACCGTATTGCCAGGCGTGTGGCTCAACACGTAATCAGCCACGGAGACCAACGTGTATTCCTCGCCGAACATCTTTCCATCCTCCTGGATGAAGGCCAAGCGGTCGACATCGGGGTCTACGACAATACCCAAGTCGTAACCTCCCTTGCTCATCTCGGTCATGATACCTGAGAGATTCTTTTCCAAAGGCTCTGGATTGTGGGCAAAATCACCATTCGGCTCGCCATTGAGCAACGTGTACTCCACGCCCAAAGCCTGGAGCAAGCCAGGCAAAATGATGGCACCTACAGAGTTGATGGCATCTACCACCACACGGAACTTCGCTTTTTTCACCGCTTCCACGTCTACCAAAGGTAAGGCCAACACAGAATCTATGTGACGCTGGTTATAACTATCGTCAAGTGTATAAGTGCCAAGATGGTCAACATCGGCATAATTGAAATCCTCTCGCTCAGCAATTTCCAGCACGGCTTGTCCGTCGGCAGCGGTAAGGAACTCTCCCTCGTGGTTAAGCAGCTTCAAGGCGTTCCAATGGCGGGGATTGTGACTGGCCGTGATGATAATGCCTCCTTCGGCTCCCGACATGCGCACCGCCAACTCCGTGGTGGGTGTGGTGGCCAAGCCAATGTCTATCACGTCATAACCCATACCCATCAGCGTTCCGCAGACCACTTGGCGCACCATGGAGCCAGAGATGCGGGCATCGCGCCCCACCACTATCTTATTGCTCTCGCATTGGCCGCTACGACGGATGAAAGTAGCATACGCCGAGGTGAACTTCACGATGTCTAGCGGATTCAAGGTGTCACCTGCCTGTCCGCCTATAGTGCCGCGAATACCGGAAATGGACTTTATCAGTGTCATGGTAAAAATATGGTTATAGTTAAACGGGAAGACTATCGTCCTCGTTGATATGTTATATCATACAAACAGGGATACACGCTAGACGAGGCCGCTTGCGTTCCCTCTGAATGGGGAACTATCAGCTTGAGATGAGCTATGCGGTCGGTAGCGGTCTGTGGACGACCTATCTTAATGTAAGTAAGAGGCTCCAACCAACCATTGGGCACGGAGGTGGTGCCATAGACCATGTACATCAGGCTTTGATTACTGTCAAAAGATGCCGTAAAAGTACCATAGCTATTGGTTACCGTCATTTTTTCCACCAGATAGGAGTAATCCAATATGTTGTTGGACAACTGCAAAGAGTCTCCCCTGGCACTAACCAAGAGATTGTATTCATCAAACCGGCAAAGCACGTCGGTAGTCTCTCCCTCCTTGATAGGCTCTCCACAGCCAATATCAATAATCTGCATATAGACGCCCGTGTTCTCAAAGAGCACGTATTCGTTCTTTTCCGTATCAGTAAGCACCACGGAGGGATCTGATTGATAAGCTTCATATCGCTGCTTGAATTGCGCCTCTGATATCACTTGCACGTTATGATACCTCAAATAGAGGTTAATAGAGTCACGCTCGCGGTTGCGCTGGTCGGCATATGTCTCAGTATCATCACAGGAGGCCACGAAAACGGCAGCCATGATGACAAGGATGCCCATAAGAAGTTTTCTCATTTTCTCTCTATTCATTGCTTAATCGGCCACAAAGGTAATAAAAAGATAAGACTCTAGAGGCAGAGCGACTTCGTTTTTATTATTATTTATCATTTACAGGCATCTGGACAGAACGGCTCTCACGCTCGCAATCTTTCGGAATAAGCGTTCACCGCACGTTCCACCACGGCCTTAGCCTCCTCCAAAGAGCATACCAGCTTTCCACCTGACGCATTAAGGTGACCACCGCCATGAAAGAAGTTGGCGGCCATCTCGTTACATGGAAAGTCGTCTACAGAGCGCAAACTGACATATATCAGATTGTCCTGCTCTGTATCCTCACGCAAATAGATAGAGAGTTTGAGGTCCTTGATGCGCAAAGGCTGATTGACCAATCCCTCCACGTCACCTTTGATAAAGTGGTAACGCTGCATTTCCTCTCGGGTAAGCGTGAAACAAGCGGCATGCAAATCTTCCCACACCTGCAGTTTCTGGTCCATCAAGTATCCCCTAAGACGAATGGCATAAGAACTGTAATTGTTGAAAACCCTTCGATAAATGAGATCCTTGTCTATATGCTTGGTGAGAAGCTGGCTGATGATAAAGAAAATGACGGGACTATTGGAGTTGTAGGTGAAAGCGCCCGTGTCGGTCATCATGCCGCAATATATGCAAGTAGCCCATTTGCGGTTCATCTGCTCAAAGTCTTCCAACTGCCAAACAATGCGGAACACCAGTTCGCATGTGCTGCAAAGGGAAGGACGGGAGATAACCAAGTCCATCTCGTCACTGGGATTAAGATGATGGTCTATCATCACTTTGCGGGCAGGAGACGACATGAGCACTTGTTGCATGGCCTCTACCCTGGAAGACTCTCCGAAATCAAGACAGAACACCAAGTCCGCTTGCTGGAAAAGCGCGGTCACCACCTCGGGCTTACGGTCATAACGCAACACTCGCTCAGAGCCAGGTAGCCACTGCAAGAAGTCGGGATAGGCGTCGGGGACAACCACAAAAGGAGTCTTACCCAACTGGCGCAAATACTCATTCCATGCCAAAGCGGCCCCCATGGCATCTCCATCGGGAGACTTATGGGCACAAATAACAATACGCTCAGAAGCCGCTATCCAGTGCCTCAGGATAGCAGCTTCTTTTTCATCCAATGTATTGATCTCCATCTAGAACAGTTTCTCAGGATAAACGCCTTCGTCAACCAATCCCTTAATCCTGTCTACCACCGCTTGGCGATCCGCGGAATAGGTCACGCCAAACCACTTGCTGGTAGTGTCAAGCACCTGCACAGTGGCAATGCCGTCATTGATCAACTTGTTTACCACCAACGGAATAAAGAACTCGGCCTTGAGATTCTCCATATTCTTGGGATTGTTGAGAAAATCCTTGAAGTAAGCCTCGCTATAGTCAAAATAATCTGGCGTGAAACCCCAAACATTCATGGACACGGGAGTATTGTCTTCTATGGCAACCCACTCTCCGTGCTCATCTTTATAGCTTACTTTTCCTTCTATACGCATAATCTCCGTGCGCTCCACACAGGTAGTCAAGTTGTCGGCCTCATCCTTTGAGCAGATACCGCGAGCCACGGTTCCATTCTCCGACAAAGTGTTACCTACACGGAATCCAACCATGGCGTATTTGTTTTTGCTTCCTTCCGGTAACTCGGAAAGGAATTTCCCTATCACGCGGAAGCTGTCGCGGTTATAGAAATCATCGCAGTTGATTACGCAAAAAGGTTCATGGATAATATCCTTGGCCATGAGCACCGCATGATTGGTTCCCCATGGCTTAACGCGTCCTTCGGGAACGCTGAACCCTTCAGGCAAAGCATCCAAAGACTGGAAGCAAAGCTCCGCGGGAATATGCCCCTCATACTTGGCTAACACCTGCTCACGGAACTGCTGTTCGAAATCCTTGCGAATAACGAACACGATTTTCCCGAAGCCTGCCTGAATAGCGTCATAAATGGAATAATCCATAATGGTCTCCCCATTGGGACCCAGCCCGTCAAGTTGTTTGAGACCTCCGTAGCGGCTGCCCATGCCAGCAGCCAACAACAACAGTGTTGGTTTCATAAGTATATTTTTAGTAGGTATTATAAATCCCTAGCAAAGGTAACTATTTTTCTTGATATAGCATAGAACTAAATGAAAAAATCTCGTTAGAAGGGATATCCCACGGCCAGATGGATGGCATGGCCATCACTGAACTTGGGAATATTGTAAAAACCGCTCTTTCCCGTTTCATAAGGCACATGGAGTCCTATACCCCAATCCAGACGTATCACAAACATTCCCAAATCGTACCTAAGACCTACACCCGTTCCCAAGGCCAGCTGCTTATAAAAACTTCCTATCTCGAACTTGCAGCCTTCCAGCTCTTCGTGGTCACGTAATGTCCAAACATTGCCAGCGTCAAGGAACAACGCCCCGTGCAACGATCCCCATAGGCGCATACGATATTCCAAATTGAGCTGGAGCTTCACGTCTCCTGTCTGGTCGATATAGGAAGAACGGCCTTTCTTGCGAAGATAAGTGCCCGGTCCGATGCTACGCACATTGAAAGCACGGATACTATTGGCTCCTCCCACATAGAACTGTTCATAATAAGGGGCGCTGTTGGTGTTTCCATAACTGTAAACCACTCCCGCGTTGACATGTCCCACTAAAGATGAATACTCGGAGAAATTCCATTGCTTGACAAACTTGGTCTCCACTTTCACGAACTGGGCAAAAGGATTCTTGAACATTGTCTTGTCTTTCTTGTTCCATCCTTCCCCAAAAACGGCATAACCTGCCGCCAAGAGGTTGGAAGCCTCACTTACCGTGGTTCGCCAGGTGATAGGATTACGAAAACGCGAAGGGCTACGGTATGTGTAAGTGTAACTCATCTTGGGGACGAATTGGTCACGCATAGATACTTGTAAGTATGCGTTTTTCGCCAAGAGAGAGTCGAAAGCAGCCGTGCGCTCATTCATATATTCATAGGAGAGCAACAGTGGACTGAACGAGTGATGAGAACTAGGACTAGTAGACCAATCGTACGTCAGTTCCGCCGAAACCACATTGCGCATGAAGTAGCCTGATCGGTTAAGGGTATTCGTGGAGAGTTCAACAACTGTAGTGGGATTAGAGAAGAAGCGTCTTCTAGCCCTGCGCCTGCGTTTTCTTCTGTCCTCCGTGTTGTTTTCACTCGTCAAGCGCTCGTATTGCTTAACCGGACTGGTAAACAATGTCCAAGGGGTAATGATGCGAGGAAAAGTCAGGGATGCGTCCAAGCCATATTCATAGGAATTAACGCCTGTGCTACTACCTTCAGAAGCATGTCCTGTTTGCCACTCATAGGATCCATGGAGGTTGATATCCAACTTCTCGCCACCACGGAAGGCGTTTCGTTTCACGAAACCCACCACCAACTCGGGACCATAACGTCCCGAGGTCTTTCCCTTGGCATTGGCCTCTATATAAAAATCATAGGGTTTGTCGAGCACCAAGTCTATCCTGGCATCCAGCGTATCACATGTAGCGGAAGTATCTCGGGGCGTAAAACGAATGCCCGAGTAGCTGAAAAGTCCTGTAGACTGCAAATGCTTGGTAAATCGTTCTACATTCTCAAGCCTATAAGGTCTACCATGGCGCAAGCGAAGTCCCGTCATGAAGACACCTGGGCGGATAGGAGGTTTCTTTCCTCTGTAGTTAAAGCGCAAATGGCGAAACTTGAAATAATTGTCCAAAGAATCCGTCATCTCCTTGCGCATATTGACATCAATATTGCCGATATACCACCGACGATGAGCACGCGGGTCTATACTGTCAGCTAAAGCTAAACGCAACTGCACTCGATGGGGAACAGCAGCGGTGTCCGCCAAGTAAGAAGCGTAACCCGATTGATAAAAATAGTATCCATGATCTTGGAACAAACTTGCCAAGCGTTGCCGTTCAGATTCCAAGTCCGATACGGAGAAAGGACTACCTTTATGCAAATATGTCTCTGAAGCGGAAGACTTAATCAAACTATCCGCCACGGCAGGAAATGACATATAGGCAATGGAGTCCAACCGCCAAAGAGGTCCCATGTTGACGGTATAGGATATCTTGGCTTTCTTTGGGTTCTTGAGCGTAATCTCCTCATAGGAGACCTTGCTGTTGAAATATCCCCGTTTCATAAGCTCCCCCTCGGCCACCTGGGCTCGCAAATCGGGATTTACCTCGCTCAGCAGCTTTGGTTCCGTGCCAAAGGTACGGGTCAGCCAACGGGCAAAAGCGTTATCTGATTTTGAGAAGGCATTCCAAATCCACAAACGCACAGGAAAAGGAGACATGTGATAGCTACTGCCAAACAAAGCCCCTGTAGGCGCGGAAGCCAGCACATACTCCATCTCAGCTATTGTGGAGTCAGCATGGCCGCCCTCCTCATAGTTCACATAAGAGATTTTCTTCAGTCCCGCGAAAAGTTGCTCATCATCGGGAATGGCACGCGTAGTAGAACAGGACGTAAGTGAAAAACTTATCACTATTGCCGCCAACGCTATATATATAATATGGTATATGCTACTTCTCTTGCTCATTGCTTGTCTTATTGCCTTGTGGTATACTGTCCTTCTTCTCCTCCTTTAGGGCAGGTTTACGGGTCTTATTCGTATTTAAGCGGAAAATGTCACGGAAATGTTGCAATTTGCGCCGCCACACGAAGCCCGCGCCATATTCTCCTATCATGCCCTCCAGCCAATCATAGGTGGAATTATCGTAGAATGCCTTGATATACATACTAGAACGTTGATCAAGACGGTATTCCAATTCCACATTGTCGAAGAAAGCGTCATTGCTATTGCCTGACTCCAAATCCGCGCCCGAGGAAACTTGTCCGCCCACACTCACATTGAGCCTGTTGTTCCACAACCGCTTGGAGAACTTGAAGTTATAATCTGTATGCGTGCCACCAGCGGCGGCCTTCGTGTTATCTACGCTCATACCCACATTGAGTCCTATGGAACGCATCGCCGACCCCATGATGTTGTTTATCTCAGAATTAAGGAAAGAAGTCAAAGCCTTATTCATGGAGAAAGAAGAGGTGCCGCCAGAGGCCATGTACATGCCAGAGGCCAACATGGTAATGGCAATCTTTCCGCGTTCCTCATTGTCCATGGTGTTCAACTCGTCTTGCAAGGCCATGTCGTCTGGAGCGGAAATAATGAACTGTATACCAGGCTTGTTGAGGTTTTGCGTCAACTTCACGCCGCAATGGAAATCCACAGACCTGCCCACGCCGCTTCCGTCATCCACGTTGGCCTTTATCAATTCCGTGGCAGTGATGTTCAAGTTAGGATTCATCGGGTCTCCCATAAACTCAATATAGCTTCCGTCCTCTATGGAGAAAGTCTTCAAAGGTATCACAGGCAAAGAATACTTCATCACGCCATTACTGAGCGTATAGCGTCCCGACAGCTGCAAGCCTTTGGCTGTGCCGTAAGTCATAAGCAGGTCACCGCCACCCATTAAATCGATATAGTTGGACAAGTCCGCGTTCAGTCCACAGATAATATGCGCCGACTCATCTATATGCATGCTCAACGACATATTGAAACCTTCCAAAGGCGGTCGCTTGACCACCATCTCCGCGGTATCACGGAAATCCGTAAACTTCACCAATTCATCCAACTGATTATCGGTGACCAGCTCCGACTCTTTCAATACATAGGTCATATCCGTAGAACCCAGCACACCGAGACTGCCAAACATATTCAGCCGGGACACAGGCCCGCGCATCATACCTGTGAAATTGACAAAAGCCTTGCCATAAGCCTCCGCATAACGGCTCTTCTTGGCATTGATGATTTGGAAGTTCTCCGCGCGCATACGAATATCCATGGCCATGTCGTCGAGATTGGAGAAATCCAGCTCGCCTGCGATAATCAATGGGCTGCCGTTATCGGAATACATCTCAAAGTTCTCGAATAACAAATGGCTGTTGACAATGCGCACGGGGTCATCGGCAAAACGCATCTGCACGCCATAGGTGGGACTTGCCACATAGCCAGAGTCCAGGAACACCTCTCCATTCACTTCGGGTTGGCTCATGGAGCCTTTCACTTCCAGGCTTCCCTCGCCATAACCTCGCAATCCCAATAACTTGCGAGGCAAGAAAGCGTTGAAGAATTGCAGAGGCATGCGTTCCATGCTCATTGTAACATCCATATATCCGTCTCCCTCGGAAAGGTAAGAACCTGTTACCGTGCTCACCTCCTTTCCATCTGCCATCAAGATGCCGTCAACAGTATGGGTGCCGTCCGCCAAAGGCATATAGACAAATTCACTGCCCACGTCACCTAGGCGGGCGCCCTCATAAGTCATCTCGTCTACGGTAAAGTTAGACGATAACGAGAAAGCGTCTTGCGTTTGTATCACGTGAAAATCTCCGTCCAGCGTACCCGTGATATCGGGCAGGTAGGGAATCACGCTCAATACGTCTCCCAATTCTATCTTGCCCAAGCTCAACGTGAGGTCTTGTAGCGCCTCGGTATTATCGTTATCTGAGTAAAGCTGGATGCCCGTGCCGTCTTCCGCGGCCAACACCATATCCGCGTAGACACGTTGGTCACTGCCCAAATAAATGTAATTGCGTTCGTTAGCGGTAAAAGTCTTATAACCAATCACGGGGTTCCGGTCTATAAGACTCACCCTGGAGCCGTTGGGTTCCATTACGGCAACCAATCCCAGCTTCATGCCCAGCCTGCCCTTTGCGTCATAGAGCTGGGTCAAGATATTGGAGCCTCGTTCAAACACCTCGCCCATAGTGTAGGAGCGGAAGACGTATTGCGGATTGTGCTTGTTGTTGGCCACCAGGATTTGATATCGGGTAGTATCTCTTATCGTAAGTACTCTTGAACGAATTGTGTCTATCAAGAAACCTCCCGCCACAAGAGAGTCTATGGTGATATGCCCGCCCATTCCTACCTTTGGAGAAGAAGCGAGATCTATCTCCGCGTTCTTGATTGTATATCCATACCAGCCCAAGGTGCGAGAAAGCAAATTGTTTCGCCCGGCGTTGAGTTTCACCTTCATGCTGGGGAATTTCGCGCGTAAAGCCGCTTGGTCAATCTTGCGGTTCTTGAGTTGGGCGAGAAGTTCATCAACAAACTTATTCCCTTGGCTTAACAATTGCTCATAGCTGCCCTTGCCATCCAGCGACAAATTGAAATCGCCCGAATTCATGGCCACATGGGTAGTATCCTTGCGGGTCAAGAGATCCAGCTCAAACGCTTCTGGGTGATAGCGATTGTCCTCATAATAGATGCCCAAGTCACTCAACAATCCCCTCACCATATAATAATCCTTGTAGTTGGTGGCGACATCGATATGTCCACACAACGCCAAAGCCATGGGCTCTTTGGTCAATTTCAGGTTATAAAGGTCTATCTTGCCGATATTGGCCTCCATGGTGGCTTGCAGTTGCTTGCGGTTGTCAGTGAACCCTTGCAAGGCTAGCGCGCCCCTCATCAGGTCATTATCCCCATCTACATGAAGAGCCATTTTGCCATTCGCCATGTCCACATCCCCTTGAACACCGCCCAGATTGTAGGTGCCCATGCCAAATTTCCGTATGCTGGCCTGAGCCTTCAAACGGGTGCGGGGAGAGAAAATGTCCGTGCCAACGCCCTTGGCCTTCAAATCTCCTGTAAAAGGTTGCAATTCTTGGCCAGGGAGGAAATGGGCAATCTGGAGCGCGTTGGCGGACAAGTCCACGTCGTAGGCCATGCGCTTAGTGTCCAGGCTGCCTTTCAACCGCACTTCACCACTTCCTTCTTTCATGGCAAGCTGGGCTCCGTAAGTACTTCCCTTGGCCGTCACGTTGCCAGACAAATGGATGTTATCTGGCACACGCACCGTTTTCTCCAAATCCGGGCTCAGCATGGCGGGCACAAATCCGAGTTGATAGGTTCTCATGTCCACGTCGATATCGGCTCTCAGCCTGTCCATATCCGTCACGTCAGCCAACCAACCCTTGGCTTCCATTCTTACGGCAGTGGGAAGATTCAGTTTCAATCCCGTGAGCATCGCCCTCTTCATGTTTCCCTTTACGGAACCATCGACAGCCAAAGGATAGTTGGGCCAATGCTTGCGGAACTCATCGGGCATATCACCCGCCAGTCTCATAATATCTTGTTTGCCCAAGCTGGCATGCAGCACGGCACGGAGTTCGCCTGGGTCTTTCTCATCGAAAGCGTTCAAATCCATGGCAATCTTGGCGGACAGACTAGACTCCGGCGTGCGCAATTGAAGCAAAGGCAATTCCAGCGTAGCGCTGTCCATCTTCACGTTGCCTGTCAGCTTTGTCAACTCAATACCGCTCTGTTCCCGGAAGGCACACTGGCGCAAGGCCAACGAGAGGCAAGAAGCCTGATAGGACAAGGAATCCACCCGCAAATGGATGCCATTCAGGGCAAGATGATTAGGGTCTAATCCTTTTGCCGCCTTGACGGCATATACGTTGTCATAAGTAAGCCCACCACCATTCCATTCCAATCTCCTCACTCTGTAGAGACCTTTGTAGAGATCTATATGTGTGTCACTAGCCCTCGCGTCTGTCATGGAGACACCTATACGCATCGTGTCTCCCGGCATTCGCACGGCTACCCGTGACGACTTCAGGAGCAGATTGTCTACCATAATCTTCCATCGCGTAGGCTCTGACGCAGCGGTGTCTGGCGGCACCGTGTCGCTCAAAGCCACCAGGAGACGAGCTCCATCCAGTAAAGCGTCGTTCACCCTGACAGTTTCCTTGGTCAAGTCTATGCCGTGTGACTTGACCTTCATCTCCTCTATGTCTCCCTCTATCCGAGCTTCATGAATAAAAGTGCTGGTATTCAACTTCATCTGCCTGAAGCTAAGCTCGTCTACCATCACTTGCTTGTGGAACAACGGACGCAACTGCACGTTGACCACCAATGTCTTGATATCCGCCACGGTGTCTTTCACCTGGGGCAAGGAGTCGTTTCGCTTGATGACCTTTATGCCTTCCACGCCTAAATCCAGCGGGAAACGCAGCCGTACCCTATCCACGGAAATCTGCATTCCCGTTTGCTTGGAAGCATAGGCGGTGACCTGCTTCACCGCCCACTGTTGCACGGGGGGCAGATAAAGCGCAATCGCCAACAACGCTATCAGCAAGAAAGGCGAAAGCAACGCCAAACCTATCCAACGGAGTTTCTTTTTCATAAAGGTCTGCTATGTAGGAGCGAGAGCCTTCCAAAGCGTGTCATCAGGCAAAGGAGCCTCTACGCGGATTTCTTCTTTTGAAACAGGATGCACGAAGCACACCCGCCTGGCCAGCAGCGAAATGCTGCCGTCCGGATTGCTGCGCCGCGCGCCATACTTCAAGTCGCCCTTGATAGGACAACCTATCTTAGCCAATTGGCATCTTATTTGATGATGTCTCCCTGTCATGAGATTCACCTCCAACAGAGAGTAATTGTCGCTACGCCCTATCAATTTGTAACGCAACACGGCTTGCTTGCCATGGGGCACTTCCTTGTCATAGGCGTAACTCTTGTTCTGTTTCTCGTTTCTCACAAGCCAGTGCGTGAGCGTGTCCTCCTCTTTGGGAGGCAACTGCCGGGTAATGGCCCAATAGGTTTTCTTCACGTCTCCCACGCGGAACATCTCGTTGAGCCTGGACAAGGCTTTCGAGGTCTTGGCGAACACCACCAGTCCCGCCACCGGCCTATCAAGGCGATGCACCACACCCAGGAACACGTTGCCTGGCTTGTGGTGCTTCTCCTTCAGGTATTCTTTCACGGTCTCCGAGAGGGGCTGGTCGCCGGTCTTGTCGCCCTGGACGATTTCCCCGCTCTCCTTGGAGACGATGATGATGTGATTGTCTTCGTAGACTACCCTCATGCTTTACATGTTCATGCCGCCATCTACCTGTATCACCTGTCCGCTTACATAGCTGGAGAGGTCAGAAGCCAGATAGAGAGCCGTATTGGCGACATCATCCACCGTACCGCCACGGCGCAAAGGTATCTTGGTCATCCAGTCCTTGCGCACTTGCTCAGGAAGAGCGGCGGTCATGGCGGTCTCTATAAAGCCAGGAGCGATAGCGTTGGCACGGATTCCCTTAGGACCCATTTCCTGGCCAATGCTCTTGGCCAAAGCGATAAGACCCGCCTTGGAAGCGGCATAATTGCTCTGGCCTGCGTTTCCATGCACGCCTACCACTGAGGCCATGTTGATGATGCTGCCGCCTCTTTGGCGCATCATCACGGGCACGCAAGCGTGAATGAAATTGAAGGCACTCTTCAAGTTGACCGCGATAACGGCATCCCACTGCTGCTCCGTCATGCGCAACATCAGTTGGTCTTTGGTAATACCGGCGTTGTTGACCAAGATGTCTATTGAGCCGAACTCTTCCTTCACGGCCTTCACCACTTCTTCGGTCTGGGCGAAGTCTGCCGCGTTGCTGGCATAGCCCTTCACCTTCACGCCCTTGGCGGCGATTTCACTCTCGGTAGCCTTCCCGTTCTCGTCTATTTGCAAGTCGGTGAAAGCGATGTTCGCGCCTTCCTCGGCGAACTTCAGCGCGATGGCCTTGCCAATACCGCGCGCGGCACCTGTAATCAGGGCCGTCTTACCTGTCAATAATCCCATTTTGTTAATTTGTTTGATATGTTTTAAAAAGTCATTTTCTTTCCTGTCAGCGGGTCAACTTGTTGCTAGACTTGCCTAACGCGCCATATACCACCTTTGCCACGAGCGGCTTGCTGGACTCCTCGGTGAGGCCATGGCCAAGTCTGCCATAGATGAAAGGGACTTCCAGGCCCTTGATACAATAATGGGTGATATCCGCCACCAAGTCCACGTTGTCGATATCGAACTCTCCGTCGGCCTTGCCCTCGGCATACACCTTGCGGAAAAGCTCTATCTCGTCCTCGTCAAAGTTTTTCCTCACCTTCTCCACGGTCCATATATTGCGGAAAAACTCTGCCCTCAGGTTGCCGTTCCTGACCACCGTTTCCTTGATCATGCTCAAGTGGGTATAAATCAGCTCTATGATTTTCTCTTGGGGCCTTATCTTCTTGGAAGCCACCTCATCCAGTTTGTCCGAGAGGCGCTCCAGCTCTCCCTCTATGACGGCATAGTATACTTCCTCCTTGCTACTGAAATAAGTATACACAGTACGCCTACCTTTGCCAGAAGCCAAGGCTATATCATTCATGGTGGTATTGGCCACGCCGTTCTTGGCGAACAACTGCCTCGCCACGTCTACCAACATTTGCCGGGTCTTGGATACAGACATATAGCTTTCCCTATAATTTTATTGCACAACAAAGTAACTATGGGCAAAAGTATGCAATATATTTCATATACACAAGCAAAAAGTATTAAAATCTATTAAACAGCGCATTTTGCCATGGAGATATTTGGCCATGTCAGAAAATAGTTGTACCTTTGCACTCGCAATTCGGAAACGGGTTGAATGACATATCGCGGAGTGGAGCAGTTGGTAGCTCGCCAGGCTCATAACCTGGAGGTCGCATGTTCGAGTCCTGCCTCCGCAACACATGAAAGCGGCAAATTCCATTACGGGATTTGTCGCTTTTCGTATATCGAGACACTGCACGCCATGCGGCAGGAAGCAAGTGAGCCGATAGTATCCCAATGGATGACGAGACAGGATATCGGGCACGGATATCAAAACAAGTTATTTTGCCAAGGAAAACAACTTGTTTTGCCGAGGAAAATAACTTATTTTGCCAGGGAAAACAAGTTGAATTGAAAAGCGAAACAACTTATTTTGGAAAACACGCAGACCCACAGGCATTTTCCCCTCCTATACCTTCATATATATAATAATGTACACGCGCGCACGAGGAAGGGCTTCCCCAACGGGGAACGCACATTTCATTCCGCCACTCCAGCCCATGACGACACACGACACGCTATGCTTAAAAAACTTAAAATCTCGCCTTCGCAACCCAGTTGCGAGAAATTATTCCTACTTTTGCCCATACAAAACATAAACGAGAACCTCAACTTCAACCCACATAAGAACATGAAACTAGGAATCATCAGATGCCAACAGGCAGAGGACTACTGCCCGGGAAGCGGTTGCTTCAAGGCCGTGAGAAACCGGAAAGGCGCGTTCGCCGAGGCGAATGAGAATATCGAAATCATCGGCTTTGCCAACTGCGGCGGCTGCCCGGGCAAGAAGGCCGTGCTGCGAGCCAAGCTGCTCGTGGAGCGAGGAGCTGACACCATCGCCTTCGCCTCATGCATACAGAAAGGCACGCCCATAGGCTATCCCTGTCCGTTCCAGGCCAGGATGAAGAAACTGCTACAGACATGGCTCCCGGAGAACATCCGCTTGCTGGACTATACGCACGACGCACCTGGGGAAAAGACTTTCACGGACAACAAACAGCAGGAAAGGGACTAGCGTGGACAAAGAGACCAAGAGAAAGGAAACGTTTCCCGTCATGGGGATGAGTTGCGCCTCGTGCGCCGCACGGGTCAGCAAGACCCTGAACAGCCAACACGGCGTATATGACGCCAACGTCAATTACGCGGCAGCGACGGCGCAAGTGGTCTACAACCCAGAAGAATGCTCAGCCGCGGACTTGCGCGTGGCCGTGCGGGAAGCGGGCTATGACTTGCTGACCGATGGCGGCGCGGACGAGAAAACCGTGGAATCTGAGCACGAAAAGGAATACCGCCTACTGAGGCGGCAAACCATCGCCGCCATCACGCTGGCCGTGCCCATCCTGGTGATGAGCATGTTTTTCATGGACGCGGGCTTCACGAAATACGCCACGTGGCTCTTGTCCACGGTGGTCGTGTTTGGCTTTGGCAGGCGGTTTTACGTCAACACGTGGCGGCAACTGAAGCACAGCTCGGCTAACATGGACACGCTTGTGGCCACCAGCACGGGCATCGCCTACCTGTTCAGCGTGTTTAACTTGTTTTTTCCAGACTTCTGGCTGTCGAGGGGCATAGAGCCTCACGTCTACTTTGAGTCCGCCAGCGTCATCATCGCCTTCATCCTCCTGGGCAGGCTGTTGGAGGCACGGGCGAAACAAAAAACCTCCACGGCCATCAAGAAACTGATGGGACTGCAACCCAAGACCGTCACCATCTTGAGCGACAAGGGGGAAATGAGCATCCCAATAGAGCAAGCGCAGGCGGGAGACATCATTATCGTGAAGCCTGGAGAGCGCATCGCCGTGGACGGAATTGTCGTCAGCGGGGAATCATACGTGGACGAAAGCACGCTCACGGGCGAGCCCATCCCCTCGCGCAAGAAGAAAGGGGAAGCCGTGTTCGCTGGTTCCATCAACCAAAAAGGCTCTTTCCGTTTCAAGGCGGACAAGACCGGACAAGACACGATGTTGGCCCAGATCATCCGAATGGTGCAGGAGGCACAAGGCAGCAAAGTGCCCGTCCAGCAAATAGTGGACAAAGTGGCCGCCATATTTGTGCCAACCATCATGACGCTCTCCGTTCTTTCGTTCGCCCTGTGGTGGATATTCGCCCCCTCCATGGGCTTTGTCCACGGCATACTGGCCATGGTCACCGTGCTTATTATCGCCTGCCCCTGCGCCTTGGGGCTCGCTACGCCTACGGCCTTGATTGTAGGCATCGGCAAGGGAGCGGAAAGCGGCATACTGATAAAAGACGCCACGAGCCTGGAAGTAGCCCGAAAGATAGACACCATCATCCTGGACAAAACAGGAACCATCACGGAAGGACACCCCGCCGTGACCGATGCGTATTGGCGTGAAGGGACTGCCGGAAAACGGGACATACTCTACAGCCTGGAGCGGCTATCCGAGCATCCGCTGGCGGAAGCCCTAACCACCGCGCTGAAAGACGGGAAGGCTTTGCCAATAGACCATTTTGAAAGCATCCCAGGAAAAGGCGTGAAGGGCGCGGCGGAAGGCAAGACCTATTACGCGGGGAGCCAGGACTTGCTCAACGCCAACCATATACAGGCGGATGACCACATGAGGGAAAAAGCCGAGAATTGGCAAAAAGAAGCAAAAACCGTCATTTGGTTCGCCGATTCCAAGCAAGCCATCGCCGTTATCGCCATCACGGACAAGATAAAGAAGACCTCCACAGAAGCCATAAAAACCCTGCGCAAGATAGGCGTAGAGGTCTATATGTTGACCGGCGACAACGAAGCGGCGGCGAAATCCATAGCCGAAAAGACGGGCATAGAACATTACCAGGCAAAAGCACTGCCGCAAGACAAGGCCAGGTTTATCATGCGCATGCAGGGTGAAGGACATAAAGTGGCCATGGTGGGCGATGGCATCAACGACAGCGCGGCCTTGGCGCAAGCGGATCTGAGCATTGCCATGGGCAAAGGCAGCGACATAGCGATGGAGGCGGCCATGGTCACCATCCTCTCATCAGACCTGACGAAAGTGGGCGAGGCCATACGCCTGTCGCAACTCACCATAAGGACTATCCACCAAAATCTCTTCTGGGCGTTCTTCTACAACGTCATCGCTATCCCCATAGCGGCGGGAGCGTTGTACCCCGTCAATGGTTTCCTGCTCAATCCCATGATAGGCGGTGCGGCCATGGCGTTCAGCAGCGTGAGCGTGGTGACCAATAGCCTGCGGCTGAAACGCAAAAAACTCTCCAGGGAGGACGCTTCCCGTCCATGCCCCGACAGCGCGTGCGCGACAAACGACAACACAAACCCCATAAACGAGAAACCCATGAAGTATGAATTCAAGATTGAAGGCATGATGTGCGGCCACTGCTGCGCCCATGTGGAGAAAGCCCTCAACACCATCGAGGGCGTGAAAGCCACCGTGACACTGGAGCCACCCGTGGCCACCATAGAGTCTGACCACGAGCTGAGACTGGAAGACCTGCAGCAAACCATCACGGAAGAAGCGGGCGACTACAAGATTCTCAACATCTAGGAAGCAAAACCTGTCTCAAAAAGCCAGTACTACTGCTTTTCAATATCAATACTACTGATATTTGATTTCAATACTACTGATATTTGATTTCAATACTACTGATATTTGATTTCAATACTACTGGTATTTAATTTCAATACTACTGATATTTGATTTCAATACTACTGACTTTTTTAGGCAGGTTTTTCTTGACTTTCACCAGCAATCAGCGCAAGTTCCCAAGAAATTCATTATATTCGCGTATCCTAACCTTTAACGACCACGTACATGAAAAAATTCTTTATCCCCATCTTGTGCCTGTGCTGTTCATCCCTGTACGCACAGCAGGAAACCATCCCCCTGGAAAGCACCATACTGGTAGAAGCAAGCGACAGCGAGGAGCAAATCATCGCCAAGGCAGCCCACGTGACGCCCACGGCCAATCAACTGGCGGCATTGAAGAACGAATTCATCGCTTTCGTTCACTTCGGTTCCAACACGTTCACCCGCATGGAATGGGGATACGCACCTTGGCTCCCGAGGCTACCATCTTCGGCAGGGAAGACGTGCGCTGGTGTGGCAACGAGGGCGGACACAGCCGCGAAAGCGAGTGGAACGTCATCGCCGCCTACACGGAAGACCCGCGCACATCGGACAACTTCCGTGACTTGCATGGAGACCTGGGCACACGGGAGGTATTGCTCTCGAAGGAGCGGCCTTACTACCTGCATTATGAACCAGCCGAGACCAACACATCCATCAGGGCAGGTTGGTTTTACCGCGACGACATCTACCAGGGCGTGAGAAACGCTGACGACATCTTCGACATCTATGAGCGGGCCGTGGGCGGCAACTCCATCTTCCTGCTCAACATACCGCCCAACCGCGAGGGACGCTTCTCCCCCGCTGACGTGGCCGTACTGAAAGAGACGGGCGAGCGCATCCGCGAGACTTACGGGACAAACCTGCTGACGGACGCGAAAGGCCCCAAGGAGGTGTTGGACAACAACGACAGCACTTACTTGCTACTGGATGGCGAGACGAAAGCGTTTACCATTGAGCTCCCCAGGCCAAGGCCGTCAACCGAGTGCTCTTGCAAGAGGCCATCACCAGTCACAGCGAGCGGGTGGAGCGGCACGCCGTGGACGCATGGGTAAACGGAGAATGGAAGGAAATGGCACGGGCCACGAACATCGGCTATAAACGCATCTTGCGCTTCCCGGATGTCACCGCTAGCAAGATAAGGGTGCGCGTGCTGGAGTCACGCCTCTCGCCGGCCATCAGCCACGTGTCTACTCACTATTATCGCCAACGGCCACCTCGGTTGGAAGCCACACGTGACATCAATGGCCAGCTAACCCTATCGCCAGTGCAAGACACATTCAACTGGGCAAACTGGACTGCCCCACTCGACCAAAGACAAAAAGTGGACTTCCCGAAAGGATGCGCCGTCCACTACACCACGGACGGGAGCGAACCCAACGAACAATCCCCGCTCTACACGGAGCCTTTCACGATAGAGAACAAGGAGTTGAAAGCCGTCGCCTTCCTACATGGCGAGAAAGGCGCCGTCTATAGTCAACGCTTCGGCTTCGCCAAGAATGGGTGGAAAATCAATGGCGGAAGCCATGCGGAGCATCCCGCCACAGCCGCCGCAGACGAGAATGCCAACATCTATTGGCTATCGATCGCACAGGAGAAGCAGCCTTCGTTCACCATCGACCTAGGGCGCACTACCACCGTTTCGGGCATCGCCTACCTGCCCCCGCAAGTGCCTAACGTGGGCATGGCGGCTGCAGGATACGTGGAGACAAGCCAAGATGGAAAACAATGGGCAAAGGCGGAAGACTTCACCTTTGGCAACATCGTCAACAACCCAACAAGGCGTTACCAGTACTTCAATCACCCTATAAAAGAAGTGCGCTATATCCGCTTCGTCATCACGGAAACTGCGGGAAGCAACCAAGCCGTAGGTGCAGCTGAGTGGGAAGTGTTCTGACACTTCCCATCCAGCCGCCAAAGGCAAAACTGATACGCTGAACTACAGTTCTGCCATTCCAAGGAACTTGCTCATACGCTCAACACACTTCTTTTCCTGATTGAGGTTTGAACGCACATACAGATTAAACGTGGTAGCCACATTGGAACGGCCAAGCAGTGCGCTCTCCGTCTTGTGCATCCATGCCCCCTGTATTCTCCAATATGGCGAGCGGTATTTTCATCAGCCTATCTGAACGCCTCCCGGTAATTGACGGCAAGCATCCGTTCGAAGTCCGATCCCCTATACAGAATCTTGCCGCCCAACTGGTAACAGGCAATTATGCCGTTGTCGCAGTAGTCCTGCAAGGTGCGCAGGCTGATGTTCAACTGTCGGCAGACCTCTTGGCTGTCCATCCAGCGGTTTAATGATTTGCCGCCTTGTTTGGGAAGGAGGTCGTTCATATGGTCTAAGCAATGGGTGAACTTCGCCACCATTTCCTCAAACGCCTCTTCCTGAAAAATCGACACTTCCATTGTCGATACTGTTTTTAATGTTGATACCCGGTTCTGGACGCAAAGTAAATGGGCGTTGCGCATCAAACAATGGGTTGGCACAGTCGTGGTAGCTTGTGGCAGGGAGTGGCATTTTGAGGAGTTACTCTAAACCTATCCAATGGAGTTTTGAGGGGAGTAAGTTTGTGTTTCGGGCATACAGAAACAGCTTGCTCACATACTTTGAAAAATTGAGAGGAGTATTACTCCGTTGACCTATGGTCGCAAAGCCTACACTCCGTTCTCCCGATATTCTTTGGGCGAAACGCCGGATAGTCGCTTGAAATACTTGCCAAAGAAAGTCTGGGAAGGAAAATTCAACTCTTGGCTAATCTGTTGGATGGTCAGGTTGGTGGACTTTAGCATAATCTTCGCCTCAAGCAACACGAAGTTATCTATCCAGTCGGAAGCGGTCTTGCCGCTTACGTTTCGCACAAGGGTAGAAAGATAGCCCGATGTAAGATGCAGTCTTTCGGCATAGAAAATCACCTTACGTTCTTTTTTGTAATGAATGTGTACTTCCTGAAGGAAACGCCGCATCAGCACTTCCTCATTGGAGAACTTCCGTCCTTCCGTCACCCTGTACAGGTAAGATCCAAGGCTGTAGGTGTAAGCGCATGTGAGATGCCGCAGGGTTTCTACTTGAAACGGTCTGTTTTCACACAACAGATCTTTTACCATGTTGCAGTAGTTCTGTATAGCGGCAAACTCCCCGTGTTTGAGTTCGAGCACAGGATTTTCGCGGACACCAACGGACAAAGAGAAGTTGTAAGGCAGCCCAAGAGCATCGACGAAATGCTGTGTCATGACATTACCAAGGAAAAAGTTACTGAAATTTTCTGTATTATCGACGAGTTTGACAAGAATTTAGACGTGGAAATGCGAAAAAAATCTCGTCGCCGCGTGAAATGGGTGACGGCAAAAAACACCGGAACCAGAAAGGAAGGCAGTCCCGGAGCGAGATGATGACCATTCTCGTCCGCTACCATTTCGGCACTTACCGCAACTTCAAGGAGTACTACCTGGACTGCGTGCTTGGATGGATGAGGCGCGATTTTCCCGACGACGTCTCTTACAACCGTTTCGTGAAGCTCATGCCGAGGGTGTTCATCGACATGCTGCTGTTCATGAGGCTGTACGCCTTCGGGAAGTGCACGGGGATAAGTTTCGTGGACAGCGCGATGATACCCGTCTGCCACAACGTGAGGAGGTATTTCAACAAGGTGTTCGCCGGCCTGGCCAAGAACGGGAAGGGCACGATGGGATGATGCCACGGCTTCAAGCTCCACCTGATGCGCAACGACCGAGGGGACATCATAACGTTCTGTCTCACAGGGGATAACGTGGACGACAGGGACACCCGTGTGTGGGAAGTGTTCACGAAGGAGCTTTACGGGAAGGTGTTCGCCGACAGGGGATACACATCAAGAAAGAACTCTTCGAGGACCTTTTCGACTGCGGCATCCACCTCGTGCATGGACTGAGGGACAACATGAGGAACAGGATCATGCCCATGTAGGACAAGATCATGCTCCGCAAGAGATACTAAGAATAGAAGTGATTCCATGGAAGGCAAAAAAGCAGGAGTCCCCCTCCCGGAAGCCAAGGGCTCCAGGA